>ERZ802830.1938-NODE-1938-length-19176-cov-14.4996_pt1 | contig 19176 bp, 16 predicted proteins | sample MGYA00345654_ERZ802830 | MGnify/ENA primary metagenome ERZ802830 (study PRJEB30503, sample SAMEA104212375) | marine metagenome | biome: Westerlies Biome; feature: [SRF] surface water layer (ENVO:00010504) within the epipelagic zone...; material: water...
TTATTTAAAACAATTGCCTAATCACTTTCATATTTCTTATGTTGAGGTAAAACCTTTTTCGTCCAGCTCTATGAATAAAGCATCTATATTAGATGCCGAAGGAAAAGAGATAATAAAACATCTCAACAAAGATGCACATACTATTTTGTGGGATAGAAAAGGAAAAAAGATTAGCAGCCTCAGTTTTGCAAAACTCCTGCAGGATCAGACTGATCATGGAAAAAATATTAATTTTATTATAGGCGGTGCCTACGGAGTATCAGACAAGCTTTTTAAAACCTCGCAATTAATTTTATCTGCTTCAGAGTTAACTTTTCCTCATAGGCTTTTTAAAATATTTTTAATGGAGCAAATTTATAGAGCGAGCACAATTAATAGAAATCACCCATATCATAAATAATGATTTTTGAAGAAAGACAGATTGAAAAGAATAATTTTTCTATAAGGGCAACCTTGCTTTTTGGTTTAATGATCTTAGGACTAATCGCTGTTCTTCTTCAGGTTTTTTCTTTGCAAATTTCTGGCTATACAGATTATCAGCTTGCTGCATTAAATAATAAAAATTATCCAGTACCCGTGCAGTCACTTCGGGGCGAGATTTTTGACAGAAATGGCAAAGCTCTTATTAAAAATGAACCAACCTATGATTTGATTACTCGTCCTAATCTTATTGATGACATAAATTCTTTTCTAGAAAAGATTCAGCCTGTAATTTTTCTCTCTGAGAATGAGATTTCAAATTACAAAAAACTTCAAAAAGAAAAAGCATTTGATAACAAGGAACTTGTTTTAAAAAAGGACCTTTCTGCTGAAGAAATTGCTAGATTTAATGTAAGGAGTTTTAATTTTCAGCATGCATTTATAGCCCAGCGCTATAGAAGAATTAGTGACTATCCAGAGATCTTTTCTCATGTTTTGGGATATACCTCAAGAATTGAAAATGATATTAAATCGATGCCTGAAATACCTCAAAGTCATTGGAAAGATACAGAATTGGTATATGCCCATGGCCTGATTCAAGGTAAGACAGGATTAGAGCAGATATATGATGATCATTTAAGCGGACAGCATGGTCAAAGAGTTTATGAAATGAATGCAAAAGGTCAATTTGTTCAATCATTATCTTTTACTCAACCTGCTAAAGGATCAGATTTATATACCAGTTTAGATATCGATGCGCAAAAAAGTGCTGCAAAATTTCTTGGAAATAGAAAAGGTGCGGTTGTGGCTATAGATCTTGAATCTGGCGGTATTAATGTTTTATATAGCTCACCTACATATTCAATAAACCAGTTATCAAACGGTATGAGTGAAAGTAACTTTCAAACTTTATTAAATGATGCTGATAAACCTTTTTTCAATAGAGCCTTACAAGGAAGATACCCACCAGCATCAACAATTAAACCAGCTATTGGTATGTATGGATTGTCAAATAATATTGTCAACTGGGATTTTGAGATGAAAGACCCGGGATTTTTTACTTTACCAGAGACTGGAAGAGTCTTTAGAGGATGGCGAAAGGGAGGCCATGGCAAAGTAAACATGCATAAAGCATTTTTGGTTAGTTCAAATACTTACTTTTTCTCACTTGCATATCAAGCAGATATTGGAGAATTATCTAATCATTTATCTAGCCTAGGTTTTGGACAGAAAGTTTGCTTGGATTGTTTTGAAGAGGACCCAGCATTTGTTCCAACACCTGAGTGGAAATATAGCATCATGAATGCAGGCTGGGTTAAGGGTGATACGGTTAATTTAGGTGTTGGACAAGGGTATTTAGTAGCAACCCCCATGCAGTTGGCAAACTATGCTGCTCTTCTTGCTTCCAAGGGAATGTATTCCGAGCCTTCCCTTGTTGCTCTAGGCAATCAAAAAAAGTCATTAAAAATTTGGCAAGATAAAAGGTTTGAAAATTCTGATTGGACAAAAATGCATCAGGCTTTACTTGGCGTTATTGAGAGTGATTATGGAACTGCCAGGAGTATACGTGATCTTAAAGAATTTCAAGTTGCAGGTAAATCAGGAACAGCTGAGCTAGTAAGTTTAGATAGCAAGGAGGCCTATCTAGAGGTTAGAAACTCTGAATTGTTGAGGGATCATTCAATTATTATAGCTTTTGGTCCAATGCCCAATCCCAGATATGCAGTTTCTGTAGTCATTGAGAATGGAGAGAGCGGGGGAGCAGTTGCAGGGCCGGTAGCAATCGAGGTTCTAAAGAGTTTAATCAATGAATAAACCATTTCAAAAAATATATTTTGATCCTTATTTATTTTTTAGCCTTTTCTTATTGTCTACCCTTGGTCTATTTTTTTTATTTTCTGCTTCAAATTCAGATATAAGCATTGTTTCAAAACAATTTGTTTTTATTGTTGCTGGGTTCCTTATTATGATTTTAGTTAGCCAACCAGATCCCGATATTTTTAGAAGGACTTCAGGGTTATTTCTGGTTTTTTCATTATTATTATTAGGCATTACATATTTAGTTGGTCCTGAGATTAATGGAGCCCAGAGGTGGGTGAGGGTCGGTGCTTTTTCCTTTCAATCTTCAGAATTATTAAAACTTGCAGTACCAATCTTCCTTGCTAACTTTTTATTTAATAAAAAACTACCAATACAAAGAAAAGAAATAATTATTAGTTTGTTAGTTATTTGTTGTTGTTTTTTCTTTGTTTTTAGACAACCAGATCTTGGGACTGCATTAATTATTGCTTGCTCGGGGTTGTTTGTTCTTTTTCTTTCGGGTTTAAGTTGGACCTTCATAGGCGGATCATTTGTTTTATTTATTATCAGCTCACCATTTATTTGGAATATTCTTTTGCAGCCCTTCCAGCGTCAGAGAATTGCGACATTCTTTAATCCAGAGTCTGATCCGTTTGGGGCAAGCTGGAATATTATTCAATCAAAGGTTGCAATTGGCTCTGGAGGTTTGCTAGGCAAGGGTTTTGGAGAAGGGTCACAGACGCAATTAAATTTTCTTCCAGAAACGGAAACTGATTTTATTTTCTCTGTTATTGGAGAAGAATTTGGGTTTCTCGGGGTCCTTTTATTGCTAAGCATCTATTTATTTATATTATTAAGATGTTTTTATTTAGCATTAAGTGCAAGAGATAGGTTTTGCAGATTGGTTATTGGAGGTTTGAGCCTTACTTTCGCTGCAAACCTAATTATAAATTTATGCATGGTAGTAGGCTTGCTTCCAGTTGTTGGTATGCCTTTGCCCTTCATTAGCCAGGGTGGCTCGTCTTTGGTGTCATTATTTCTTGCTTTTGGCATAATTGTTTCTATGGGCACGCATAAAAAATTCTTACCGCAATGAAGCTTCTGTTTATACTTTTTGTTTTATTTTCAAACTCTATGCTTGCTGATTACTCTGAGCACCCAGAGGCGCAAGATGTTATTAAAACTCTTGTAAGCGAACATGGCTTTGATGAAAGTTATGTGATTAAGATTCTTCAAACTGCAAAGAAACAAGAGCGAATATTAAAATCAATGTCATCTCCAGCTGAATTTACTTGGACATGGGATAGATACAAGAAACTCTTTTTAGAAGAACAGCGCATCTCTAATGGTAAAAAATTTATCAAGGAAAATTCTGCTTTATTTATTAAAGTTGAGCGTGAGTTTGGGGTGCCTAAGGAAATTATTACTTCAATTTTAGGAGTAGAAACTAGATACGGAAAGATTAAGGGTAGCTATAGAGTTCTTGATAGTTTGGCAACTCTTGGTTTTGATTTTCCCAGAAGATCAAAATTCTTTAAAAGCGAGCTTATTCAGTTCTTTATTCTTACAAGAGAAAATAATTTAGATATCAATTCAGTTCAAGGGTCATATGCGGGCGCTATGGGATATGGTCAATTTATTTCATCTAGCTATCGAGCCTACGCAATAGATTATGATGGCGATGGATATGCAGATTTATTTAATTCAGTGCCAGATGCTGTAGCTAGCATTGCCAATTATCTTCAAAAACATGGGTGGAAAAGAGATGGCGCTATAGTTCAAAAGGTTGAAATCAACAAAGTTAATAAAACTTACAAGCATCAAACTAATTTAAAAAAATATATTCCTCTTCAATTTACCGAAGGTCTTGAAGAAGAATATATTATTAAAAATGGAGATAGCTTATCATCAATCGCAATTAGCAATAATCTTGAATTACAGCAGCTCATGATCCTCAATAATATTAAAAATAAAAATCTTATTAAAAGCGGGCAAACTATATTGCTTAACAAGCCTCAGGATTTATATTTTATAGGTGATGATAATTTTATTGCGATTACTAAATATAACCGTAGTCATTTTTATGCTAAAGCCGTGTATGATTTATCCTTAGAATTTAAGTAATAATTTTATGAAAAAAATAATTAGTTCTCTCTTGCTTGTTCCACTGTGCATAGATGGGCTTGCTCAATCCATGGTACCTAAGGCGCCCAAATTAAACTTAGATAGTTACATATTGATTGAAGCTAGCACCAATACCGTAATAGCTGAATTTAATTCTGATGATCAAATTTCACCTGCAAGCATGACCAAAGTTATGAGTGGATATGTTGTAGCAGATCAGATAGCTTCCGGAGCTATCAGCTTAGATGACAAAGTGCTAATTAGCGAAAAAGCATGGAAAACCGGTGGTTCAAAAATGTTTATTGAAGCTGGGAAAAGAATTTCGGTGCGAGACTTACTATCAGGAATTGTCATTCAATCTGGAAACGATGCAACTGTTGCATTGGCAGAGTATGTTGCAGGCTCTGAAGAGGGGTTTGTAGATTTTATGAATGCTTACGCATCTGAATTAGGGTTGAGCAATACTTTATTTCAAAATGCCGTTGGATGGACGGATCCCAATCACTTTTCTTCAGCTAAAGATTTGGCTCATTTGACACAAGCATTGATTAGCAATTTTCCTGATCACTATGCTACTTATAAAGAAAAAGAATTTACATTTAGTGGCATTCGACAGCTTAATCGAAATGGACTTTTGTGGAGAGATGATACTGTTGATGGAGTCAAAACTGGTCACACTGAATCTGCTGGATATTGTTTAATCTCTTCAGCTAAACGAAATGATATGAGATTAATAGCAGTCGTGGCAGGCAGTCCTTCAGAAAATGAAAGACTAACTTCATCTCAAAGGTTGTTGGAGTATGGGTTTAGGTTCTTCGCTACTCAAAAATTAATTGCAAAAGATTCAAAGATCACTGTTGCTAAGGTTTGGGGCGGCAAAATGGATGAAGTTGCCCTTGGTACAAATGAAGATATTTTATTAACTTTACCTCGATCAGATTTTAAAAATATAAAAGCAAATTATAAATTTAAGAATAATATTCAAGCACCAATATCTGAGGGTGATGTAATCGGCGACGTTGAATTTATGTCTAATGATCGTGTGGTTCTTTCGGCTCCACTTATAGCCATTGAGTCAGTTGAGGCGAAAGGTTTCTTTGGAAGAATTTGGGCTCGTATAGTTTTTTGGATCATGAGCTTGTTCTCCATTGGTCAAAATGACTAATATAACTGCTATATATCAAGGTGAATTAAATACACTTGATCAAATCAAGGTATCACCATTATCTCGAGCTTATACTTTTTCAGATAGCATATACGAAGTCATTCCATATTTTTCAGGAAAACCTTTGTGTTATGAGGAGCACTTTGATCGAATGACTCAAAGCGCTAGTCTCATGAGCTTAAATGTTAATTTTGATAGTGTGGTCAGTGATATTAAAGAGCTTGCTGCTACTTTGACTAACCAAGATGGGTATATTTATTATCAAATATCCAGAGGCGTTGATTTGATTAGATCACATTTTTATCAAGATGATCTTGCAATAGAAAGGTTTGGTTACGCAATGCCTGCAAGCTTTCCTTCTTCACCTATAAGCGCTATGTTATGTGAGGATGATAGATGGGGAAAATGTAATATTAAATCTACTTCTTTATTAGGCAATGTTTTAGCTATGAATAAGGCAAAATCTCAAGGTTGCCAAGAGGTTGTTATGCATAAAGATGGCTTTATGACTGAGGCAGGAGCAAGCAATGTATTTTATTTTGATTCTGCTGGTTCAGTTAGAACTTCATCTTTATCTGAAAATATTCTTCCAGGTATTACAAGGCAAATCTTGATCAAAGCACTAGAGAACACTCCATATTCTGTAAAAGAGGGCAGTTGTGCTATTTCAGATTTTAATGACTCCCCTTGCATGTGGTTGACCAGCTCAACAAAAGGAATGCTTCCTCTCACTCACTTGATAGGTACTGACTATAAACTAGAAGAAAATTATAAAGGGTATCAGGACGTAGTTGAGCTATTTAATTCTGCAATGAAGTTGCATCTTGAAGCTTTAGAATAACTCTTTCAATTTGCTCCCAAGTCTCAGCTCTCATTAAGCCCTTGTTTATAAGATCAACTTTTAAAATCTCTTCATTCAAACTTAAAAATTCTTTTGCCGTTGCTTGTTTTATTAAATTTAAATAAAGATTAATTTTCGATGACCATACTCCGCTATTGATTAATGCAGATTTTTTATTTGAAGACTTAAGGGACTCCAAGCAAGAATTGATAACTTTAGCGATTATCCAAATTATTGGCGCAGAGTTTTGGCGATCATGCTCTTTCATGAAATTGATTGTCTTGAGCGCTTTCTTAAAATCTCTATTTAGCAATAAATCTTCAAGCTCAAATGCACTGATCCCAGATCCAAAGATTATATGATCTGTTTTAGCTTCACTCATCTTCTCTTGATTCAAAAATAAAAGTTTCAGCAGAGATACTTCATTTTTTTGACCCATAAGATTAGCTTCATTATTTTGAAAAATTGAGCTTCCAAATATTGGAAGCAGATCTTTTGGTAAAAAGTTTAATTGTCTTTTAAGCCATATTTTTTCTTCCATTATCTTAAGTTTGCTGCAATTGATAATGAGGCCATTGGCATCAAAATTTTTAATCCATGTTCCACTTGCGGGAGTTTTTTCAATGCTAGATTCAACGATTAATGCAATGTTGGGAGAATTAAAAATCTCAGCATCTTCAAGAAATAACTTAATTTTTTCAGGAAATTTTCCTGAAGTGTGTTTGATATGAAGAATTAGATTTTCTTGAAACAAGGAGCCCCCCATATTTCTTGAGGCTATTTCTTGCATTCTTTCTAACTCATCTTGAGATATGGATACCTTTTCATTGAAACCAGCACTTTTTAACTTAACTAAGATAATTTCAACAACTTCTTGCTTTAAAATTAGCTCACCACCCGTGATCAAAAAGCATTTGTTATCCTTGGGGTCAGAAAAATTTATAAAATTAACTTTCAATTAACCAATACTCCTGAGCAAGATCTTCCAGCAGCAAAAATTCTAACTCTTCAACAATTTTTCTCTGAGCATTCATTTCTGCCTGGGGATTATTTTCATTAACTGGAATCCAGCCTGATACATACAGGGTGCCGCTGTCGCTAGAAGACATGTTCGTGAAATTGTATTCAAGTTTACCAATAATCTCTATCTGTTTTGCTCTTGCAGCAGAGCCTCCATAAAAATTTTTTTTCTTAAATTGAAGACTTGATATTTGTAGATTGAGATTATTCTTAGATGAGTCTTGAAGGAAATATTTTTTTGATTTTTGTTTAAATGTCTCATTGATGCTCGACCCAAATTCAATATCATTTAGATGTATTTGGCGCTCTTCAATCCAGTTTAGCTGACAGCTAGAAATTAGAAAACAAGATATAAGTATTGAGAAATACTTATGAAATTTATTTTGCTCCATCAAAGAAATCTTCAAAGCCAGATGGGTCGTGTCTTCCAACTACCAAGTTCTCTAACATCCCAATACCCTTTTCTGAGCCTAATGTTGCCTTAGCGATTTGATGTGTGTGAAAAAAGGTATAGTCTCCTGGGTCTATTTCTGACAAGTCCCAAACTTCATAACCTGTTTCACTTTCACCTTTCCAGATGCCATGTTTCCACTCGTCATGCTGATAGCCAATGCCTTTGCAGAAAAATATAGGGCCCATAGTTTCCAGTTCTAGATCAAATTTCTCTTTATTTTTTAGCATGCCTGATATTTTTGCACCCGTAGCCCATCGAGAGCCTTTCTGCCAATTAACAGAATGATGAAGAGAGTGAATGGTTTCAACCTCGATATCAGATGGAACTGAAGACATATCTTTGTACAGAGGTAATTTATGCCCAGAAATTTGTGTTGTATTACCATCTCTATCTTCAAATGTCCCAAATTGTGTACAGAAACCATCAAAATGAACTGGAGCCCAGCACCAATAAACCCCAGGCTCTTGGTTTAGCATTCCAGGAGCTCCACCTTCTGGTTCTCCTACTGGTCTCACACCCCATGATCTATCTCTAATGCCATATATTGCTTCAGGATTTAGTGTTCCAGCTTCAGTTGTTATTTCGCCTGTCCAATTACCCAGTTGAGTAAATCTAATTGTATTCATGATGGTTCTAGTGCCCTCCATCATCAGTGATCGAGGCTCCTGATGGGCAACAGAATTAGCTGAAAACTTAAGATTGCAGTTAAGCTTGTTATCAGGATCTTTAAGTGAAAATGTTAATTCATTCATTGGCTCATCAATTGTTAAACACATAGGGCCAATGTTTATTGGCACCCTGCTTTGATTTAAGCGTTGACTTGCATGAAATGAATATTGCTTACCTTTGTATGAAATACTAAAGTGAGCATCAATTACATGTCTATTTGGATAGAGTCCTATGCCTATTTCAAAAATATACTCATTCTCAGGATCCATTCCATTGAAAAAGTATCTGTCATAAAAATTTCTATCAGTAGGCCCAGGTATGGTAATTGGTTCTATGGCTTGATGAATTGGGTAGTCGTCGAAAGGAGTGATGTAGTTCATTTAGATTACGAAGTTTATTAATTTTTCTTTTATATAGATTACCTTTTTTATGGGTTGGTTAGCTAGAATTTTTTTAACATTTTCATTTTCCTTTGCGAGTATTTCTAATTGAGCTTGTTCTGTGTCCACAGAAATATTTTCTTTCCCTCTAACTTTTCCATTTACCTGAATAATGAGTTGAAATTCTTCTAATTGAAGAAACTCTTCATTGAATGTTGGCCAAGAATTCTCAAAATCATCACCCTCAGACTCTGTAAATTCTTGCCACAAATATAGACTTATGTGGGGAGTAATTGGCGATAACATTTTTAATGTAAATTGAATTACCTCATCGAGGCAGAATCTTTGTGCTTTGGTTGCATCAGCAGCCTTGAATGAATCAGGCACTGCATTTAGTAACTCCATTATCGATGCTATTGCCGTATTAAATGAATTCCGCTCAGCATAATCATGGGTTACTTTTTTTAGAGTTTTATGACTTTTTTGACGAAGCGCGAGTTCGTGTTTTGTAAATTCATTTGGTTCTTGTTCAGAAAATTTCTTTCTTTCCGATACAAGATTCCAAACTCTCTTCAAGAATCTGTATGAACCTTCAATTGCTGTATCAGACCATTCCAGGGACTGCTCAGGTGGAGAAGTAAACATCATATAAAGCCTAATTGTGTCAGCTCCATATTGATCAATAAATTTTTGTGGATCTACGGTATTGCCTTTGGACTTAGACATTTTATAACCATCTTTGAGCACCATGCCTTGTGTGAGTAGTTTTTTAAAGGGCTCATCACCATCAACCAGACCAATATCTCTCATTGCCTTATGGAAAAATCTTGAATAGAGAAGATGCAAGATTGCATGTTCAATACCGCCAACATAAAGATCTACAGGAAGCCAATACTTTGAATTTTCGTCTAATGCTTTTTCATTATTATCTGCTGCCGTAAATCTTGCGTAATACCAAGATGAATCTACAAAGGTATCAAAAGTATCAACTTCACGAGACTTTCCTGGACCTAAGTCAAAAAAATTCTTGTTTTGACTTAATGGTTTTGGGGATTCTCCATCTTCGATTTTGGGCAACCTAACAGGAAGATCCTTATCCTCTAAAAAAATAGGCTCGCCATCTTCATAGATAACAGGTATGGGGCAGCCCCAAAATCTTTGCCTGCTTACCCCCCAGTCTCTGAGTCTAAAATTCTCAATGCTTTTGCCAATTTTGTTCTGTTCTAAGCGAGCATTAATATTCCGAATTGCTTCATCTGATTCCTGGCCAGTAAAATAGTCAGAGTCAATAAGTTTTCCTTTTTTAGGAGATGGCAGTTCATCGCATTCAATTACTTTTTTAATTTCAATATTATATTTTTTGGCAAACTCATAATCTCTCTCATCATGTGCTGGAACACCCATCACCACCCCAGTGCCATAGTCCATCAGAACATAATTCGCAATCCATACATCAAGATTTATATCTAAGAAGGGGTGCTGTACTTTTACATTTGTTTTGAAGCCTAATTTATCTGCCTTAGCCATATCAGCTTCTGCCATTTTGGTTTCGTTACATTGTTTAACAAAGTCACTGATTTCTGGGTTTTCTTGAGCAAGATTTTGAGCTAATGGATGATTTGGAGAAATAGCTATGTAAGTAACTCCATACAAAGTATCAATTCTTGTAGTGAAAGCAGTTAAGTCCTCCTCATTATTAAGAGAAAATTTTATTTCTGATCCAAATGATTTGCCAATCCAGTTTTTTTGCATAGCTTTTACATTTTCTGGCCAATCCAGACTTTCAACTGATGAAAGTAATTCATCTGCATAATCAGTGATCTTTAAAAACCATTGGTCAATTTCTTTTAGCTCAACAGTCGCTCCAGATCTCCATCCTTTACCATCTATCACTTGCTCATTTGCTAGGACCGTTTCATCAACAGGATCCCAATTCACTAAGGATTTTTTTCTATATACAAGGCCTCTCTTGTGGAGCATGGTAAAAATTTCTTGCTCCCATTTAAAATAATTAGGATCACAGGTTTTAAGCTCTTTTGACCAATCATAACTAAAGCCAAGTCTCTCTAATTGTGATTTCATATTTTCAATATTTTGTTCAGTCCAGCTTTGGGGATCAACTTTGTTTTTTATTGCCGCATTTTCAGCAGGCAAGCCAAATGCATCCCACCCCATTGGCTGGAAAACATTAAAGCCTTGCATTCTTTTAAATCTAGAAATTACATCTCCAATCGTATAATTGCGAACATGACCCATATGTAATTTTCCAGAAGGATATGGAAACATTGAAAGGCAGTAAAACTTTTCTTTTGTTTGAGAGGGCGAAGCTTTGTATGAATTATTCTGCTTCCATGATTGCTGAATTAGGCTCTCTACTTCAGCCGGATTATATTCTTTAACACTCATTTTTCTAAAAAAGATCCTTCAAGATAGTTAATATTATGTTTGTTCTCACAGAATGTTTTATCTTCTAAAAGTTTTTGATGCAAAGAGTGATTTGTGCTGATGCCATCTACAAAAAATTCATCTAGAGCGCTCAACATTCTTTTTATACATGATTCTCTTGTATTTGCAGTTGTAATAATTTTTGCAAGCAGGGAGTCGTAGTGAGGTGGTACCACATATCCTGAATAGATATGAGAATCAAACCTTACTCCAAATCCTCCTGGTGGGTGCATTTTATTAATAATTCCAGGTGACGGAACAAACGTCTCTGGATCTTCAGCATTTATCCTGCATTCCATTGCATGTCCCCTGAATATAATTTCTTTTTGATCAAGAGTGATTTCCATTCCTAAAGCAATTTTTAATTGTGCTTTGACAATATCAAATCCAGTAATCATTTCAGACACGGGATGTTCAACTTGGATTCTAGTATTCATCTCAATGAAATAAAATTCACCATCTTCATAGAGAAACTCAAGTGTGCCTACACCAGAATATTGAATATTTTGACAAAGTGTTAAGCATGCTTTTAATGTTTTTTCCAAGGATTCTTGATTAACATCTAGTGCAGGAGCCTCTTCTATAATTTTTTGGTGTCTTCTTTGCATGCTGCAATCTCTGGTTCCAAGATGAATAGCATTTCCTTGACCATCAGCAACAATTTGTACTTCTATATGGCGGGGGTTTTGAATAAACTTTTCAAAATATATGGTGTCATTTCCAAAAGCATTCATTGCCTCTTGTTTGGTCAGTTGCAATGATGCAATTAATTCAGATTCTTCTTGTACAACCCTCATTCCTCTTCCGCCGCCTCCAGCGGATGCTTTAATCATCATAGGGTAACCAACTCCAGCAGCTATTTCTTTAATTGCGTCATCTGTTTCAGGGATTTCCCCCTTATATCCAGGTACGATGGGAATATTTGAATCTTCAGCCAGACCTTTCGCAGTAATTTTATCGCCCATTTGGCGAATTACATTTGAGGAGGGCCCAATAAATGTAAACCCACTAGCCTCACATCTTTCAGCAAAATCTGCATCTTCTGCAAGAAAACCATATCCAGGGTATATTGCATCTGATCTCGTGAGCTCAGCAGCTGAGAGAATTGAAGGAATATTTAGGTAGCTTTCCAGTGGACTTGCAGGGCCAACGCACACAGTTTCATCTGCTAATCTTAAATGTTTGAGCTCCCTGTCTCCAGATGAGTATATTGCTACCGTTTTTAGGTCTAATTCTTTACATGCTCGAAGAGCTCGCAGAGCTATTTCCCCTCGATTGGCAATTAGAATTTTTTTTGACATTAATCTATGACGATTAGAGATTGATCAAATTCAACAGGTTCGCCATCTTCAATATTTATAGCTGAAACTTTGCCCGTAAACTCTGATTTAATTTCATTCATCATTTTCATTGCCTCAACAATGCAAACAACATCACCTGCATTAACATGACTGCCAATTTCAGTAAAAGGTGGTTTATCTGGTGCGGGCTTTCTATAAAAAGTACCAACAATAGGTGATCTAATGATTGAGCCAGATTCAACTGTTGAGATTTCCTTATTTTCTATTGGAGCACTGATGACACTAGGAGCAGTAAAAGTAGATTTGGTTTCGAGGGATTGATTATTTCCCCGCGCAATTCTGACTGACTCTTCTCCTTCCTGAACTTCAATTTCAGTTAGATCTGATTCTTGCAACATTTCAATTAATTTTTTTATCTTTCTAATATCCATTATTTCTTATCCTTAAAATTATCAATAATATGTCTAAGCGCCAGGTCATAGCCTTGAGTGCCAAGCCCACATATAACACCATTTGCAATATCAGAAAAATAGGATTTATGCCTAAACTCTTCTCGTGCAAAGATATTAGAAATATGGACCTCATAAAATGGAACTCCTATGCCCAGCAGAGAATCTCGAATCGCAATACTGGTATGAGTTAGCGCTCCAGGATTAATAATTATGAAATCTATTTCATGCATTGAGTCTTGAAGTTTGGTAACAATCTCGTGCTCAGCATTACTTTGAAAAGCTTCAATCTCAATATTTTGAGAGCTTGCTCTTTCTTTCAAGCCTTGATTAATTTCTTCCATTGTTACTGATCCATAAACCTCAGGCTCTCTTACGCCAAGAAGATTTAAATTCGGGCCATGTACTACTAATATTTTCATTTTTATAGATTTTATAGTGTTTTTCTAAGAAGTTAAACGATTTTATAAACTTTTAATTCTTTTTGGATAACAGTACTTTCCTTCAGCACAACCTTGGTAAATTACCTGAATGCCTTGAAGCTTGAATAGATTAACATCTAATAGCTCAGCTTCAACCTCTAGCGCTCCTTTGAAGATAGTTGATTCACCAAAAAACTCATCAGATATCTGTGATTCATCTTTTAACATATATCTGTGTTTGATGGGATAATCACCCGATTTAATTAAAATTGATTTTTTATATAGGTAATATCCTGGTTTAATATTCCAAGATATAAAGATTTTATTTTCTAAAAAGGATGTATTCAAAACAAATGCCTCATCAACATTTAATATCTTCTTATCTTCAAACTGAGCTTTACTAAATATAAATCCGGATAGAAAAACTAACGAGTATAATAAAATTCTAGAATTCATTAATGAATTATAAAAGAAAGCATGGCAATAAAATTATTTTTAAAAATTTTCTTTTCACTACCAGTTTGGTTGTTAAGATGCCTGACTTTTCAAAAAAGCATCATTATCAATAATCAAATTCTAGATTTTCAAACACAGGTTTTTTTAGCACTTCAATCATTACAATCAAATGCTTTTGATGACCCAAATAGATTTAATTCAGCTCAAGAATTAAGGAATGAGTTAGAAAGTGGGAGAGATGGCTTGCCGTTAAACGCAAAGCCAAGGTCATCCATTCAAACGATAGATCATTTAATTCCTACTGAATTTGGTGAGCTGAATGTAAGAGAATACTGTCCTGAGAGGATTTTAATAGAGTCTCCAATCTTATACTTTCATGGGGGTGGTTATGTCCTTGGCAGCATCAATACTCATGATCCATGGTTAAAATTTTTTTCAGCTGAGATTGGAGCAAAAATTTTTTCACTTGAGTATAGATTAGCGCCTGAAAATAAATTTCCTTCTTCAGTCCAAGATTCTAATTTAGCTCTGGAATGGCTGGGGGACAAATTGAGCTTACCCATAAAGGAGATTAGCCTTTGCGGTGATAGTGCTGGGGCCCACTTGGCTGCATCGCTATCGACATATAGAGCTGTAAATAATTTATCACTACCTTTATCCCAGTGTCTAATCTATCCAATGACAGACCCAGCTTGTAACTCAAGATCTCAAATTGATTTTGCTGATGGGTTCTTTTTAAGTCAAAAAGCAATGATTTGGTTCTGGGAGCAATTCATTGACTCACAAGTCAATCTTGATGATCCAGTGTTTAATCTAACCATCAATCCTAAAGCTCGTCTTCCTAAGACCCTAATAATTACAGCTGGCTTTGATCCCCTAAGCGATGAAGGAGAGGCTTATGCAAGGCTGCTTAATGATAGTGAGAATGAAGTCCAGCAAATTCATTATCCCCATCTTATTCATGGTTTTGTTAATATGACCGCATTAAAAGCAGCTAAAGAGGCTACAAGGGACTGGTTGAAGACATATAAAAAATTTTTAAAACAATGAAACCATTACTCCAAATCTCTAATTTATCCATCAGCTTTCAAGTTAGAAAAAATGAGTTTTTGGCTGTAAAGAATTTAAACTTATCAATTAACGAAAATCAGATTGTTGGTTTAGTAGGTGAGTCAGGATCAGGCAAATCAGTTACAGCAATGTCTATTATGCGTTTGCTTCCAGAACCCAAAGCTTCATATGGCGATAAATCATCGATCATGTTTGATGGAGAAGAAATCCTTAGCGCTGATAAAAATTCTTTAAGAAAAATTAGAGGAAATAAAATTTCAATGATTTTTCAAGAACCCATGACTTCGTTAAATCCCTATCATAGAGTTGGAGACCAAATTGTCGAATCTATCCTTTTGCACAAGGCACAAGCTAAATCCGAGGCCATATTAGAGGCAAAAAATCTAATGAATCTTGTTGAAATTACTGAGGTTGATAGAAGATTTACTTCATATCCTCATGAGCTTTCGGGGGGCCAACGTCAAAGAATTATGATCGCGATGGCTCTAGCTAATAAGCCCAAATTGTTAATAGCTGATGAGCCAACAACAGCGCTTGATGTAACAATACAAGCTCAAATACTTGATTTGATGACAAAGCTAAAAGACGAAGTTGGGATGTCTATATTATTCATCACTCATGATTTAGGGTTAATTGAAAAATTTTCAGACACTATTACAGTTATGCAAGAGGGCAATGTTGTTGAGCAAGGAGATACCAATGCAGTTTTCACAAATCCTCAGCATGCTTATACTAAAAAGCTGATAAATTCTGAACCATCGATTAAGCAAGAAACTTTAACCGGCGAACCCCCTTTAATTACGGTCAAAGACTTAAATATTTTTTATCCCTTGCCAAAAAAAACATTTTTTAAAAAAGAATTTTTTCATGCAGTGAAAGATGTAAATTTTTCTATTCCTCAAAAATCAACAATAGGATTAGTTGGCGAATCTGGTTCTGGTAAATCCACTCTTGGCAAAGCTTTGGCTGGACTAATTAATTATCAGGGCTCAATTCTTTACGGTGGCATAGATATTGGGAAGTTAAACTCAAAGGAATTAAAATCGATCAAGAAAGATATTCAAATTGTTTTTCAAGATCCATATGGCTCTCTTTCACCGCGAATGACCGTTGGGGAGATAGTTGGAGAAGGTTTGGATGTGCATTTTAATCTTAGTCAAAAACAAAAAGATGAGCGTATTGCAGATAGTCTCAAGGCTGTAGAAATTAATCCAGATGATAGATTTAAATATCCGCATGAATTTTCTGGTGGTCAAAGGCAGCGTGTTGCAATTGCAAGGTCATTAATTTTGAACCCTTCATTTATGATCTTGGATGAGCCCACATCAGCATTAGACAGATCAATTCAAATTCAAGTTATTGAGTTATTAAAAAATATTCAGAAAGAATACGAATTAACATATTTATTTATTAGCCATGATCTGAAGGTGGTTAGATCTATGTCAGATTATATATTTGTGATGCAAAACGGTGTTATTGTGGAATCCGGGCCTGCCAAACAAGTTTTCTCAAACCCAGAAGAAGACTATACTGATAAACTTCTTAATGCCGCATTGCGTTATTCAACTGTTTAATTATGTCTAATAGAAAATTTTCAAAGAATTTAGTAGATGGACCCCATCAGGCTGCTTCGCGTTCTATGCTTAGAGGCGTTGGCTTTGAAACAGCTGATTTCTCAAAGCCATTAGTAGGCATAGCTTCAACATGGTCAAAAGTAACTCCATGCAATATGCACATAAATGAATTAGCAGATCTTGTGGAGAAATCCATTGACGCTTCTGACTGTAAGGGAGTTCTTTTTAATACCATCACCGTATCAGATGGGATCTCCATGGGAACTCAGGGAATGAAATATTCATTAGTATCAAGAGAAGTCATTGCTGACTCTATTGAAACCGTTGTGGGATGTTTAGGCTACGATGGAGTGATAGCAATTGGCGGATGTGACAAAAATATGCCAGGAGCTCTCATAGGATTGGCTAGATTAAACAGACCCTCAATATTTATTTATGGTGGGTCTATTCAACCAAGCCCCATCAATACTGATTATGTCACTGTGTGTGAAAAAGTTGGTGAATATGCAAAGGGAAGCATTACCGAAGAAGATTTAATAGCAGTTGAGAAAATTTCTGTAAAAGGACCTGGATCTTGTGGAGGTATGTATACGGCTAATACTATGGCATCTAGCATAGAGGCTCTAGGAATGAGCTTACCTGGAAGCAGCAGCCAAGATGCAGTTTCAACTGATAAAAAACAAGATTGTCAAAATGCAGGCGCTGCGATTAAAAATTTATTAGAACTTGACATAAAGCCTAGCGATATTATGACAAAGAAAGCTTTTGAGAACTCGATAGCAGTTGTGATTGCATTGGGTGGTTCAACTAATGCTGTATTGCATCTTCTAGCCATGGCTCACTCCATTGGCATTGATCTTGATCTAGATGATTTTACACGCATCGGTAAAGCCACACCTGTTTTGGCGGACATCAAGCCTTTTGGCGTGCACTTCATGTCTGAGCTTAATGCTATTGGTGGAATCGCTCCAATGATGAAGATGATGCTTAAAGAGGGACTGCTGCATGGAGATTGCTTAACAGTTACTGGTAAAACCTTGGCAGAAAATCTTCAAGAAATTTCACCATATCCTGATAATCAAAAAATTATTCTGCCCTTATCTAAACCAGTTAAGGATTCCAGCCATCTGAGAATACTTTATGGGAACTTAGCTCCAGAGGGAGCGGTGGCAAAAATTACTGGCAAAGAAGGAACTCTCTTTACAGGAAATGCTAAGGTTTTTAATTCTGAAGAAGAGGGTATGGCAGCAATTCTTGAGAAAAAAATAGTTGAAGGTGATGTCGTTGTTATCAGATTCGAGGGTCCTCAGGGCGGGCCAGGAATGAGAGAAATGCTCAAACCTACCTCTGCAATTATGGGTCAAGGATTAGGAGATAAAGTTGCTTTTATTACTGACGGGAGATTTTCTGGTGGAACTCATGGTTTCGTTGTTGGACATATTAGTCCTGAGGCGGAGATGGGTGGCCCCATTGCACTTATTCAAGATGGCGATGAGATAACAATTGATGCAAATACAGATATTTTATCTCTCAATATTTCTGATGATGAAATGAAAAAAAGATTAAAAAACTGGAAAAATCCAAATTCGTCCCCAAAAAGTGGAGTGTTAGCAAAATACAAAAAAACAGTTCAGTCAGCATCAAAAGGCGCCATCACTGACTAATTTTTATGATTAAAAGAACATATCCTCATACAAGACTTCGACGAACTCGCTCAAAAGGTTATTTGAGGGATCTTGTTGCTGAAAATAATTTAACTTCCAATGATTTAATACAACCAATTTTCATTGCTGATCAACCAGATAAGCAGATTGAAATACCCTCTATGCCAGGAATATGCAGGCATAATTTAGATTCTCTTTATGCCGAAACTGAAGCCTTGATTAAACAAGGTATAAAATCAGTTGCGATTTTTCCTGCAATTGATGCCAATAAAAAAGATCAAAAAGGCTCACATGCTTTTGATGATAAGAACATAGTGTGTTTAGCATTGAAAGGACTGGCAGAGAGATTCCCAGAAGTTATTAAGATCGCTGATGTCGCGCTTGATCCCTACACAGATCATGGGCATGACGGCGTACTAGTTGAAGGGCAAGTGGACAATGATCAAACGTTAGAGTTGCTTCAAGATCAGGCACTGCTTTTAGCTCAATCTGGTGCAGACATTCTTGCTCCCTCGGACATGATGGACGGAAGGGTAAGGGCGATTAGAAATATATTAGAGTCTAATGCATTCGTAGACACAATAATTTTATCTTATGCAGCTAAATATGCTTCAAGTTTTTATGGTCCATTTCGAGAAGCAGTAGGATCCTCTGCAAATCTGGGTAAGGCTTCAAAGAAGACATATCAGATGAATTTTGCAAACCTCAATGAAGCTCTCCATGAGACAGCCATGGACATAGAAGAGGGAGCAGATATTGTTATGGTTAAACCTGGCACAGCATACCTTGATGTAGTTCATGCAATTAAATCTGAGTTTCAGATCCCGACTTTTGTATATCAAGTGAGTGGAGAATACTCAATGCTAAAGTTAAGTATTGAGAAGGGGTGGCTTGATAAAGATGTTATGTTAGAATCTTTAT
>ERZ802830.1939-NODE-1939-length-19174-cov-11.6077_pt1 | contig 19174 bp, 15 predicted proteins | sample MGYA00345654_ERZ802830 | MGnify/ENA primary metagenome ERZ802830 (study PRJEB30503, sample SAMEA104212375) | marine metagenome | biome: Westerlies Biome; feature: [SRF] surface water layer (ENVO:00010504) within the epipelagic zone...; material: water...
ATTGCAATACTTACAACTGTTTTTGGTATAACAACATCATTAGGTCTTGGCGCTATGCAAATAAGTGCAGGTATGTCTCATATTTTTGGAGTAGAAGAATCCTTCACTAATTACGTATATATAATAATAGTTATAACTCTTTTAGGTTTAACCAGTGTTTCATTAGGATTAAATGCTGGTATTAAGAAACTTTCACAGATTAATATGATTATTGCCACTGGATTACTTTTTTTAGTATTCGCATTAGGGCCTACCGTATTTATTCTTAATGCTTTAGTTCAAAATTTTGGTGCTTATTTAAATTCATTGATTCAATCAGCAACATGGACAGAAGCTTATGATTCAACAGCATGGCAAGATGGCTGGACCTTATTTTATTTTACCTGGTGGTTTGCCTGGGCTCCTTTTGTATCATTGTTTATTGCAAGAATATCTTATGGAAGAACAATCAAAGAATTTATAGTAGGTGTATTGTTTGTGCCTTCTTTAATAGTATTTCTATGGATGGGAGTATTTGGCAATGCTGCTATTTATCAAGTTATAAATAATACCAGTGAAATTAGTCAAATTGTTGCAAATAATATGAATGTTGCACTATTTACTTTATATGATGTATATCCCTTAGCTCAACCTTTATCAATTGTTTCATTAATATTAATAGTTACATTTTTTGTAACTTCATCGGATTCAGGTGCATTAGTAGCATCAATGCTATCTTCGAAAGAGCAAACTGACATTAATGATGATTCACCAATTCTATCAAGGGTAACTTGGGCAATATTATTGGGTATAGTTGCTGCTGTATTACTTTATGCAGGTGGGCTTACTGCGCTTCAGACTTCAGTAGTTATTACAGGGGTGCCTTTTGCAATTATTGTAGTATTTGCTTGCTTTAATTTATTAAGAGGATTGAAAGAATCAGATGATGCGCCACCACGACATATAAACTCCGATTAGATCGATCCAAGTAACTAAAAATAAAAATAATAACCAAACGGTTTTAGTGTCGTAATTCTTAAAAAGCTTTTTTAAGATAAAGTGAATAATACCAACAGAAATTGCTAGTATCCCAAAACTTATAAATATAGCTTTTATAAATTCCATTATTTAACTTTATCATCAATACTATCATCAATGATTTCTAGCTCTTCTTTTGTCATATCTTCCTCATACACCAAAGTGTCCTTTTTAGAAAATCTTTTAACTAGGAAATAAGAAAAAATAACTAAAACTAGAATTCCAATAATTTGTACTAACATAAATTTATATAAAATTTGATTTAACTAATAATAACTAATTTTTTTATTAAACAATAATCATTTTTGCAAAAAATAAGGCTCTCACATTAATAGACTTAATTCTAAGTATGTCGCATCATGTCTAGAAGTATGACAAAGATAAGACTATCAACAAAATTTGCTTATGGTGTAGGTGCTATTGGAGAATCTAGTGTTATATGGCTTTTTAGTACCCTAGCATTTTTTTATTACAACCAAGTAATAGGTTTATCAGGAACTCTTGCAGGATTAGCAGTGTTGATAGCTACAATCTTTGATGCTATTTCAGATCCATTGGTAGGATCAATCTCGGATAATTACAAATCAAGATTAGGAAGAAGACATCCTTTTATGTTCGCTGCGCCTCTGCCAGCAATGATATGTATTTATTTTATTTTTACACCCCCTTCAGGCCTTGATCAAATAGCAATATTTGCTTGGTTTGCCATATTTACTATTCTACTTAGATTGAGCATTACCTTGTACACAATACCTCATTTAGCTTTAGGTGCAGAGCTTTCAGACGACTATATCGAAAGATCGAACATCATGAGCTTTAACAATGTTTTTGCATATACAGGGGTAATTATTATGCATGTATATGTATGGTTTTTGATCTTTCCTAATATTGATGGATATGAAATGGGTCAACTTTCAAAAGATGCCTATCCTCCTATAGTATTTTTTAGCTGTATATTAATTGGTACAGCTATGACGGCCTCAGCATTCTTTACAAAAGACCAAATCCCCAACCTCAAACAAGCAGATGCAAGAAATGAAAATAATCTTGCCTTAAGATTTTTTAAAGATATATTTGCAGTATTAAAAAATCCTAATTACCTATACCTGTTACTAGGAATTTTTTTCTTATCAATATTAATCGGTACCCATGAAACTTTGGGTCTTTATATGTATACCTTTTATTGGAAGCTAAGCCCCATTCAAACTGGCTGGTTGATTATGAATAATGTATTTGGATATGCGATAGGTTTTATTATTACCAGTAAATTACATAAAAAATTTGATAAGCCAATAATTATTGTTTTATCTGCAATTTTGTTAAGTGTATTCTGGTCATTAGCTGTAATACTAAGTTTATTTGGATTAGCGCCTGCGCCTGCTTCATGGGATTTAGTAATTTTTATAATAATTTTAGGTTCTGTCGCTGCAGCTGGTGGATCTATTTTGCATATAAGTGTAATGTCAGCATTAGCTGATGTTTGTGATGAACATGAGTTGCTTACTGGATACCGACAAGAAGGAATCTTTTATTCTGCAAGATCATTCTTTGCAAAAACCTCAGCTGGCGTAGGTCATGTCATAGCAGGTATAGCACTTGATATTATTAATTTTCCAAGAGGAGATATAAATGCAGAGGTTACAGAATCTATGCTTTTTAATTTAGGATTGCTTGATGGTCCTTTTGCAATGATATGGGGTTTAATTGCTGCAGTTTTCTATTCAGGATATAAAATTAATAATAAATATCATGCAGAAATTAGACAAAAACTTAATGAAAAAAATATATAATTGATGAGCATGGATGCTATTAAAAATATAACTGAGAGAAATTCTGCAAGAGAGTTAATTGAGCCTCATCCATCAAGTGATGAGATGCAAATAGTTTTTAAAGCTGCATTAAGAGCCCCAGATCATGCGTGGCTAAGGCCTTCAAAATTTATTCAAGTTAGCGGAGATAAAAGAAAAAAACTATCTGAAATTTTCTTAAAAACTGCTCGTGAATTAAATGATGAATTAACAGATCTGCAAATAGAAAAATATACTAATGCCCCATTTCGAGCGCCAATGATAATTATTTTAACTTCCAATCCAAAGGAACACCCTAAAGTTCCAGCAATCGAACAAATTATCTCTACAGGATGTGCTGGTCAAAATATTCTTCTAAGCTTGAATGCATTAGGTTATGGCGCGATCTGGAGAACAGGTACTTTTGCATTTAATAAACTAATATCTAAGAACCTTGGATTAGAAAATGGTTCAGAGGTAATAGGTTATATTTATACAGGTACTAGGACTGGATCAAATAAAAATATTCCTAATTTAAATATTGATGAATATGTTAATGTTTGGTAAAAACAAATAATAATTAAATGTTATATTTATTTATATAATTTAAATAAATAAAGGTCCTGAATGAAAATTTTTTCCATAACGCTTTTGGTTGTAGCTCTAATAGCTGCTTTTGTATACGGTCCTGGAGCTTTGAGGGTTTATAGAATTATGCATTTATATGATGAAGATAAGATTGCAAATAACTTTATTAATATGAATAAGTTATTTACAACATCAGAACCAATTCAACCGTCTTCTAAAGCAAAACCGTTACCTAAATCAGATAAACCTTTCTCTCTTCCAAGTACTTTTTATTTTGAAGATAAAGATCAAGATCTAAATGCAGCATTAAAACATTTTAAAACTGATGGACTCTTAATCATTAAAGAAGGTGAAGTTGTTTATGAAGAATACTTCAATGGTAATAGTCAAACAACAAGACATATATCATGGTCAGTTGCTAAATCATTTCTATCATCGCTTGTAGGTATAGCAGTTAATGATGGGTTGATCGATGATATCAATGATCCTATTACAAAGTATTTACCTGATTTTAAAAATACTGGATATGACGGAATTAAGATTAAAAATATTTTACAAATGTCTTCTGGGGTTTTATTTAATGAAGATTATGCTGACCCAAATTCAGATATAAATAAATTTGGAGTAGCTATTGCGAGAGGAACATCATTTCGAGACTTTGCTAAAACTTTAACAAAAGATAAAGAACAAGGAACTTACAATCATTATGTAAGTATAGATTCGCAAATGTTAGGCCTCTTGCTTGATAAGGTCACAGGTATGCCGCTGAGAGAATATTTACAAATGCATATTTGGGAAAAAATTGGAATGGAAGATGAGGCCTATTATTTAGCTGATAATGAAGATGTAGATTTGGCATTAGGTGGTTTAAATGCAACTCTAAGAGATTATGCAAAATTTGGATTATTGTATTTAAATAAAGGTAAATGGGATAACGAACAAGTGGTACCTGAAGCTTGGGTTGATGCTTCTCATGCTATGGATCTTCCTCATCTTCAGCCGGGTGCTGGTGATGATTTATCCTCAAGTGATTGGGGATATGGATATCAATGGTGGGTTCCTGGATTTCCAAATACTGATTACACTGCTTCTGGAGTTTACAATCAATATATATATGTGGATCCTGTTACTGAAACAGTCATAGCAAAAATATCATCAAATCATAGGTTTACAGCAGAAAAAGAATATTCAAAAGCTGCTCATGTTGCTATGTTTAGAGCAATTGCTCAAACTCAATAGGTATAAATATGAGTAATTTAACTAAAAATCCTGTAGCAATTATAACTGGTGGAAGTAGAGGAATTGGAGCTGCAACTGCCCTATTGCTTGCATCAAAAGGTTGGAATATTGCAATTACTTGTTCTAGTACTTTAGAAGATGCAAATTCTATTATCAAAAAATGTGAAGAAGTTAATAATATAGAGGGTATAGCAATCCAAGCAGATGTCTCAATTGATGAAGAGTGTCAAAAAACAATCCAAGAAACTGTAAAAAAATGGGGCCGGATTGATGCATTGATTAATAATGCTGGTACCAGTAAATTTGCTTGGGATCATTCTGATTTAGAACAGCTTGATGCAGATGATTTTTTAAGAATATATTCGGTTAATCTTGTTGGGCCTTATCAAATGGTAAAACATGCTAAGCCTTATTTATTAAAAAGTTCAAATCCTAGCATTACTAATATTTCTTCAATAGCAGGAATAAAAGGAATAGGTAGTTCTGTAGCTTATGCAGCATCAAAAGGTGCTTTAAACACAATGACTATTTCAATGGCAAGAAACTTAGGACCAATAAGAGTTAATGCTGTTTGTCCTGGCTTTGTGGAAGGGGAATGGTTAAAAGTAGGCTTAGGTGATGAAATGTTTAACGCAGCAAAAGAAAATCTTGAATTAAAAGTACCCTTAAAAGCAGTAGCAAATCCAGACAGTGTTGCACAATCAGTGTTTTCATTTGTTGAAGTAAATAAAATTGTTACTGGTCAACTCTTAATAGTTGATGGTGGTCATCATCTTGAGCTTTAAATAAGTATTGAAAGATATTTTAAAATTATGTTAATTTAAATAAATGAGATATAGAAATTTAATATTAACTATTGCGCTTAGTTTTTCATTCATAACTATAGGAGCGCCATTTGATTCAACTTATGCTCCTCAAAATTCACCAATAATATTTTTAAAAAATGCAAATATTTATGATGGTGAAGGTAATGAATTGCTTGGATATGATTTATTAGTAAAGAATGGTCAAATTCAAGCTATTGGAAAAAATCTTGTAATAAATGAGACAGGTAAAGTTCTTTCATATGATCTAACTAATCAATGGGTTACTCCTGGAATAATTGATATTCATTCTCATATGGGTGTTTATTCTGCACCAGGTGTTAAGACAAGCTCTGATGGTAATGAATCAACAAGTCCTGTAACTGCAGATGTATGGGCAGAGCATTCTGTATGGACTCAAGATCCTCAGTTTTCCTTAGCGCTTCAAGGTGGTGTTACAACTTTTCATGTTCTTCCTGGATCTGCAAATCTAATAGGAGGAAGAGGCACAACTTTTAAAAATATACAAAGCAATACTATTCAAGGTATGAAATTTCCTAAAGCCCCTCATTCATTAAAAATGGCCTGTGGTGAAAATCCAAAAAGAGTCTATGGTAGTAGAAAAAGAGCTCCATCAACTAGAATGGGCAATGCTGCTGGCTATAGAAAAGCATGGATTGATGCAGCTGAATATAAAGATGAATTAAATTCTTATGTAAGTAAATCCGCTTCTGCTAAAGAAATAGTTAACCCCCCTACCCGTGATCTTGAGATGGACACACTTGCAGGTGTCTTAAATGGTGAAATCCTAGTACATAATCACTGCTACAGAGCTGAAGAAATGGTAGTAATGATAGATATTGCAAATGAATTTGGATACAAAATTACAGCTTTTCATCATGCTGTCGAAGCATACAAAATTGCTGATTTATTAGCAGATAATAATATTTGTGGTGCTTTATGGGCTGATTGGTGGGGATTTAAACACGAAGCTTACGATATGGTTCAAGAGAATATTGCAATTGTTGATCAAGCAAGAGGTGGCAAAGGTTGCGCTATTGTTCATTCAGATGATGCAATTGGAATTCAGCATCTTAATCAAGAAGCAGCAAAAGCACTTGCAGCTGGGAATCGAGCAGGATTTGATATAAGTAAAGCTAGAGCAATGAAATGGATTACTTTAAATCCAGCTCAGGCTGCTGGCATTGAAGATGTAACAGGGTCATTAGTCAAAGGTAAAGATGCTGATATTGTAATATGGAATATGGATCCATTTAGCGTCTATGCTAAAGCTCAAAAAGTTTTTATTGATGGTAATTTAATATTTGATAGAGATAACCTATCAACCAAACCAGTGTCTGATTTTGATCTTGGGATTATTCAGCCTAATTTGAGTAGAACAGAATGAATAGAATACATTTAATTACTGTTTTTATTTTTTCTTTAAGTTTTACTCTAAATGCAGATATCTTAATTAAAAACGGAAATATATACTCTGGCGATTCTGCACCTTTTATTGGTGATATTTATATCAAAGATGGGAAAATTCATTCTATTGGTTCATTAAATATAAAAGCAACTAAAGAAATAGATGCTCAAGGTAAAATAGTTACCCCAGGCTTTATTGCTCCTATGACATCAATTGGAATTGTTGAAATTAACTCTTTGGATGTTACTAGAGATGATGAGTCCGATTATTTAAATATGGGCTTTAGTATTTTTAGAGCATACAACCCTAACTCAACTTTAATCCCCTGGAATCGTGCTAACGGTATTACTTCGGCAATATCTATTCCGCAACAAACCTCAATGCCGCTTGCTGGTATGGGTTCATATTTTATCTTAGATGGAAATATGAATATATCGGGTTCTAAAGATATGATGATGCTAGGTAGAATTGGCGCATCATCAGGATCGCGGAGTGAGGATCTGGATCTTTTAGAAAATCTTATCAATTTAGGTAAACTTGCAAAGAATAGACCCTACGAAAAAGTAATTGAATCTCCAATAGCAGTATTTTTTGAACTTTTAATCCAAGATATTGAGGCTTTAGATAAAGTAGCAAATGAAGGCCTGCCTCTAGTAATTAAAGCTAATCGTGCTTCTGATATTAAGCATCTAATAGATATTAAAAATAAATATAAGTTAAATATGATTTTAGCCGGCGTTGAGGATGCACCAATTGTGATTGATGAACTTGCTGCTTCTGAAATACCTGTGATTATTAATCCTATGGATAATATTCCAGATTCTTTTGATGAGTTATCAAGCTCATTGGAATTATCAGCTTTATTAAGCAATGCAGGCATAACTGTCTTATTTGATACTTCTAGATCACATAATTATCACCTGATTAGACAAGGAGCAGGCAATGCGGTTGCTTATGGTATGGATTATTTAGATGCTATTGCAGGATTAAGTACTAATGTAGCTAATGTATTTGGCCTTAAAGATAGAGGTTCGATTACTAAAGGTCATTATGCTGACATTGCTATATGGGAATCTGATCCGCTTGAACCTGCCTCTATCCCCTCTTATATCTTTATTAATGGCATTGAAAGTGATTTAACAACTCGATCATCTCGCCTGAAAGATAGATATATTAAAAAATTAGACAAAAAATAAGCTATTTTTTATTAAAACCCTATTTTTAAGGGATATATGCTTATTAATTAAACCTAAAAAATTAGTTAAAAAAATAGCATTAAGTAATATATCCATATATTATATACATCAGATACAACTAATTATTCATTTTTAGGGGATACTTATGAAAATTTTGTCGAAACTTTTATTAAGCTTTGTTATAAGCTTTACAGCCTTTGGTTCTTTTAATATTTCTGCACAAGAAGTAGAAGAAATTGTTGTTACAGCAACAAGAAGGGAAGAATCAATTCAAGATGTTGCTATTTCTATTCAGGCTTTTAGTGCTGATAATTTAGCTGCTGCACAAATTACAGAAAGTGCTGACCTTGCTGATTACATGCCTGGATTTAGTTATGCGAATGGAATTGGATCAGGTTCTGCAACTGGTGTTCGAGGAGTTGCAGGTGCAGCTATCGGTGCTGGTACTACAGCTTCTGTTCAAATGGCAATTAATGGCCATGGTTTAAATGCAAGTGCATTTGGTGAAATAGGCTTTCTTGATGTTGAACGTGTTGAGGTTTTAGCTGGCCCTCAAGGAACTTTATTCGGTCGTAATGCTGTTGCTGGTCTAGTTAATCTAGTTAGCGCAAGACCAACTGAAGAAATGGGTGGTTACGCTAATTTTGAAATGGGTAACTATGGCTCAGAAAGAATTAGTACAGCTGTAAATATTCCTTTTGGAGACAACGTAAGAACAAGACTTGCTTATTCTTCATTTATGAAAGACGGTTGGATTAAAAACGTTGGTACTGGTAATGATCTTGATGGTCGTGACGCTTATGGTGTTCGTTTATCAGTTGATGTTGATCTTCCTAACGAAGCTTTACTAAGATTTAATTCAGCGCAATACTCATCAGATGATAATAGATTAAATGTTGCTGGTACTTATTGTGCTAGAGATTCTTTCTATGGTTGTTTACCATGGGAAAAAGGTAATCTAAATGAGCCTTACCATGTTGCAGGAACTGTTGGTGGTCTTATAGACGTGTTAACTTTCTTATCCCCAAGCGTTAATGCTGATCCTTATGCTAATACTGTTTACTCAAGTGGTATTGATACAGTTAATAAAAACAGAGATCCTCACAGAACTCAAGTTATTGAGAATTCACAAATTCAATACATTAAAGATCTTGACGATCTTACTTTAACTGCAAAATATTCATACTCTACAAGAGATTATGATCACAGAGATGATAATGACCATTCAAACTCAACTGAACCTTTTGCTACTGCATTAGGTGTTGTTCCTGGATGGGATGTTCAGTTTGAATGTTTCCCTTCTTCTAATGTAACCTCAACAGAAGCGGTTGAGTGTTCACAAGCAGACGAAGTAACAAGACAAGCAGAATTCACTGTGGTTTCTGACTACGATGGTCCACATAACTTCTCTGCTTCTGTATATCAATGGCAGTCTGATTTTGATAATGACTATCATGTACAAACATCAAGTTATCAAATGCTAAGAGATTTTGATCTACATCCTTATATGACTAGCCTTTTTGGTGGAGCACTTAATGATTTAGGTGGTTCAACAGCCTGGGGCGTATTTGGCGCAGTATTTGCCAATGTAGCACCATCATTATTAGGAGGTTTAATTGACCTACCTACAGCTCTTGGTTTAATTACTCAAGGGACAATTGGAACTTGTGCTTCATTTGGAGATACATGTTATAGATCGCTACCAAATAAAATGGGTGGATTAATTACTGACCAAAACGGTATAACAAAATCGACTGCTTTTATGGGTGAGTATTACTATCAGATGAATGAAGATACTAAATTTACTTTTGGTCTTAGATATAACGATGATACTTATGAAAGTACTATCTTTAGTTCTTTATCAGATATCTCAAATACAAACTATGCATTTACAGGACCTGATTATTCAAGAACAAATCCTGGAACTTCAAGAGAGCAAACAGAGAATAGTGCTTTAACATATAAGCTTGCTGTTCAGCATAATCTTTCAGATGACAGTATGGTGTATGCATCTTATGCAACTGGTTTAAAAGCTGGAGGTACATCACCTAATGAATTCTCTATCCAAGTACCTTATGCAGAAGAAGAGTCTGCATCGCTTGAAATTGGTACCAGAAATATTCTTATGGATGGTAGATTATTATTAAATGCTACATTATTTGAAATGGATGTTACTAACGGTCAATTAGGTCTTATTTATAATGCTGGAGCTGTTAATAAAACCTTTGACTATGTGAATACAGGTCTTGAAGGACAGATGAAGTTCTTTGCTACAGATAATACTGAGATTGAGTTTAACTGGTTAGCTTTAGATTCAGAAATGGGTGAAGCGCTTCAAGATGATCCTCTTAACCCTAACCAAGCAACTACTATCCTTGCTAAAGGAAGTGGAACTGCTGGTTTAACAGCACTATTACAAGCTATTGGAATGGATGCAGCTACTGCTGCTGGAACTGCTGCTGCTGTTGGCGCACAGTTACCAAATGCGGGTCTTACTAACTGGGCATTAACTGATGCTGGAATCCTTGGATCTTATCAAGGAGCATTAATAGCTATTCCTGGTTTAGCTGAGATTGTTGGTGTTCAATTAGAGGGTAATAGATATCCTGGAACTACAGAATTAGATTACAACCTTTCAATTACTCAGAGATTCCCACGTGATGGTGGAGCTACTGACCTAAGATTGTCTTATATTCATAAAGGACAAAGAGAAGGAAGTATATTTAATATTGATAAATTCTCAGTTCCAGAAGCTAAATATTTTGATATGACTGTAATCTATACACCAAGCTCTGAAGAGTGGTATGTAGGTGGTTTTGTTAAGAATATTGGTGACAAAAGATATAACATCGGTACAGAGCAATCTAGTACACTTCAAGGTGGTATGTCTCAAGTTACTTATGCTCAACCTAGAACATATGGCCTAACATTTGGAATGAACTTCTAATTTGTTAAGTTAAAATTTAAAAAGCCCAGTTTAACTGGGCTTTTTTTTATCTAAATTATATATTTATTGAATCAAAGGGTTCTTCTATTACACCAGTATTTTTAAAAGAGACTATATAAGAATTCTTATTATCTCCAAAATTAACAGATTTTATTGGCTTACCATCAATTAAATGTAAGGCAGCATGACCTTCGATCCCTATACATTCTGTTAGATTATTTTGAACTAGTTGATCTTTTACATAGGGCCTTCTGCTAGGCTCTTCATCATAATGCGGGCAACATATACCATCAACAAAACCTAGACAATTCAAAATAGCTAAATCATCTGCCCATGAGTCTGTTATACCTTTATCAAACCAACAAATTGCACCAGCACTGACACCGCACATTATTACTCCTTGATCATATGCCTCCTTAAGAAGTAAATCTAAACCCCATTCCTTCCATACTGCTAGCATACTCTTAGTATTTCCACCGCCTACAAAAATGATATCTTGTTTTTTTATATGGTCTTTTAAATTAATTGTTCTTTTAAAAAAATCTATATGAGTAGGATTACAATTAAGTTTAGTAAATACGTCATAAAAATTAACTTTATAAGCATCATTATCGCCTGTTGCTGTTGGAATGAAGCATACATTAGGATTTTTATTATTTTGTTGCTTAATAATATATTCCTCTATTTTTTTATCTGAAGGATTTCTTCCAAAACCCCCGCCACCAATTGCGATAATTTGTTTCATCTATACATTCCGATTAAATTGAATTATTTTTTGTTTCCATTTATTTGTAAAAAAATCAAATTCATGTCCATTAACTGTAAATTCCTTAAATATTAAATCTCTATCGATCATTAAAATTACTACTTGTTTAATGTTTGTACTAAACATTACATTATGTGCATTTGCATAAGCGCAACCCTGAAGAAAATAATCCTCTATCCATTCACGGCGTTTAATTCGTTTTGCAGTTTTAAAATCAATAATAGATGGCACACCTTTTACTAAACCAACACAATCAGCCGTTCCTGCATACAAACCATCAAGTATAAGCCCAACCTCAAGACCCCAAGCTTCGTCTATAGAATTAAGCCCATCTGTTACGAACTTGTTAGTAATACTTCTTGCTATAAGGTCTGTTCTTTTTTCAGAAAAATTATCCCATTCATTGCCGTTTAGATATTCTTCAATAGCCTCGTGAACTGCTGATCCAATATCGGTGCTTTCCTTAACGACCCTCTCAGCTTCCTTTTCTCCAACTCGCTTTTTCCATTCTTCGATCCCTTTCTTAGAAGAGGTGCCTGATAATATTGTGGTGACGCTTGGAACTGGTGTGCCATTAGAATCTATATAATGACGACCTCTATCTAGATCAACTCTCTCCAAGGTCGGATATTGATATTTATTAGAAATCATTTTTCAATATGCTCATTAAATAATTTCTCTAAAGGAATAAGATCATTTTCAAAGTTTTTCCAATAATCAAGACCAGATTTATAAATAGGTTGTCTCACTTGCTCAGCACTTGGCGTCTTTACTGGTCGTTTAGATTTATAAAACTCTAAGCACTGGTTCTCAAAAGGAAGATTGCAATATTCAAGCAATTTAATGATTTCATTCTCCGTATCTGAAATCATATTTGCATACTTAACTGTGTAGATCTGTTCGGGATATATATCATGCCAGTGATTCATGATATTTATATAGTCGTTATAAAATAATCCTAGATCTTCTAGATCATAGGTAAAGTGCTGTCCTTTTGCAAAAAACTGCTTAAAACAACTAAAACATGTATCCATAGCACCTCTTCGAGTATCGATAATCTTGGCATTAGGTAATATGGTTTTTATAAAACCAATGTGTAAAAAATTATTAGGCATCTTGTCTATAAAATAAGGCGCTTGTCCTCTACTCCATTTTGTTTGATCAATATATTTTTTTCCAAGTTCTGATATTTGCATTTCAGACAATTTTGTTAAAAATTGTGGATAAGCTTCTTTGCCTTTTCCTAGTGCTTCAATTTCTCTTGTTAGATTCATAATGTTAGGTAGTTCTTGCGTACCATCAACCATTGAATGAGATGAAATAATCTGATCAATTAGGGTTGATCCAGATCTCGGCAAGCCTAAAATAAAGATAGGATCTAATTCTTTACATTTTGATTGTTTTAATTTTTTAACTGTATTTTTATTAAAAAATTTAATTGTCTGATTAATCTTATCTGTATTATCTTGAGATGAATATTTAACTAATTTCCTTTTAATCCAATTACCTTCGCTATACATCTTAAAGGATGTCTTAAAATCTTTTTTTACCTCGTAAGCTTTTCCAAGAGCAAATAGTAATTGTACTTTTTCATTCTCAGAAATGTCACTCATTAAAGTATTTTCCATGTCTTTAATTTGCTTAGATGTAAACTCATAGGTTTTTAAATTAGCTAAACTCCAATAAGACTCGCCTGAATTAGGATTATATTTAATAGCATTTATATATGCCTCAACAGACCTTTCATTATTTCCTATAGTGTTATATGCATGCCCTAAACTTAAATATGCTCTAGGGCTATCTGGCTTTATAGATACACATCTAGAATATGCAACAATTGCTTCTTTGTATCTTGCCATCATAATTAAGATAGTACCGTAATCTGCCCAGACACTTGCATTCTTTGGGTCTAGTGCAAGAATATTATCCATAGATTTCTGTGCTTTATCTAATTGACCAGATAATCTATATACCAACGAGATATTTCTCCATAAGAGACTATAAGATGGGGCTAATTTAATAGCCTTTATTAATAGCTGCTCAGCTATTTTATATTTACCTCCTTTGGTAGCTAAAATACCTAACAACCTTAAAGCATCAACATTTTCTGGATCTTCTTTTAAGATATTTTTATATACCTCTTCTGCTAATTTGACTCTACCTGCTTTAGCATGTCTTATCCCTTTATATAAATTTGAATAAGTAGTATTGCTCTCTAAGAATTCCTGAATAACATCATCAGCCTCCTCTTCTTTATCAAGTTCTACCAAAATATTACTTAATTGTCTTAACAAAGAGATATCAGGTTTAATCTTTAATAACTCTTTGAATTTTTTACAAGCTTCATATTTTTTGTCTTGATATAAAAAAATTTGGATTTCTTTTTCTAACAGCTCAATGCTGTTAGGATTTATTTTAAGACCTTGATGAATATAAATTAGCGCTTCAGAAGGATCATTCTGTTTAATTGATATATCAATAATTAAAACTATAGAATTTAGCTCATTAGGAAAAATCTTTAATATTTCTAATAATTGAGCTTTCGCTAGAGATAACTTATTATCATTAATTAAACTAATCGCATTTTCGTAGGCTTTTTTTGGAGAATCTAAATCTTTCATATAATTAAAAATATTAATGAACTCTCAAAGGATTGGAATAAGTCTCTTATATTTATTCCTATTTTACTATCATTTGTAATGTGTGTGTATGCTATAAGTGATCCAGTAACCACTGCAGCGCAACTATCAAGCATATACAATATTATTGCCCTAAAGTTTGAGGCTGTTTTCCAATATGGAGCTTTGTTAATTTTATTATTTCTGATATTACTAGCATTTAGTAAATCAGGATCTAAAAAAATTAATCTTGTGAGTTCTCCTAAATATTCATTCTTTTCTTGGTCTTCAATGCTATTTGCATCTGGCATGGGAGCAACTATTTTATATTGGTCACCAATTGAGTGGTCTGCTTATTACAATAATCCCCCTTTTGATCTTGAAGTTGGCTCAAGCGAGGCTATAAGAACTATTAATGCATATACTTCTTTTCATTGGGGATTTAGCGGCTGGGCGATATATGCTTTGCCTGCTGTTGCATTTGCAATAGCTATTACAAAAAATCCCTCATCATCATTAACTTTTGGATCACTTTTAGTAAGTGATAATTTACCACTGAGTTATCTTTTAAAAACAATACTTGATGTTTTTTTTATATTTGGAATTCTTGCTGGTGCTGGCGTGGGATTAGGGCTTTCATTTCCATTAATTGCAGAAATTGTTGCAACTTTTTTAGGTATATCTTCTTCACTAGTATTAGAATTAATAATTCTTTTAATTTGTCTACTTATAATCACCACTAGTGCATATTTAGGAATAACAAAAGGCATTAAGCGATTGAGCAACATAAATATTGGTCTCTTGGGCTTATTATTAATTTTTATTCTAATAGCAGGCCCAACAAGCTACATTTTATTAAATAGTCTCGATGTTTTGCTCGTATATGGAACTAAATTTATAGAAATGAGTACTTATGTAGGAGATAAATTTGTTCAAGATTGGACCGTATTTTATTGGGCATGGTGGTTAGCTCTTGCCCCTTATCTTGGAGTATTCTTTGTAAATATATCAAATGGTAGAAGTTTAAAAGAATTAATACTTGGAACAATTTTAATAGGTGGTTTTGGTTCTGTTATTCATTTTTTGATATTAGGAAATTACTCACTGCACTTGTTTGAAAATGATATTTTAAATTTACCAGATTTATATGCTTCAGAAAAACCTACAAAAGTAATAGTAGATGTAATTCTTACTCTTCCAATGAATTATTTGATTCTATTTTTATACGGATTAATATCAATTATATTCTTGTGCACCACTTATGACTCATGTGCATTCATTTTGTCACGAACAGCAATGAGTAGATCAGATATTTCACCATCTAAAATATTAAGAATAATATTTTCTATTTTGTTAGTTATTCAGCCTGCAATTCTTATGTATCTTGGGGGTGTAAATACTGTAAAATGGATGCTTGTAATTACTGCTATACCGCTAATATTTATAAATATTTTATTAATTGGTTATATTATAAAAAATGTACAAAAAATCTGATAATTCAAATTACTATTTACATAATTTTTCATCGATAGATTATGCAAAAGATTCTTTATTATTTATTCCTGGTGCGGGAATGGATCACCGTATTGTAAAAGATATAAATCTTGATCCTAGTAAATTTAATAAAACCCTTGCAATTGATACTCCTCATCATGGCTATTCAACTGGTCCAAAGCTTACCTCTATTGAACAATATGCAGAAGGCATTGAGACAGCTCTCGATGGTATAGATATTAGCAAGTTCCACTTATGTGGTCATAGTATGGGTGGCTTGATTGCCTTAAGGATAGCCTTTAATAAAAAATTAAAATTTAAATCTATCAATATATTAAATGCGTCATGTCCAATGTTTGTTGGTTCAGCTTTGTTAGATGATTCTAGAAAAAATTTAGATTCTGCAATGAATATGCTTACAACCTATGGAGTAAGTAAAGCCCCAAAAGCAAAAGCTAGTGGCCCAATGTTTGGGACTATGGGATCAGGTTTTTATCAAAAAAAATCTGATTTAATTAATACTCCATATGGCAGCAAAAAAATAGTTGATAAATTAGATGATGAGGTTGATTTGTACGCTCTAAAAAAGCTTTTTAATCAAATAACAAAAGATATATTAAATAATGATCTAAATGCTTGTAAAAATTTTGCAATTTCTGACTCAGAAATTAGTGAATATGAAGAAACATTAAATTTTATATTAGGTGAAAAAGATAATTTAACTCCAGTTAAATATGCACAAAAATTTTGTGAAAACTTAAAAAAATCTGAAATTATTATTATTGAAGAATTGGGTCACTTTACTTTTTATGAAGACCCAACCAAGCTCTCTGAAGAGCTTGGTAAGTTATTGTCTTAATTGATTAGAATCTATATCTTAGTCTCAATCCATAAGTTCTTGGCTTAGCACTTGTTCTTCTTACATCACCAAAATCATTATAAATTCCATATTGTGGATCAGCATCATGAACATTTTCAATATAAAGTTCTACTGAAGCGTTTTTTAAGAAACCAACAATATCATCAGCATTACTATCAGCCTTACTGGAAGGATTAACTCCAAACCTTAAATTTGCCAATGAGTATGATGGATTTGTATCCACATTAGCAGATGATTGATAACTCTCTCCTGTATAGGAGTGATCATAACTAATATATGCATCTCTATTTTTAATAATAAAGTCTTTATTCATAGACATTACAAATTTTTGAGTAGGTACATAAGATAACTGATTGCCCTTAGGAACAGATAAGGCTCCTTGAAGATCATATATGTCCTCCTTAAACTCTGGATCAGTAAGAGCGAGCATTAAAGAAGCAGAAAATGAATCCGATAAATTAAAATAACTCTCAAGCTCTAATCCACTAATGGTTGCTTGCCCTACATTTTGAACAAATGCTACCGTTAGTAAATCATATATATAGCTAGTTGATTGGAAGTCATCCCAATTCATTGTATGCAAGTTACCATTAAAAACTATCTTGCCATCAGCTAATGTGGATTTAAATCCAGCTTCAAAGTTTGTAAGAGTATCAGAATCATATGTAGCAGGAACAATTCCAGACTCTCTTGCTCGTTTATTCAACCTATTTGTTCCACTTGGTCTAAAACCAGATGAGTATGTAGCATAAAATAAAACATCGTCATTTAATTTATGTGCAATATTGATTTTTGGAGAAACATCAGAAAAATCTTTGGAATACTTTTCAGTTCTACCCTCAGCCCAGCTGACAGTAGGATGGTCTTCAAAGTAACCAAAATATCCATCTTTAGCATCAAAATCTGCCTGATTATCGTATGCACGTAACCCAACAGTTAATTCAGTTTTATCAGAAACTGGCCATGTAGCTTCACCGAAAATAGCTCTTTGACTATCTTCTCTAATGTTTTCTTGATTCCACCAAGTTCCTGGAACAGCAGTAAGTGATGCTGCAACAGCTGGGAATTGATATAAAGTTGAATATTCAAGCTTTTGATCTTCAATAAATACACCTAAAATCCATCTGAAGCCTGAGTCATTAGTAGATTGAACTCTAAACTCAGTACTTGCTCTATCATATGAATCCTCTTCAATGTAATACATTCTTGCATCAGTTGATGCGTAATAATCATAATCATATGCATATGAAGTATATAGATCATAATAATTTGTATATACGTAATTAGTATAATCATATGTATAGTCTATTTCTCTATCAAAAATAGATGAGTTAAAGGTAAATTCAACATCATCAGATAAATTACCTGCGATAGTCATAGATTTTTGTGAGAACTCATCATCAAAAGTTTCACTAGTAAACCTAGAATTTTTTCTAGCGCCTTCTGCAACATCTGTTTCCCAAGAACCGTTTGAAAAAGATTCATGAGTTAGGAATGAAAGATCGATTGTCGTCCCACTATCCATCTCATGACCTAAACGAATTCTATGACCAGATTTATCTATCCAGTTATAGTCGTCTTCTACATAAGAACTATTATCAATAGTAGCGCCTGTATAATAAAAGCTTACTGTAGATGGGACGTTATCAATCCATCCTCCGCTGCTTATATCATATGCACTAATTCTTACAGCTGTGCTTGAGCCTAAAGGAATATTTACAAAAGTTTCAAGAGATTCATCAGTAGCGCCATCATTTATGTTGCCACGATCTATATCAAATCCAGCTTCAAAGCCAGAAGGATCAGGTTTATTTGTAATAACTCTTACAGTTCCTGACTGAGAAGATGATCCATATAATGTTCCTTGGGGGCCTTTAAGAATTTCAACTCTATTAATATCATATATATGTGGATCAGGGTTTCCACCAATAGTAGAAACAGGCTGTTCATCAATATAGTATGCTGTAGAAGCTTGAGCACCAGCTCTATTACCAAACCCGCCATCAGAAACACCACGTATATAAAAATAAGAGTTACCTGTTCCACTTTGATCTAATGTTATAGATGGAGATAAAGCAGCTATATCCTCAAAATCAGTAATATTTTTAGCTTCTAACTCTTCAGAACCAATAGCTTGAACTGCCATAGGCAAGTCTTGAATATTTGTTGCTCTTTTAGATGCTGTAACAACAATTTCCTCAACATTAGATTCATTCTCTTCAGCGCTTAATGTATTAGCTTGAGTAAATCCTAAGCCTATAGATAAAGCACCTAAATATGACATAGCATATTTATTGTCTTTAAATATATCTCTTAGTAGTAAAGTTAGTGGATCCTGTTTTTTTTCAAACAGTGGTTTAAGTAAAATATTGTTCATGCTATCCCCCTAGCAAGGCTAAATATTAAAATT
>ERZ802830.1941-NODE-1941-length-19169-cov-18.7581_pt1 | contig 19169 bp, 23 predicted proteins | sample MGYA00345654_ERZ802830 | MGnify/ENA primary metagenome ERZ802830 (study PRJEB30503, sample SAMEA104212375) | marine metagenome | biome: Westerlies Biome; feature: [SRF] surface water layer (ENVO:00010504) within the epipelagic zone...; material: water...
AGATGAAAACAATGATTACAATTTTAAAATTGAGGAATACTTAAAGTTATGATTGGCTTTGAATATACTCTCTTCTTAGCGCAAGGTTTTTTACCCTAACTTCTTCATTTTCAGTATATTTTATCCAGTTATTAGCTGTTGTTTTTGTCTTTTTATCTTTATCTCTTGCAGCAATTCTGAATTCTTTTTTAGCATCTTCAAATTTTTGAAGTTCAAAATATGCTTGGCCAAGGGTTAGGTGTACTTTAGAAATATTTTCAACCTTACCCTTTTTTAAACCTTTTTTGATTGAATCTACAGCAAGTTGGATTTTATCCTCTGATAAATATAAGTTACCAAGAAGAACATAGGCTTTTCCATCTTTTGACATTTTTGCTGCCTTTTCTAAAACAGGAATAGCTCTATCAACCTCTTGTGCCATTCGCCAGGAATCAGCTAAAAGTTTTAAGTTTTTTTCAGTTTCTTTTATAACTGGTCCAGTTTTTTCAACTTTTTTTTCCTCACCTGTAACTTTATCTTTTACAGTTTCATTGTAAGTAACTATCTTGTTTTGTCCTGAAACTAGCACCTCAGCTGCCCAATATGGATTTTGATTGATTAATAACAACTGTGCTAAAGCTAAATACTCTGATTCTCTATTGAGCAAATCTTTTGCATAGGCAGCTTTTAAAGTAATCATATAATCTTTTTCTCTGCCCAGCTCATTATAAACACCACCTAATTGAATAAAGTAAAGCTTCTTAGGATATAAATTTACCAAAATTTCATATATAGCTGCTTGCCTTAAATAAGCCTCTTTCTCTCCGATTTCTTCTTTAAGCTCACTAATTGAGGCGGCCAGAATAACATACCAACTTTCTTTGGGCTTATATCCCTCTTCCTCAGCTAAAGCAATTGCATTTTCTAAAGATGAAATAGCTTTATTAAAATCCCCAACAGAATAATAGGCTCTACCTAAAAGCTGCCATGCTTGTGCTGTAACAGTCTCAACTTCATCCATCCATTGAAGAATATATTTAATACCTTTTTGAAAATCTTCTTGGCTCAAATATAATTGTCCAAGTGTCAATAAAGCAGATACTCTTAAAGGAATGGTTCCTTCAGGTTCGTTTAATAAAAGATTATATGCTTCAATAGCTTTAAGATATTTTTCTTCAGAAAAATATACATATCCCCATGCATTCCACACAACAGAGCGGTCATAACTTTTTAAAGTATCTTTTTGATTCCTAAGATCTGTCAGAATTTTGACTACTGTTTCCATATCTGGATTGGGATCCCCTTTTTCATCAACCTCTTCTAAAGCTTCATAAACCTTAGCCATTTTTTTTGCAGTACTTGTTGATAGTGCTCTTGCTTTTTTATACTTGACCTGTTTTTTTGGTTTATCATCTGCAGATTGAGCATGCAGAATAGCAGGCGTATATAGTAAAGATACTGATAATATAAAAAACAAATATAAAAAATTCTTTTTATTTAAAATAAAATCCATCATCTAACCTCTTCATCAGCCATTATAAAAGTAAATCTATGCAAAACATCACTTACTGAAGTCGCCTTACCATCAACAATTTTAGGTTTATATTTTAGTTTTAACGCAGCTCTAGCGGATGCGCTATTAAACATTGTACAAGGCCTTAACTCAGATTCAGGACCTGTTGGATCCCCACAATAACCTTCAATAGTCTTTGCATTTTCAACACTTCCACTATCCGTAATGGTAAATGAAACAATGGCGAAGCCTTGTGTGCCTCTTTCTTGAGCTCTCCTAGGATATATTGGTTGAACTTTAAATAGTGGGATATATTCACCATCACGAAAAAATGAGCCTCCAGCTTTAAAATTAGCTTTTGGTTTAGCAATTGATACATCTATACCGGCAAGGGGTTGAAGATCTAATTCAGGCTGAGCAATATCTTCTGGCTGTTCTTCAGGCTTATCAGGTTTTTCAACTTCAGATAAAAAAGTATCTATTTGCCTTTCTGGCATTACAACATCGGCAAGTTTAACTGAAGTATCCTCTTTCATGCCACTGTCACCCAAGGATATAAGAACAACCATTACAAAAAATAATGCAGTTGTTATTACTATTGATAGGCCTACTCCTGCAGCATATTTATTAGCATTAAATGCTTTATTATATATATCCTGTAGAGGTCTAAATACAGGTTTAAGTGCTGAAGAGATTTGATCCATAAAACTATTTTGGCTCAGATGCTAGAGAAATAGCATTAACTCCAGCTTCTCTTGCGCCATCCATAACTTGTATTATTGTATCTGCCATTGCTTTTTCATCTGCTTGGATTACTACAGAGCCTTGAGGGTTATCAGCCAGCAACTTTACAACATTAGCTTTAACTTGACGAACATCAATTCTCCTTCCGTCCATCCAAACTTCTCCAGTTGGGCCTACAGCAATTAAAATAGCTGCATTTTCTTGAGTTTCAGCTGTATCTGAATCAGGTCTGTTAATTTCTAATCCAGGTTCTTTAATAAAGTTTGCTGTAACAATGAAGAAAATAAGCATGATGAATACAACATCAAGCATTGGTGTTAAGTTTATTTCATCACTTTCTTCTTGAACGGCACTTGTTATTGCATTTCTTCTCATTTTTTCCCTCTATATCTCTCTTTTAATAATATCATTAAGCTCAGATTCGTGTCTTTTACTTGTACTTGTTAAATAAATTGCAGCAAAGGATCCAGATAAGGCGGCAACCATTCCTGCCATAGTCGGCAAAGTAGCTTTTGAAACACCACCAGCCATTGCCCTAGCATCACCACCACCATTAAAAGCCATAACTTGGAACACTTCAATCATACCTGTAACAGTTCCTAGAAGACCAAGCAAAGGAGCCAAAACAATACATGTCTGGATAATGCTAATGTTTTTATTTATCTCCATCTTGGCTTGAGAAATCATCATCTCTCTGATTTGAAGTGCATGCCATGATTTTTTATCATTTCTTGCATTCCACTTAATTGATAGATTTGCTACATATTCTTGATGTGCATGAGAGAGGTACCATATTCTTTCAAAGATCATCCCCCACATAAAGAATACAAGAATAGCTATTAACCAAAGTACGCTTCCACCTGCCTCCATAAAATCTCTAATGGAGGAAATTGCTTCAGTAAATGCAAAAAGCATAGACTAGCTCCTACTTAGATTCTGCCCTTTCAGCAAGAATACCTGTACTTTGTTCTTCAAGAATACTTATAATTCCTCTAGCAGATGACTGCGTAAATGAATGAAGCAAGCTTGTAGGTATTGCTACTAATAGACCCAAAACTGTTGTTACAAGAGCTTGAGAAATACCGCCTGCCATAAGCTTTGGATCTCCTGTGCCGTATAAAGTAATCATTTGGAAAGTAACAATCATACCTGTTACAGTTCCAAGCAACCCTGCTAATGGAGCTATTACTGAAATAATTTTTATAAAACCAATACCCTGATCAATTGCTGGTCTTTCAGCCATGATTGCTTCCGCAAGCTTTAATTCAAGAGTATCAATATCTCTATCAAAATTATCTTTTCCTACTTTAAGAACTCTTCCAAGTGGGTTAGATGGATCTGCTGCATCTTGGCTAGCTTGTTTTCTTACAGCTGTTCCAATCATATACAAGCTATATAATTTATAGAAAGCAAATAATACAGCAATAACACCCACTGCAATAATCGCATATCCAACCTCTCTACCTTGTTGAGCTCTTTCTATTAAAGACGGAGTTTGGATTAAATTTGCTAATAAGCTGCCGCCAGTTGGACCAGTTGGGTCAACACCAAACTTAACTTGTTCACCAGGTTTAGCACTTCCTATTTTGCTTGCTGTCTTAGTATATCTACCAGCAGGTTGTCTTGGTAAAAATGCATATTGGCCTTTTGAAGTAGCATATTTTAAGTATTTTCCATCGCATACAGCATTAAATAGCCCGATTCTAGTAACATTACATTCAGATGTTTCACCATCAACATCTATGACATTTGTTGTAAATGATACAACTTGTCCACTAGCGACCATCTCACGCTGCAACTCATACCAAAGTCCTTCAATTTCTCTTATAGTAGGAAGCTCTGTTGTTTCAGACATCTTTCCAGTCAAGCTATTTAAAAATCTAACTCTATCCTGTCCATACTCTGCGCCTGTAAGAGACCCAGAAAATTGCACTGCCGCTTCACCTGCGGAACTTTGCAAGTGACCAAAAAGTTCTACAAGTGAACCAAGTTCCTTATTATAAGCCTCTTCTTTAACTCGAAGTATTTCTTCGTTCTTTTTATATTCAGCCTCAAGAGTATCTGCAATTTTTTCTTGTCTTGCTAACTCTCTTTTTTCAGCTGCTAAAATTGATGCTTGCTTATTTTTATTTGCTATAAACTTGCTTTCTCTATCTGCATTAGCTGCTTGCTCTGCAGTTTTTCCTTCTTTCACAAGTGCTAATAGTGCTTCAACAGTTGAAAGTTCTTCCTCTTCATTTTGAGTATCTTGTGCAAATGCAAAACTACTAATAGTAAGCATAAATACTGATATTTTTTGTATGTTTTTCATTATGCCTCTCCTTTAACAACAGGCATCATCAGCATATCTGTGGGCGCTAACTTTAAGGCCATTCTTATGCCATCTCTTATTGGTTTCCTATATGACCCTGGTAACTCATCCCATTTACCAGTTTCATTATTCCAAATTCCACTTGATTGCTCATCCAAGGTTTGATAAAACATTCCAATTCTTCCAATCACTAAAATATTCACAACAGTTCCATCATTGAGACTGCTTTCATAAGTGTCGATTTTTCTTCCGTATTCTGCCTCAATATTATATGCCTCAAGAACTTGTCGAACTTGTTCTGAGGCAGTAACTTTTGGTTTTGCTAATGATGATCTAACTAAATCGATTCTGTTCTGTCTTTCTTCAATTCTGAAGGGAGTATCAAGAGAAATGAAAGACTCTAAGCTATCAAGCATTTTTTCAGCTAGCGGAGGTATTTGTCTTTGCATAACAACAACCTGAACAAGTTGCTCATCAAGCTTATCCATTAAGTCAAGCTGAGCTTGTATTTGAATTCTTTTTTGCGCGTTATAAAGTTTTAAGCCTTCAACCTGTTTTGAAACAGCTTTCCATTCATTAACAATTTTATCAGTCTGTCTTTCTGTGGAATCAATTAAAGACTGTGATTTTGCTGATAATTGTTGATTATCTCTTCCAACCTCTAGCACGCTTTCCATATCTGATGAATGTAATGACAAAGATAACGCTGTAACCATGCATAAATGCATAAAGTTTAATTTTCTTTTCATGTTAGATCTCCCGTAAAGACTGATTATATTAACAGTCCTCACTATATAATAAACTTTTTTTTTATAATTTGTAAGAAATACTATTTCCAGAATTTAATAAATAAAACTGGGGTTTCATTCTTATATCTTATGTACAACTCGTCATCACCCCATTTTTTGTCAGCCCTTGCTTCTAGCATGCGCACTCCACTGACATACATTAACAATAAATAAGTAAATAATGGCGAGATTAATGTTAAGTACTGCATTCCTTGAAGAGAGCTAAAAGACATAGCTGCAATACCAGTCCAAAGCATAATTTCACCAAAAAAATTAGGATGTCTTGATTTAGCCCACAAACCACTAGTTATATATTTATCTCTATTTTCAGGCACAGATCTAAATTTAGATTTTTGATTGTCAGCAATAACTTCTATAGCAAAGCCAAATGCAAATAAAGTAAAACCAAAATAAAACAGATTATTTATAAGCGTACCTGTTTCGGAAGCTATTGCTGTTAAAGCGCACATGGAGCATAAAGAAACCCATAACCCCTGTAAGGTCCAGGTCATAAAAAACTGTGTGGCAGATGGTTTTATTGTTCTAAATCTCTTATCTTCTCCATCCTTATGAATTCTCATAAATAAAAAAGAACCCAGTCTCACAGCCCAAATAGATATCAAGACAACAACTATTACATTAGCTACGTTTAAATCTGTTAAATTTTGAGATGATAAAGCTAATGAGTACCAAACAACAGATAAGTAAGTAAGACTTCCTGTCAAATCATAAAACTTTTCTGTTTGCAATACATAAGCTGGTATGAAGGCAATCCATTGGATTGCAAATGCTAATATCACAACCTTTAAAACTTGATCTATTCCTGTGGCACCAGCAATAGAAATGGCTATAAAAAATGCTACTAAAGATATAAATATATTTGTTACTGCTTTCATCGAATCTCCCTTAAAACTACTAAGTTTAATTTTATGCTTATTTTTTGAATCTATCTAATTTTAACAAAACATATTTCGAATACTATTTAAGAGATTGTTAGCTAGTTTTATGACAAAAAGTTACAATTGCTCTAGCAAATAATATTTCATCAGTTTTTTTATATAAAATGAAAATCTCTACAAATCAGTTTAAAAATGGGACAAAGATTTTAATTGACAATGCCCCCTGCTCGATAATTGAGCATGAATTTCATAAACCAGGAAAAGGCCAGGCAGTAATGAGAGTTAAATATAAAAATCTTCTTACTGGAAATACTAACGATAAAACATTTAAATCAGGTGAATCTGTTGAAGCTGCAGATGTGAATCATAAAGACATGGAATTTTTATATACCGATGGTGAATCTTGGCATTTTATGGATTCAAATAGTTATGAACAAATAGAAATTGGCTTGAACGAAATAGGAGATGCAAAAAAATGGCTTATTGGGCAAGAAACTTGTGAAATTATACTCTGGGATGACAAGCCAATACTTGTAAATCCTCCAGTAAATGTTGAATTAAGAATTGTAAAATCTGAGCCTGGTGTAAAGGGCGATACAGTTTCTGGGGCTACTAAGCCTGCCGAACTTGAGACTGGAGTTATAATTCAAGTACCTCTTTTTGTTAATGAAGGAGAGGTTGTTAAGGTTGATACTAGAGATGAAAGCTATCTTGGAAGAGCAAAGCAATGATAGATAAACTAAATGAAGAAATAAATAAATTTTTGTCTTCATTCCTAAATATCGAAGAGAAGAAATTAAATCAAATACAGAATAAATTTTCTTCTTCTATTACTGATGATCTAACTAAAGGCCATGTGACTACTAATGTCTGCATGATAGCTGCTAGCAACTTAAAAAAGAACCCAAAAGATATCGCAACTGCATTAGTTGAGTGGCTTAAAAAAACAAAAAAATTTGAAAAAGTGGAATCTGCTGGCCCAGGTTTTATAAATATTACTTTAAAAAGATTAGATTTTGTTTCAACTATTAATACGATTAATCAAAAATCACAAAAGTTTGGTGAATCAGATTATGGAAAAGGTAAATCAGTTCAGATTGAATTCGTTTCAGCTAACCCAACTGGACCTTTACATGTTGGGCATGGAAGAGGAGCAGCCTATGGTGATGCAATTGGAAGAATACTTTCATCCTCTGGATACAAAGTTCAGAAAGAATATTATATTAATGACGCTGGAAGACAGATAGATATACTCACAGCAAGTGTTTTTGCAAGAATTTTTGCTGATGAGCTTCATGGATTTTTCCCAAAAAATGCATACAAAGGATCTTATATTTCTGAAATAGCATTAGCGTTCAAAAATAAAAATAATTCTAAATTAGATATAGATAAGAACTCTCTTGTTGAAAATCTTCCCATAGATGAAGAAAAAGAGGTGGATGAGTTCATATTAAGAGTAAAAAAGAATTATGGATCATGGGCTGATATAAAAGCTTTTGCATTAGATGAAGTTTTAAATACTATAAAGGCTGATCTTGAAAGTTTTAATGTTAGCTATGACAAATGGTATAGCGAATCAAGTCTTGGAGATATAAAAGACAAGAAGTCTAAAATTAAAAAAGCCATAGACTCTTTAATTAAAGCTAAACTTGCTTATGAAGATAATGGTGCTGTCTGGTTGGATACTAGCAAAAGTGGTGACGATAAAAATAGAGTTCTTATAAGAGATGACGGAAGAACAACTTATTTTGCCTCTGATGTTGCTTATCATAAAGACAAAATTGATCGAGGGTTTGATAAGTTAATAAATGTTTGGGGAGCTGATCACCATGGTTATATTAAAAGAATTGAAGCATCAATTGAGGGGCTTGGTTTTGACAAAGAAAAATTAGATGTCCAGCTTGTTCAATTTGCAAATCTTTTTAAAGATGGAAAAAAAGTAAAAATGTCTACAAGATCTGGAGATTTTTACTCTTTGGCTGACTTAATAAATGAAATTGGAACCGACGCTGCAAGATTTTATTATCTATCAAAACAAGCAGATCAGCATTTAGACTTTGATTTAGACCTAGCACAAGCAGATAACAAAGAAAATATTTTTTATTACATACAGTATGCTCATGCAAGAATATGTTCTTTACTAGAAAAATATAATAAAAGTTTTAGTTCAATGCCAAAAGATTCAACTGCAATAAGCAACAATGCTTATACTAATTGCGATAAGTTGATTCATGAAATGAGCAAATACCCTCATATTGTATTAAGAGCCGCTATTGCTCTTCAGCCTCATTTAATCATTTACTTCTTAAAAGACTTTGCTCAAAGCTTTCATAGTTTTTACAACGATAACAAGGTCCTAACTGAATCAAAAGAAAATACAGATTCTATAGTGTATTGTTTAAATGCAGCCAAAATCATTATAGCTAATGGGCTCAAGCTTTTAGGAATAAAGCCAATAGAAAAAATGTAGGCAGCATGAAAGACTACGCCAATAGAAATAGGTCCAGAAAAAAAAATATTACAAGAAAAAAAACTGTATTTAGATCTAAAAAAAATAATAGTCCTTTAATACCAAAGAATGTTATTTTTGGGATCATTATATTAGCAATAACCATGGTAGCTATTTCATTTTTATATTTTGATACTGACGTAGCTAGCATTAATACTAGGGAAAGTTCCAATATTGTTAAAATAGATTTTCCAGCATCTTTAATAGAAAGCTCTGTCCTTATAGAAACTGATTCAAAAGAAAATTTTCTTTCTTGTGAGTATTTTGTTCAGATTGGAGCATATGGCAATAAGAAATATGCATATGAAGCAAAAGATATTCTCAATGAAATTGAATTCATTACTATTAACGAAATATATAGTAATTCAAAGCCTGGGAAAATATTACACAGCGTTATAACTGGTCCCTATGAAAATAGATCGGCTGCTAACAACATAAAGGAAAAAGTAACTAATAGAGGGTTTGATCCTCAATTGAGGACCTTATGCAAAAAGAATTAAAATCTAATATTAATTCTTTGAACTTTAAAATTTCCGAAGCAAGTAAAGTTGTTTGTAAAAATCCGAATGATATTTTCTTAATTGCAGTTTCAAAGAAAAAAAGTATCGAACACATAATAAAAGCCCAAGAATTAGGCATTAATAATTTTGGTGAAAATTATGCACAAGAGCTTAAAAGCAAAGCCATGTATCTTGATAAAAATATAAATTGGCATTTCATAGGCCCCCTGCAGACTAATAAAGCAAAAATAGTTGCTAAATACGCTGACTGGATTCATACAATTGATAGAAAAAAAATAGCAGAAAAAATTAATGATGAGTGTAAAAAAATTAATAAAGTTATTAGTGCTTGTATTCAAATTAATATCTCTAAAGAGCCAACGAAATCAGGAATTAATCCAGAAGATATGCTAGTTTTCGCTAAATATGTGAATTCTATGGAAAATATAAATTTAAAAGGCATAATGGTTCTCCCAAGTTTGGGTGAAAAAAATAGAAAACAGATGCAAATGTCAAAATTGCTTCATGAAGAGCTAGTATCAACTTTTCCTGATGCAAAATATTTATCAATGGGAACAACAAATGATTTTGAGACAGCAATTGTATCTGGCTCTAATATGATTAGAGTTGGTGAACTAATTTTTGGTAAAAGATAATGAATAAAATAGTTTTTTATGGATCAGGAAACATTTCTCAAGCTATATTGTCAGGCTTAATATCATCTGGGTATGATAAAAATCTAATAGAGTTTGTTGACAGAAATAAAATAAACTCTCAGAGAGCCAAAAAGCTTGGAGCAAAAAAAACAAAGCTCGAACGTATTGATTCAAAATCTATTATTTTTTTGAGTGTAAAGCCAAAGGATGCCATTCAAGCATTCGATGAAATATGCTCAGCAATAAAAAAACCTAAGATTGTATCCTTGGTTGCTGGAATAAAATCAAATAAGTACTTATCTATATATAAAGATGTTGAACTTATTAGAGCTATGCCCAATACATCATCAAGATATAATAAAGGTATTACAGCCATTTATAATTGCAATGCAAGTAAAACGACTTTTAAGAGAGTATCGATAATATTTAAAAAAGTTGGTACCACTGTAGATGTTACCAAAGAGAATAAAATTGATGATTTTACTGGGCTAATTGGCAGCGGTCCTGCCTACTTCTTCTATCTTTTAAAAGTATATGATAAAAGAATCTTAAAACTCTGTGATGGTGATAAATCAAAAAAAGAAACCATTATATGTAACTTATTAGAGGGAGTTTCATACTCAATTAATGATAATAGTAATCTTGATGAATTAATCGCCTCAGTTGCTTCAAAAAAAGGAACAACCGAAGCCGGTATAAAGAGCTTTAAATCATCAAAATTATCTCAAAATTTTGAAAAAGGTATAGCTGCTGCAATCAAGCGAGCTAAAGATATTTCAGTTGAGTTCTAAAAATGAATGAATTATTAAGTCTAAGTTTAGGAATTTTAAGTTATGCATTCATTTTGCTATTTATCTTTAATTTACTAAAAGTGGATTACTACAATCCAATTGTTAGAGGTTTCGTAAATATCTATAAGCCTATTGCTAAAATATCTATTTTTTCGAATCAACTTTATACAATATTTATTATTACTGTTCTTCTCAGATTTTCGAATTTATACATTCTTTATTCCTCTCAATATGATGCTTACACTCTCGGGATAATTTCTATTATTGAAGTTATAAATTCTTCACTAACAATTTTTTTCTTTTCTATTATTGGTGCTGTGATTCTTAGTTGGGTAGCGCCAAATAGCCCCAATCCAATACTTCAAATAATTGAAGAGATTTCTTCAAAGCTTCTGAGGCCGATAAGGAAATTTATACCGTCAGCTGGTGGTCTAGATTTTTCTCCAATATTTGCTTTGATTTTAATAAGGCAATTAGAGATATTGCTAGCGAGTATAATTAGATCATTTATATGAAAACAAAAACTGAGCTTATTAAGTTTAATCAGGGCCTTGATTTAGAATCTGGGGAAAGGTTAGATACTTTTGATTTAATTGTAGAGACTTATGGTCAACTTAATACCGATAAAGACAATGGAATCTTAATTTGTCATGCATTTTCTGGAAATCATCATGCCGCAGGCAAAACAGCTGATGGCGGTGTATTGGGATGGTGGGATGAAATCATTGGACCTGGAAAAGCAATTGATACCGATAAATTTTTTGTAGTTTGTTCAAATAATTTGGGTGGTTGTTCTGGTTCATCTGGGCCGCTAAGTACTAATCCTGAGACTGGTGAATCTTATGGAAAAGACTTTCCATCAGTCTCAGTAACTGATTGGGTAAACTCTCAAAAACTTCTAACGGACCATTTAGGTATTGCTAAATGGCACATGGTTGTCGGTGGAAGTCTTGGTGGAATGCAGGCTCTTCAGTGGTCAATCTCTTATCCCAATAAAGTAAAAAAAGTTGGAATATTTGCAACTGCAACAAAATCGAGCACGCAAAATATAGCTATGAATGAGGTTGGAAGAGAGGCTATAAGAAAAGATAAAAATTTTATGGGTGGCGATTATTTAAAGCATAGTATTAAGCCTAAAAATGGTCTTAAAGCAGCTCGGATGCTTGGACATATTACTTATTCCTCTGAAGAAATTATGGATCAAAAGTTTGGTAGAAAATTTCAAGATATTAAATCAAAAATAGAAGGTACCGTTGATTACGAAGTAGAGAACTATCTTCAGTATAAAGGTGAAAAATTTTCAGATACATTCGATGCAAACAGTTATATTTTAATGACCAAAGCAATGGATGGTTACGATGCTTCTTACTCTAGTAATGGCAGCCTTGAGAGTGTTATGAAAAAGATTCAAGCTAAGTTATTAGTAGTCGGTTTTGATAGTGATTGGTTGTATCCACCTAAAAGAAGCAAAGAAATTCAATTAGCTGCAATGAATGTTGATATTGAGTGTTCATGCGTAATACTAAAAGGTGACCAAGGTCATGATAGTTTTTTATTCGCCTCTGAAAGGTTTGTGAATATCATAAAGGGGTTTTTAAACTCAAAATGAATACCTCGCTAACACATATAATAAAAGAATGGGTTCCAGAAAAAAGTAAGGTTATTGATTTTGGTTGCGGTGATGGATCCCTCCTAAAAGATTTAATTGATCAAAAAAATATTCGTGGGTACGGTGTTGAGATTGATCATAATAAAATCCAAGAGTGTATCGATAAAGGTATATCAGTTGTAGAAAAAGATATTGATGAAGGTATCCAAGACTTTGAAACATGTAATTTTGATGTTGCTATCATGGCAAGTTCAATCCAATGTCTTAAAGAGCCTCATTTAGCTTTAAGAAAAATGCTCAACCTTTCAAAACAATGCATAGTCACTCTGCCAAATTTAGGTTTTTGGAAGTGCAGGCTTGATTTGGTTCAAGGCAGAATGCCGGTCACGCCAAATCTGCCATCAAGCTGGTATGAAACTAAGAACTTGCATCTTTGTACAATTAAAGATTTTGAAACACTATGTGTTGAAGAAGGATTTGTCATTAATGAAAGACTTTTCCTTAATGACAAGGGTGTTAAAAGCTTTGCAGCTTCAACCTTTCCAAATACTTTTGCCTCTGAGGGGGTCTATCTGCTTGCTAAAAAATAATAAAATCCTTCTTGCTTCATCTAATCAAGGCAAAATAAGGGAGTTTAAAAAAATTTTTAATGGCTTTGAGCTTATATCTCAAGAAGAACTTCGAATTGATGATGCTATCGAAGATGGAATTTCATTCTTTGAAAATGCTTTAAAAAAAGCTAGACATGGTTCAAAAAAATCAAATCTCTTTACTGTTGCAGACGATTCCGGGTTGGTTGTGCCAGAGTTAGACTATGCACCAGGAATTTACTCAGCTAGATATGCTGGTGAAGGCGCATCCGATAAAGACAATAGAGATAAAATTATTGCTGAATTAAATAAAAAAAATGCTTCCTCTCTAGATGCCTTTTATGTATGTGTTTTAGTAGGGGTTCGCTCACATTCAGACCCCATCCCTCTTTATTCAATAGGCGAAATTCATGGAAAAATTTCAATTAGTAGTTCAGGTGATGGTGGCTTTGGTTATGACAAAATTTTTTATCCTAACGGATATTGTGTATCAATGGCTTCAATTGATGCTGAAGAAAAAAATAGGATAAGTCATAGAGGTATTGCAGCAAAATCATTCATAAAAGAGCTTGAAAAACTTCAATCCTAGCAAAGTACCGCTATCATTATATGTACATCTCCCTTGGTGTGAGAAGAAATGTCCTTACTGTGACTTCAATATAAATATAAATAAGTCCGAAGGTGATGAAGATAAGCTGCTAAATGCTCTTTATCAAGATTTGAGAGGCTCAGATCAATATATACAAAATAGAAAATTCAGCTCTGTATATTTTGGCGGAGGAACTCCATCACTAGTATCTGCAAAAATGATTAAAAAAATTCTAATAAATTTACTAGATATGTGCCTTTTAGAGGAAGGATGTGAAATAAGTTTTGAATTAAATCCAAAAGAAGTAACCCATGCATATATTGAAGAAATTATTGAAGCTGGTGTTAATAGAATCTCCATTGGCATTCAAAGCTTTGATCAAAATATGCTCGATACTCTCGAGAGAAATCATAGTAGTGATGATAGTCATCAAGCTATAAAAATTGCATCAGAACTTAAAGAAATAAATACATCAATCGATTTGATATATGGAATCATGAATCAATCAGTAGAATCTCTCAAAAAAGATATTCAAATTTTCTGCGAAAGTAAGATTAGCCACCTATCTCTCTATCAACTGACTATTGAACCCAACACAATTTTTTATAAAAGAGAGCTAAATGTACCGTCTGATAAAACTATAGAATTAATGGAGGTTGCAGCCAAAGAAACTCTGAATGCACATGATATGTTTCAGTATGAAGTTTCTTCTTGGGCTAAAAATAATTCATTTAGCAAACATAATATGAACTATTGGCTCTACGGAGACTATCTCGGAATAGGTCCAGGAGCTCACAGTAAAATTACAGAAAAAAGTTCAATCACTCGAATGATTAAATTAAAAAAAGTTGAATCATATATGAGTGATCCATTACAGATAACTAAAATTCAAATAGATAATTCTTCATATGATCTTGATCTTGCTATGAATGTTTTAAGAGTTAAAAGTGGAGTATCTTTAGAAGAGCTTAAAAAAAGAGGTGTTTTCATTTCTAACAGTTTTAAAGAAAAATTACAGCATGGTTATGAAAATGGCTTAATAGATCAAAATTTAATTAAGGCAACCGATCAAGGATATAAATTTCTTAACGATACAATAAATACGTTTAACTAATTTTTTTGAGTGAAAAGGGATATATTTTTCTGCCCTCTTCTATAGCTCTTTGCTGAAATTTTGTAAGTTTCAGATGCTCATATGACGAAGAAGTTAGAACTTCAAAGATTGAATTTTGATTGATTGACTCTTCAATCGATTCAGCATAATTCTCCCAATCTGTAGACATGAAAAGATATCCACTCAATTTTAAAACTTTATGAGTTAAATCTAAGAAATCTGAATTGATCAAACGCCTTTTATGATGTTTTAATTTTGGCCATGGGTCAGGACAGATTATAAGAACTGCATCAAAAATTGGTTGGTTAATTTCGTCTAAAAATAATCTTATATCACCAGTAATTAATCTTATGTTAGTTAATTCCTTATCTATAATTGCTCCAAGAACTTGGCCAATTCCTGCTATATAAACTTCCGAGCCAATATATAAATTATGTGGATTTTCTTGTGCAAGACTAACAAGATTCTCTCCATTGCCAAAACCTATTTCTAAGATAATCTCTTTAAAATTATCTTTCTCAGACAATATCTGACTATGAGAAGTTATTTGATATGAATGAAGGTTGTTAAGATTATCTTCTTGGCTTTTTGTGATGCGACCTTTTCTTTGAACAAATGATGGAAGAAATTTGTTATGCATTTATCAAGGGAATGATAATTAATTTTAATTAAGCTGCACTTTGCATTATGGACTTTAGTTTTTTTAATGCTCCATTCTCAATCTGTCTAATTCTTTCTGCAGACACATCATACTCTTCAGCCAATTCATGCAATGTTGCTTTGTCTTCTGCTAAATACCTTCTTTGTAGAATATCTTTACTTCTATCATCTAGCATTTTTAGCGCTGCAATCAATTCACTCTGGTTCATATCATCAGCTTCAGCATTTGCCACAATAACCTCAGGATCATATGTTTTATCTTCAATATATTGCGAAGGTGACATCATTTCATCATCATCACCAGAAGGAACGGGAGTATCAAATGAAGCATCGTTTGATGAGAGCCTGTTTTCCATGTGAAGAACATCCTTGACTTCTACATTGAGATCTTTAGCAATATTCTCTGCTTCTTCTTTAGTAAGCCATTCAAGACTCTTTTTCTTGCCTCTAAGGTTAAAAAATAATTTTCTTTGAGCTTTAGTTGTTGCTATTTTTACAAGTCTCCAATTCTTAAGAATGTACTCATGTATTTCAGCTTTAATCCAATGAACAGCAAAAGAAACCACTTTGACTCCTCTGTGTGGATCATATTTATCAACTGCTTTCATGAGCCCCACATTACCTTCTTGGATAATATCAGCCAAAGGAAGACCGTAACCTTGATATGATCTTGCAATATGAACAACAAATCTTAGATGGTGAATAACTAACTGTCTTGCAGCATCTAGATCGTCTTCTTCATAAAGTTTGAGCGCTAATTCCTGCTCTTCTTCTTTGGTCAATATAGGAATTGAGTGCACAGAAGCTAAATAGGATTCTATATCCTTGCCAGGACTATTTAACTGAGATGGTTGTAACTGTGTTCCCATACTTATTATAAATTTTATTTATAATTAATTATATTATTAATTAATGTTATACACAAAATTATACCAACTTTTTATAAAACTCGCTCAAAATAGGCAAATATTCGTCTTTCATGGCTTTATTTCTAAATGCTACAAAAGCTGGATTTAAGATGCTTTCCTCTTTTGAGTACCTTAGATCTTTAGTATTAGCCATTTGAGAAATACTTCCACCATGTGAATTTAATATAGCGTGTCCAGCTGCTATATCCCATTCTGAAGTAGGTCCAAATCTTGGATATATATCAGCTTTATTATCAGCAAGTGCGCATAATTTTAATGAGCTGCCCTTTTCTATTATTTCATAAGAAACGTTTAAACTATTGAGGTAACCAAGAAACATTTTGTCTTTGTCTGTTTGGTGGCTTTTACTCATGACAATTCTTAAACTGTCAGTTGATGTTTCCTCAGAACTAGAAATATTAAATTTAGATCCAAGCCAGGTCTTGCCTGATGCTGGCGCACATATGATTCCAAAAATAGAATCAGTATTTTCGATAAGAGCAATATTAACAGTAAAGTCTTTAGACTTATTTAGAAATTCCTTTGTGCCATCTAAAGGATCAACTAACCAATATGGAGTTTTAGGTATATCTGATTCTTTTTTATAAGTTTCTTCTGAAACTATTGGAACTTTTGGAGTAATTTCTTTAAGCGCATCAATAATAATTTTATTTGCATTGTTGTCAGCCTCTGTGACAGGAGAGCCATCGGATTTTATTGCAGTATCAAAATCATCTTTTTTGTATACCTCCATAATTGCATTCGCTGCATCTTGAACAATTTTTTTTAGAGGTTTGTTAAGATTTAGTATGAACTCTGCATCAACTTGCATAATGCTAATTTGTTCTATCTTTAAGCTCTAGCGCTTCTAGTCTCATCTGCATAAGCTTATCTTCTGTATCAGGATATTCATTGTTGTATATTGATGCCTCCCATCTTCCATACATCGGGTTAGTGATCATGAACCATTTTGAGCCCCACATATGGTCATAGGTATCAACCAGGTTTTTTCTTGAATCTAATTCAAGTGTTGTTTCATCTAGTGGTAAAAAATCACCTAGTTGATCGCCAATAAGCAATAAAATTCTATAGTCTTTTGCAACCAACTCTCTTCTTGAAACCTTGTCTGAGGTCCAACCATTTTCATTCTTCATTAATAAAACATCTCGATCCGTATCGAGAGGAAGTCCAAGTTTTTTTATGTTATTTCGAGTTGCATCTTCTGCTACTGCAATCCTATTTGTTACATAAAAAATTTTTATGCTCTTGCTTTGTGCGTATTCTAAAAAGTCTGATACTCCAGCAACAGCATCAGAGGACTCTTCAAGCATCCATTCAAGCCATCCTATGGGATAGGATTGGCCATTAATAATAGATCTAGCTTGAAAAGGAATATTATTTAAGACTGTTTCATCAATATCTAAAATTATTGCAGGCGGTTTATTTTTAAAATTTTCCTTCTGCTCTAATGCTGCAGTCCAACTGTTATCATTTAGAGCCCTATCAAGTGCTAACTTTGCATTAACATATGTTTGTATATTGCTTGCTTCATATTCTGCTGCGGACTGAGCGTATAAAACTGAGAGCATTGATTGAGCTTGAAGAGAATTATCTAATTCTTTTTCTTTTGCATGAATATTATTAATAAACGTGAAAAGGATAAGACAGAAATATATTAGATTCCGTGATTTCATAGATTAAGAGCATTATAATGCCAATAATTAAATTTAAGTTATAAAAACCTATGAATAGTGAACTATTAGAGAATCTTAATAAACTAAAGAAAATGCTTGTATTGTTAAGTGAAGATAGAAAAGTTGTAATGTCTCATCATAAGACATTTGAGCACGTGGAAAAGATGCGCAACATTGTTAATAAATCAATAGATATTGTTGAAAATGAGTAAATATTCTTGTTTCGAAGTTCAAATTAATGATGGTATTGCTCATCTTATTATGAACAGGCCTGATCAATTAAACTCAATGACAAGAATCTTTTGGAAAGAGCTGCCAGAGATAGTTAAAGATATTGATAAAAAGTCTGATGCAAGAGTTTTAGTATTATCTGGTCAAGGTAAACATTTTAGTGCTGGTATGGATTTTGCCAACTTTGCGCCTCCAAAAAAATCTGAAAAAGAAATTGATCCAGCAAGGAAAAGAGAAGCTTTTTATCATGAAGTCCTAGAACTACAGGATACTTTTACAGCTCTTGAAGAATGCAGAATGCCTACCATAGCTGCTATTCAAGGTGGATGCATTGGCGGTGCTATTGATATGGCAGCGGCATGTGATATGAGATATTGCTCTGAAAATGCTTTCTTTAAAATTGCTGAAGTTGATATAGGTATTGCAGCTGATGTTGGCACGCTTCAAAGACTGCCATCTTTAATTCCCTTAGCTGTTTTAAGAGAACTTGCATACACAGGAAGAAAATGTGACTCTGCCGAAGCTAAATCTCTTGGTCTTGTTAATGAAGTTTACTCATCTGTAGATAATCTAATGGAAGAGGTGCAGAAATTAGCTCAAACAATTGCGAGCAAATCTCCTCTTGTTACCAGAGTAATTAAAAAACAAATTAACTATGCAAGAGATAATTCGGTAAGAGACTCCTTGGAATATCATGCCATGTGGAATGCCAGCTTGATTAGTCATAAAGATACAGAAACTGCGCTAACAGGATTTATAAATAAATCTGAAGGTGAATTTGATGACCTAGAAGAGCTTAAATCTTTTTGGGAAAAAGAAGGGTTAATTTAATCTCTTAAAAATACTGGCTCTGTAGTTGTTGATTCAGCTTTAGAGTAATAATAGCCATCTGAGTTGAAATCAGAAAGCTCCTCAAAACCTTTTACGTTATTTTCAATAATCCACCTAGCCATAACGCCTCTGGCTTTTTTCGCATAAAAACTAATAATTTTGTATTTCCCATTTTTATAATCTTTAAATACAGGCGAGACAACATTTACATAGTCTGGCATTTTGCCCAGAACGCTAAAATATTCTTTAGAAG
>ERZ802830.1944-NODE-1944-length-19135-cov-10.1647_pt1 | contig 19135 bp, 18 predicted proteins | sample MGYA00345654_ERZ802830 | MGnify/ENA primary metagenome ERZ802830 (study PRJEB30503, sample SAMEA104212375) | marine metagenome | biome: Westerlies Biome; feature: [SRF] surface water layer (ENVO:00010504) within the epipelagic zone...; material: water...
ACCTGCTTTGCACGCAGGGGGTCAGGAGTTCGAGTCTCCTTAGCTCCACCATTTAGGGGAAATTCTTAATGGAGGAAAAAATAAAAAATCTTAAGATTTGGAATATGGAATTAGAAGTTTATTTCGTTGATTCTTTCACCAGCAAAGTTTTTGGTGGTAATCCTGCAGGCGTGGTATTTCATGAAAATGAGCTAGAGCATGACTTGATGCAAAATATTGCAGCTGAAAATAACTTATCAGAAACAGCCTTTGTGCATACATCTAATAACAATCGTATTAAGTTCTTTACCCCAGAATTAGAAGTAGATCTATGTGGTCATGCTACCTTAGCTTCAGCCTTCACTTATTTTAATTTTCTAAATACTTCATCTGATGAAATAGTATTCCAAGCCAATAGGAGTCAAATTAAAGCCGTGAAATCAAATAATGGCATTACATTGTCATTGCCAAAAGATGAACCGATGAAAGTTGATGACATAAGTGCTTTTGCTGAAGCATTGAATGCAAAAGTTCTAGAAGTTTATCGTGGTATTGATGATTTTGTCGCAGTGCTTGAAGATGAAGCAGCTGTAGCGAATAATAATCCAGATTTCAGTCTTATTAAGCACATGGACTCAAGGGGTTTAATAGTAACAGCCAAAGGCAATGAGGTAGATTTTGTTTCTAGATGGTATGGTCCTCAAACTGGCATTAATGAAGATCCAGCAACTGGTTCAGCTCATGCATTGTTAGCAACATACTGGTCTAAAGTCTTAAATAAACAGGCAATGAGTGCTCGACAACTATCTAAAAGAGTCGGTCACTTGGATTGTGCAGTAAAAGAGGATCTTGTTGAAATTACCGGACAGGCAAAGCTTTATTTAAGAGGAACTTTGCAGATTAATTAAATCTGCTTTTATCCAATTTCTTTGAGACTCAATTATCTCAGCAATTTGTTGATTAAGATTATTATCTACTAAGTTTTTTCTATAAGCTTTAAGCAAATACGTCACTCCACTTATTGAATCGCCTATTTGAAGCATATTCATACCGCACATATAGTTGTCATAAAAAAAATATGTTTCATCACAGATGTACGCATGTGCTTTAAAATTATTCATTCTATATAACAAGGACAGAGTTCTATTCTTGACTTCAGCCATAGTTGTAGGATCGCCCTGAAAGCCAAGAGATTGAAGATATTTCGGCAGAGCAGAATTAAGATCATTAAGGTTTTCGAGGGCAATTCCAAACCAATAAAATTTAATGTAATTATCATCAACGCTTTCAGCAAGTTTTTTTAAGTTAGCCCATTCTTGGTTACTCTGAAAGTCTTTAGCACGTTTCAACTTTCTATTTGAGATATTGGTATAAATTTTCTCGGAATCATAACCTGTTAATTCAAAAGAAAATTTATGTGGAACATCTGTAATTCTCATAGTTTTATTTAAGTTATATCTGAAGTTTCTTGCAGCCTTTAAAGCTGCAGAATTAAATATCGTGCAATCCTCATAAGGGTATACGCGGCCTTTAATGCACTTACCCACGATTACATCATGATTAGATGTTGAGCCGTCTATTTCAATATCATATGCAAGAATTACATAGCCTTCCATGTTTGTTTCTTGTGCTTTTCTAGGATAAATTGGTTGTTTCTTATAAGTAGCTTGATATATTTGGTTTGCTCTCATTTGAAAAAGCACTTTACCCAGATTTTTCGTCCTAGTATCTTCACAAGTCTCTAAAAAGACACAATCTTCATTCTGCAGAATGAGTTCTCTATGAATATCTCTCAGTAAATTTACGTAAGCATTATCTAAATAGACAAAATCCTTATCCTCGTATTGAACATCAACAGAATTCTCTTCACTTGAAGCCAAAAAACATATTGAAAAAAGAAAATATGTAAAAATCTTAGTCATATATATAGGATATAATACTTAAATGAAAAATCTAACCTATGCACTAGCAGGTTTCTTGTTCGTCATGGGATTATATTTTTTGTTTAATACATTCATAAGGGAAGAAGCAATGCCAAAAGTAAAACTAACAACATCCTATGGGGATATCGTGCTTGAGTTAGATCAAGAAAATGCACCAATCTCAACTGAAAACTTTGTTCAATACGTTGAAAGTGGTTTTTATGATGAAACAATTTTTCATAGAGTCATAAATGGCTTCATGATTCAGGGTGGAGGACATCTTGAAGATATGACACCGAAAGATGACAAATTAGAACCAATCATGAATGAAGCAAATAATGGGCTTAAAAATGATCGAGGTACAATTGCTATGGCGCGTACAGCATATCCACATTCTGCTTCATCTCAGTTCTTTATTAACCATGCAGATAATGCCTTTTTAAATTTTAGAACCAATCAAGTAGAAGAAGGTTGGGGTTATGCTGTTTTTGGTAAAGTGACAGAAGGTCTCGATGTGGTCGACAAGATTGCAGAAGTCCAAACAACAGCAGTTCAAGGCTACCAAGATGTCCCAGCTGAGACTATTAAGATTTTGAAAGCAGAAGTTATAGATTAATTTAAGCTAATAGCTTTTTCGATTTCTTCTTGGGTTTCGTATGGTTTAGACATATCGGCCCAGTCAATATTGAAATTGTCTTCTAGCTCAGCGTAACTTAACACGCCAAGCTTTTCATATTGAGGGGCAACCTTGTCTGTTAGAAGACCAATTCTTTTTAAATTAGGGACAATCTTTGTAAATAATAAGACTCTAAAGTTTTGGCCTTGTGCTGTATTGGCAGCAATCTCTTGTGCTTCTTCAGGCGTATAGTCCAAGAAGCGTGAAATCACTTCCCCAGAAATAAGTCTGTTTCTCATGACAACACAAGCTTCAAATGCAAATTGTGCCCTATCTTCAATTTCACTTTTTGATAAAGTCTTCAAATAATCTTCAAGATAGTTAACACCAAAGGTTACATGTCTTGCTTCGTCTCGAATCACATAATGAAGTAGTTGTTTGAGCAATCCATCATTAAGAATGAATTTCATATTATTGAATGCTGCTAAAGCTAAACCTTCAATGATGATTTGCATACCTATGAATTTAAGATCCCATCTTTCATCAGTTAAGATTTTGTCCATCAAAGACTTTAGACCAGTTGTTGCTGGATACTGAAAACCAATCTTTTCTTTAAGGTATCTATTAAAGCCTTCAACATGTCGAGCTTCATCAAAAGTCTGAGATGCAGCATACATTTTTGCGTTGAAAGTAGGAGCACAAGAAACTAATTGAGATGCAACTAAAAGTGCACCTTGCTCCCCATGCAAGAACTGACTTAAATTCCAAGATACTTGGTGTCTATCCATTTGTAGTCTATCTTCGAGTGATAGCTCATCAAGACCAACTAGCTCTTCAGGTAATAGTCTAAATTCTTGATTTACTAAAAATTCATCTTTTGGGTGTGTTTGAGACCAATCTAAGTCATCAGAAACATTCCAATTCAGTCTTTTACCAAGCTCATAAAGTTTTTTGATCCTATCATCTACAACTGTGTAGTCCCAATTATATGAGCCCGTTAATGGAGTCTTGAATATCTCATTAACGCATTCTATTGCGTCTTGTTCTTTTGGATCAATCTCAGGATATTCTGTGATCTCTTGAGGCTGATTATCTACTATTTTGCTTTTCATGTTCTTTTAACAGATAGTGGTTTAATATAACAAAAAATTAATAAGGCATAAAATGGGAAATAGATTAGAAAATAAAGTAGCACTTATTACTGGTGGCGCTGCTGGCTTTGGTAAAGGTACTGCAGCTGTTCTTGCAAGAGAAGGAGCGACTGTTTATATCTCAGATATAAATAAAGAAGGTGGAGAAAAAGTTGCTAAAGAATTAGGTATAAAGTTCTTTGAACATGATGTAACCAACCCTGATAGATGGCAAGAGATTATTGAAGAAATTAAAACCGAACAAAAGCAGCTTAATGTTTTAGTAAATAATGCTGGTATAGGTTATATGGGTGATGTGGAAGGCACCACTAATGAAGCTTGGGATATGGTGCATAAAGTCGATCTTGATTCTGTTTTTTATGGTTGCAAATATGCTTTACCATTAATGAGGGACTCAGGAAATGGCTCCATCATAAATATTTCATCCATTTCAGGTATTGTAGCCGGGCACAACTTTACTGCGTATAACAGTGCAAAAGCAGCAGTAAGGCATTTATCAAAATCAGTTGCATTGCATTGTGCAAGAACAACAAAACTTGTTAGGTGTAATAGCTTGCATCCAGTCTTTGCACGAACAGAAATTTTAGAAGCTCTATTAAAAGATACTTCGAATGATATGCTCAGCAAACTTGAAAAACAAATACCCGTTAGAAAGCTTGCAGAAGTAGAAGATATTGCCAATGCCATACTATTCTTGGCATCAGATGAATCAAAAATGATAACTGGTACTGAAATTGTTATCGATGGAGGTTTGTCAGCGCAATAATGACCCAAGCATTTCAGGATACATTAGAAAAGTTCGAGCTTGAGCAACTTGATACATATCTTTTTAGATACAGTGGAAAAAATGCTGGTATCCAAAGAATTTATGGTGGGCAAGTAATCTCTCAAGCTTATTTAGCAGCAAATTTAACTATTGAAGAAGATAAACACTTACATTCATTGCATGCTTACTTTCTGCGCCCTGGCATAAAGAAGCAGCCAGTTCTATATAGTGTTGATCCAATAAGAAATGGCATGAGTTTCTCAACAAGAACAGTAAAAGCTATTCAAAATAATGAAACAATTTTTAGCATGAGTTTATCTTTTCAGAAAGATGAAGAAGGACTTTCGCACAGTATAGAAATGCCAGATGTTCCGCCACCTGAAGAACTCAAAGATGAAATTGAATTAAGAAAAGACAATATCGATCTAGTGCCAGAAGAGCTAAGAGAGTATTTCACTCGTGAAAGAGAATGCAGTGTAAAGCCAGTTGAATGGCAAGATGTATTTAACCCTCAAAAGTTGTCTCCTAGGAGAAGCATGTGGATGAAACCAACTGGTAAACTGCCAAAAGATAGAGATATTCAAAATGCATTTTTAGCGTATATCTCTGATGCTGGTATATTGGCTGCAGCACTTTTTCCTCATGGCATTACTTACATGTCGCCTAAAATAATGATTGCTAGTCTTGATCATACAATGTGGTTCCACAAACCAGATTTTGAATTTAACGATTGGGTTCTATATACAATGGACAGCCCATATTCAGGTAATTCAAGAGGCCTAGGCAGAGGAACTTTTTTCACAAGAGATGGCGAAGTTATAGCTTCAGTTGCTCAGGAAGGGCTCTTAAGAACTAAGACTAGATAACTTTTCTAAGAAAATACCAACTTTTTCAGGATCAATATCCGGTGTGAGACCACTACCCAAGTTAAAAATATAATTATTCTTATTCTTATACTTTTCAAAGATCTGAGTTGCTAGCTGTTCAAGTTTATCCGCATCAGAGTGAAATTTACTCGGATCAAAATTGCCTTGAATAACTATTGATTTATCAATGTGGTGATCAATATTATCTGAAATATCTAAGTTAAAGCAGTTAATATTGGTCGATTCAATTATTGAATCAATCTTTTTGCCCCTAGTAAAAAGAATGACAGGTATATTAGCCGGAATATTTTCAGCTAATTCATTAATATACATCAAAGAGAACTCTTCATATTCGCTATCTAACATGCCGCCCCATGAATCAAAAATTTGTATGCAGTCAGCACCTGATTGTATTTGCGCATGCACATAATCATGCATGACTTCAGTCATAGCTTTTAGGTATGAATGGGTTTTGCTTGAGTTAAGTTTTAAATAATCTTGTATTTCATTTCTATTCTTTGGTGATTCGCCGTAAAAAAGATATACAAATAAGGTCCATGGTGACCCAGTGAAGCCAATCAACGGAACATTGATATCAGCTTTGATTAATTTAGTTGCTTCAAATACATAATCTAGTTTTTTTATAGCACCTTGTGACTTAAGTTCTAGACCTGGGTTTTTAATAATTGAATCAGAAAAAATAGGCCCCTTACCTTTAATAAATTTTACTGGTACACCCATTGCATCTGGAATAGTCAAAATATCAGTAAAGGTAATTGCTGCATCTAATGGATATCTTCTCAAAGGTTGCAATGTCAGTTCTTTGCAAATATCTGGCTTTCTAATCATGTCAAAGAAATCAGTATACTGAGACCTTATTTCCATGTATTCAGGCAAATATCTACCAGCTTGTCTTAACAACCAAACAGGAATATTTTCTTTAGTATTCTCTCTGCTTAAAGCATCTAAAAAAATATTATTTTGTGAAGTCATTGATAAATTCTTTTATGAAGGTCTTTAATTTTTCACTAGATTTTTCTTCGTAGATAAATGGCTGACCAATTTCTCGCAGCAATACTAAATTTATTGCCTTTGTATTCTTTTTATCGCTTTTCATAGCTTCAAAAATTTCTTCAGCATCAAGCTCTATATTGGAAAAATCGTAATTGAAATGACCTATTGTATCCTTTGCTAATTTATATGAATCCTCTTGCAAGAAGCCTAGCTCTTTTGAATACTTAAGAGCCATAAGCATCCCTATTATTACTGCATGGCCATGGAATATAGGATTTTTATGATTCACTGATTCTATTCCATGAGCAAAAGTATGCCCAAAGTTTAAGTATTTTCTTACTCCTTTTTCTCTGAAATCTGAAGCAACTATTTGCGCTTTTATTTGTATGGATTCTTCAATACATCTAAGCATTGTGTCTGCATCTTTAGCTAATATCTCTTGAGATGTTTTTTTAATCTCCTCAGCAGATTCTTTTGAGGTAATGAAGCTATGCTTTATTACTTCGGAAAAACCATTAAGAAATTCTTGTTCGTTCAGAGTCTCTAAGAAATCTGCACAAATAAAAACTTCAGCTGGATTATAAAAAGAACCAACAAAGTTTTTAATATGACCAAAATTGATTCCTGTCTTGCCGCCAATTGATGCATCTACTTGTGCAAGCAATGATGTAGGTATCTGAAAATATTTGATACCTCTCATATATGAAGATGCAACAAAACCAGTTAGATCAGTTATTGCACCACCACCAAAGCCAATTAAGCAATCATGTCTATTCATGCCATTTTCTTGCATGAAAGCGATTGCTTCTGAATAAGTTTCAAGATTTTTTTGTTTTTCTGCTTCTTCAACCTCAAAGATTAAACAGCTTTTCTCTAATAATCTGTTTTTGAAATCTTGATGCATCTCCAACACTTTGGCGTCTGCAATTACACAATATTTCACATTGTCTGACAGTAAATCTATAACTTCAGATGCCCCTTTGAGGTAACTAAGTTTTACAGAAATTTCCTCTGCTTTAAAAATTAAATCTTTCATCACTAATAATTTCTTTTGTGATCTCTGCTATAGTCTTGCCATCGGTTGCAACCGTTAGAGATGCACATTCATTATAATGGTTCTTTCTATCTTGATAGATTTTGGCAAATTCAATTTGAGAGATTTCTTGCAGAAGCGGTCTTTGATCCCTTTTTTTAGTTGCTCTTTTATAAAGCTCTTCTACTGACCCATCTAAAAAACACACTTTTTCATTCTTTAAAAATTCTCTATTTTCAGCATTAATCAAAATACCACCACCAGTAGCTATTATATTATTCTCAATTTTTTTAGTTTGAATTAGCAACTCTGATTCAACTTCTCTAAACTTTGATTCCCCATATGTTTGAAAGATATCTTTGATACTTAAGTTGAACCTCTTTTCAATACCTCTATCTAAGTCATAGAATGTACTATTAAGGTATGCTGATAATAATTGACCGACTGAAGATTTGCCGGAACCCATCATGCCTGTTAAAAAAATATTCATAAAAAAAAAGTGAAAGGGAATAATAATATATAAATCATGCCAATTCTAAGGATATCTCTAGTTTTATTGCAGTTTATCTTCATGATGACTGGGCTGATTTACCTGATATTTTCAAAGGATTTACCAAAGATAGAAACCATTACTGAAATTAAATTAACTAACCCTATGCGTATTTATGCAGAAGATAATCAATTAATAGGCTTATTCGGCACTGAAAAAAGACAAATAGTTAATTTTGAAGACATACCTAAGAATTTAAAGAATGCAATTATTGCAGCTGAAGATGGGGACTTTTTTGATCACTCCGGCGTTGAAATTACAAGCTTGCTTAGAGCAGTTTATGGCGAAGTTTCAGGAAGATCTCTGGGCGGCGGCGGAACCATAACTATGCAAGTAGTAAGAAACTATGTTTTATCTTTTGAACGAACTTATGAAAGAAAACTTAAAGAAATAATCCTTGCTTGGAAATTAGAAGATTATCTAAATAAAGAAGAAATTTTTGAGCTTTATTTTAATAAAGCATTCTTAGGCAATAGAAACTATGGCTTTGCAGCAGCATATCAATATTATTTTGGGAAGGATTTTTCTGAAGCTTCAATTGCAGAATCAGCTTTATTGGCAGGCATTTTGCAGAGACCCTCTTCAGTCAATCCAGTAAGAAATCCAATAGCATCTAAAAAGAGGAGAGATTTAATTCTTGGTCGAATGGTTGCAAGACAGTTTATTAATAACGCTGACATGAATGCTGCCAAAGAAGAAATTGTAACTGGTGAAAGTTTTGGTCCAAAAATAACTGTCGAGGCTGAGTATATAGCTGAAAAGATTCGAGCAGAAATAATTAATAAATTTGGATTAAAGGCATATGAAGAGGGCATGAACGTATTTACAACCATTGATTCTGCTATGCAGGATAATGCTGTGCATGCATTAAGGGACAATCTATATAAATACGACCAAAAGTACGGGTGGCGCGATGAGCAAGTATTCAAGGACTTTAATTTTTCTATTTTAAGAAGCGCTTATCAGAAAGAAGGTCTTTTTATGATTTCATCGCAACTTGATTATGAGACAACCAAAGAGGAAAACCTTAATAAGCTTCAAAATCTTCTTGATAATAGGCCAAGAATAGATGGTCATGAAGCCAGCATTGTTATAGCCATAAATGATAAAAAAATTCAGACTCTAGATGCGAAACTAAATTTTAGCACTCTTTTTTGGTCGTCTGCTGATTATAGTTGGGCCCGTACCATATCTGCTGATGGCGTAAAGTCATCAAAACCTGAATCCTTTAGGGATTTTCTTGAGATTGGCAGTCTTATATATATTAGCGAAAGGTCAGGAAGAAAAGTTTTCTCACAGATACCTATTGCTGAAGCATCACTTGTGGCGGTTGATGCATTAGAAGGAAGCTTGAAAGCATATGTGGGAGGTTTTGATTTTAGTAAATCAAAGTTTGATAGAGCTGCAAATTCTAAGTTATTGCCAGGATCAAGTATTAAACCTTTTATTTATGCTTGTGCATTTGAAAATGGCCTTAATCCATCTTCTATTTTTATAGATGGTCCAATAATATTTGACGATGATAAGCTAGAGAGCATATGGCGACCAAGAAATAATTCTGGAGAGTTTTATGGACCAATAAGACTAAGAGAATCTTTAATACAGTCACTAAATATTGTTTCAATTAAGTTAGTGCAATCTATAGGCTTACCAAAAACCTTAAAATGTTTTCAAAAATATCAGTTTGATGATGAAATGCTTACCAATGATTTATCAATAGCTCTTGGCACAGGAACACTAAACCCTTTAAAGGCAGCAACTCAATTCTCATCAATTATTAATAATGGTAAGCATCAAAAGGTTTCCTATATTGACCGTATAGAAGATATAAATGGCAAAATAATTTTTGATCCTCAAAATAAATATTCAAAAAAAGTTAAAGACTTCAGTGGAGTAAGCTTTCCTTGGTTAAGCTCTGAGAGTTTTGATTATTTAAATACTCCAATGATTGCCTTACAGGAAGATAGGGAAATGCAGGTTATGGATGAGAGGGTAGCCTTTTTATTGTCAAATATTTTGCAAGAAGCTCTAAAAAGAAACGCAAACAGAAGGGGTTTGATAATACCAATAGAAAACATGGGTGGAAAGACTGGGACAACCAATGATGCAACGAGCACATGGTTTTCAGGTTATGCTTCAAATATTGTTGCATCGGCTTGGGTAGGAAAAGATGATGGCACCTCATTGGGTGAAAATGAATTTGGTAGCACAAATGCTTTACCAATTTGGCTTGATTTTATGACGCTATCTAAAAACTCTTTATCAGATTATTCAGTAGATATTCCTGAAGGGATTGCAGCTATAAGAATTGATAAGAAAACTGGTAATGTTTCTAAATCCTTTAAAAATAGTTACTTTGAATACTTTCTTGAAGAGAATATTGATGAGCTATTAAATGCGGAAGAGAAAGATTCTGAGCTAAGTGAAATACTTAACTAAAATTTAATGATAAATCAGGAAATATTCTTTTTAGATTATCTAAGAATAATTCTTTAATTTCTTTAAGCTCTTCTTCAGTTTCAGCTTCGAATCTGAATACAAGTTTAGGACTAGTATTTGAGGCTCTTACCAAACCCCAAGCTGAACCAATTGTCACTCTTACACCATCTATCGTATTAAGCTCACTGTTTGGAAAAGACATCTCGCTCTTGAACTGCTCTACCATCTTAAATTTTTCATCATCACTAACATCAAGATTTAGTTCAGGTGTTGAAAAGGTTTTAGGAAACTTATTAATCACTTCAGAGGAAGAAGATTCATCATCAGATATAATTTGGGCCAATATGGCTGCAGTAAATATTGCATCATCAAAACCATACCATTCATGATTAATGAATATATGACCCGACATCTCACCACCTAGAACAGCATTATGTTTTTTGATAGCTTTCTTAATGTTAAAGTGCCCAGTTTTTTCCATAATTGCCTTACCGCCCAGTTCATTGATTAAAGCAGGTAGTTGGCTTGAGCACTTTACGTCAAAGATTATTGGACCAGACCTTTTTTTGAGATAATGTTGTGTTAATAACATGATTAAATGATCTGCAAGCACTGAATCTCCATGATTTGTAATCATGCCAACCCTGTCACCATCACCATCAAAGGCAAAACCAATATCAGCATTATGTTCTTTAACCTTCATTTTAAGTTCTTCTAGATTTTTTTCTTTGCTGGGATCAGGATGATGGTTAGGAAAATTACCGTCAGGCTCTTTATTTATAGAAATTGTCTCAAAACCAAGTGCATTAAAAATTAAATCAGCTATCTCACCTGCTGCACCATTACCTGCATCAAGAATAACTTTGAATTTGTTGCTTATTAGTATTTTTTCTTTGATCTCTTTAAGATAGTTGGGCACAATCTCAACTTTTTCATAGTTTTCAGGCACTTCAGGTATCAAATCTTGATTAGCTACTTCTTCAAATAACTCTAACCCTGAAACAGCGCTATCATTTAAAACAATTTTAAGCCCATTATCGTCTTTAGGATTATGGCTTCCTGTTATCATCACACCATTTGGAGTAGATCCAGTTTTGGTTGCGTAATAAACAAGCGGAGTAGGAACTAAACCTAAACCTAAAACTTTTACGCCAGATGCATTAAATCCTACGGTTAGTGATTTCTGCAGAGAAGCAGCTGATAGTCTTGAGTCGTGACCAATATAGACAGAATCTTTTCCAGCATTAAGAATTCTCCTTCCCAGAACATAACCTATTTTTCTTATTGTTTGATCATCTAGATCTGTAATAGAGCTTCCCCTGATGTCATAGGCTCTAAAAATGTTTTTGTTCATTATGTTTAAAAAAAGTTTCAAACAATTATACTACCCCTATGTCAAATACTTACTGGTTAAACGGAAAATACATTCAAAAAGAGGATGCTTATATAAGCCCGCTTACTCATACATTGCATTATGGTCTTGGGGCCTTTGAAGGGGTAAGATCTTATGCATCACATGATGACAGCTCTGTTAGCATCTTTAGACTAAAAGAACATACAGAGAGGCTTTTTGAGTCTGCAAAAATAATCAATGTAGAAATAAACCATTCAATGGATGAAGTGATGGAAGCACAGTTAGGTGTTATAGAGAAATCAGGACTTAAAGATGCTTACATAAGACCTCTAATTTATTTAAATGATGAAAGATTAGGTTTAGATATTGTAGACATGAAATCACATCTCATGATTTCATGTTGGGAATGGCCATCATATTTTGGAGCTGAGGCCTTAGAGTCTGGAATTGATGTCATGGTTTCTTCATTTACCCGACAGTTTCCAAATAGTTTAATGACAAAAGGCAAAATTTCAGGCGGTTATGTCAATGGAGTTATGGCACATGACCAAGCTAAAAGAAATGGGTATCAAGAAGCTATATTATTAGATACAAATGGTTTTGTTGCAGAGGGTAGTGGCCAAAATATTTTCCTAATTAAAAAAGGGAAGGTGATGACCCCAGAATTAACATGTTGTCTTAATGGCATAACGCGAAGGTCTGTTATGAAAATAGCAGAAGATTTAGGATTGGAAGTATTAGAAAGGCATATAACCAGAGATGAACTATACACTGCTGATGAAGTATTCTTCTGTGGTACAGCTGTTGAGATCACACCTATCAGAGCCATAGATAAAATTAAAGTAGGGATAGGAAAAAGAGGTGAAATAACTACACAAATTCAACAAAACTACCTTGATGCTGTTAGAAGAAAATCTGATAAGTACTCAGATTGGCTTTCTAAAGTTTAATGAAAAAACTTAAAATTGGGCTTCTAAGCTACAGAAGTGATCCTTTTTCAGGTGGCCAAGGAATCTATATAAAAAACGTCTCTGAGGCCCTTCAAAACAGAGGTCATGAGGTCACTATTTTTTCTGGCAACCCTTTACCTATTGTTAGTAATAAAATTAAGGTAGTTGAAATAAATACCCCAGGCTATTTCGAAACTTTTAATTCATTTGAAAGGTTTAAAATTTTCCAAGCTCAAGAAAAAACTAGATTAGATCTATGGGACTTTATTGAAACTTTTACCGGAACATTCACCGAACCAATATTTTTCGGTGACAGACTTTTGCAAAATACTGAATTCGCTAAAACAGCAGACTCTTATGATGTATTTCATGATAATCAGTCAATTAGCAATTACCCTGATTCAATAAACAAGAAGCTCATAACTACCCTGCATCACCCAATACATGTTGATAGAGATATTGATTTGGAAAATGAAAGTAGTTTTTTAAGAAAATTAGCAATAAAAAGGTGGTACTCATTTCTTAATTTTCAAAAAAAGAATCTCAAAAAAGTAAAAAAAATTATTTCACCATCCAAGTCCTCTAAGAAAGATATATGCCACTATTTTCAGTATCCAGCAGAACAAATTTCAGTTATTTGGAATGGTATAGATTTAGCTGACTGCAAGTTTCATCAAAGAACATCTTTTAACTCTGAGTTTGTAACAATCATAAGTTCAGATGTTCCTATGAAGAATCTAAGGAATATTTTAAAAGCTCTTTACTTACTTAAGAACGATGGGCTAAGTGCCAAACTGACTATTATTGGTGACCTAAGAGAAGACAATAAAAAATTAATAAATGATTTAGATTTGAATGATCTAGTTTCTTTTAGAAAAAAATTACCAAGAAATGAATTGATTAAAATACTGAATGCATCAGATATAGGCATAGCAGCATCCAGTTATGAGGGTTTTGGATTTCCTCTTGTTGAAATGATAGCAACTGGTTTACCAGTAATTGTTTCTGATAAAGCATCTTTGCCCGAACTTGCTGGCGATGCAGGTTTAAAATTTAATTCAGATGACGTTAGTGATTTAAAAGATAAAATGAAAGAGCTAGTTAAAAATCATGCTTTAAGAGATAAATTAGCTAATAATTCAAAGGTCAGAAGAGATGCTTTTTTTGGATGGGACGAGTATGCTAAGAAACTTGAGGATCTCTTCGAAGAAATAATTAGTGGAAACATTTAACTTTAAGTCATTAAATTTAAAAAAAATTAAGACTGCCATCGATGTAGGATGTGGTAATGGTAGGCACTTAAAATCCTTGGGATTCAAGCTCTCCAATGCAAAAATCATTGGTATAGATCAATCAGAAAAAGAAATAAATGCTTTATTAGGGGAGTTCCAAGAACACCACTGTAAGAACCAGAATACTTATCAATTTATTCGAGGAGATGTAAGGAATATTGAAATTCCTGATAACTCACAAGATTTAGTCATATGCTCAGAAGTTTTAGAACATGTGCCAAATTTTCGAGAGGTTTTAAAAGAATGTTACAGAATACTAAAGCCGGGAGCAGTAATGCTAATAAGTGTACCAAGCTATCTTCCGGAAAGTCTTTGCTGGATGTATTCAAAAGAATATATGCAAACACCAGGAGGCCATATCAGAATATTTAAAAAAGATTTCCTAAAAGAATGCTTCAAAGAGTTAAACCTTAAATTATTTAAACATCACAGAGAACATTCTATGCATTCGATCTATTGGATACTTAAAGCACGTAATAATATGAAAGAAAATGACTTCTTAAAATCACTACATGCACTACTAGTAAAACAAATGTTTGGACAAGCTAAATTTTCCTTGTTTCTAGAGAAATTATTGAATCCATTATTTGGCAAATCTGAATGTTTCTACCTTAGAAAATGATAAACAATTCAATTTACCATGATCTTAAATCTGCAAAAGATTGGATTATGTCAAACCAAAATGACAAAGGCGCAATTTTATGGGACCAAAAAGGAAAATGGGATTATTGGGATCATTGTGAGTGTCTTATTGCCTTAGCCATATATCAAGAATGGGATGCTTTTGATAAAGGAATTCATTTCTGCTTGGGGCAACTTGATAAAAAAGGGTTAGTAAAATCTGAGTATATTAATGAAAAAGTAACTAAAGATTTTAATGAAGCGCATCACACTGCCTATATTTTCTTGCCTTTACTGCAAAAGTACCTGATTGATCAGGATCTTGATTACTTAAAAAGTTTTAGGACAGAGATACATTTAATTTATGCAGGTCTTAGAAAATTTAAAAGAGAAGATGGCTTTTATTTTTGGGCTCAAGATAAAAATGGTTTTTCAGATAATTCTCTAATCACTGCAACATGTTCTATTGAGCTTTCTAGAAGAGCCTATAACAGAATATGTGAAATTATTGGCGACAAAGATTGTATTGATGCTTTAGAAGCAATTACATCTGAGAGTTTAAAATCAAAAAAATTTAACAGAGATGGAATAGACAGATCAAGGTTTTCTATGGATGCTTATTACCCTTTGCTGTGCAATTGTGGCAAGAAAACAGATGCAGAAAAAGTTTTGCAAAAATTTTATGTTGAAGGAATGGGAGTGAAGTGTGTTGCAGAAGAACCTTGGGTAACTTTAGCTGAATCTTCTGAATGTGTTATTGCATTATTTAAAATTGGCATGAAAGTAGAAGCATCCAAAATTTTTAGTGAGATCCTCAAATATAAGAACTCTTCTGGTTATTTTCCTACTGGCTACCAATATGATCTAGATATATTTTGGCCAGATGAAAATTCAACTTGGACTAATGCCGCAATAATTATGGCTGCAGATTGTTTATATGATATTAGTGGCAAAGAGAAAGCGATACTTCTTTAGCGCCTAAGAATCACAAGACTTTTCCTTCTTTCTAGCAGATTAAAACCTTCATCTAATGCTTTAAGGTAAATTTCTTTTGGGGCTTGGCCTCCTTCTTCCTCTGAATCATATACATCATGAATAGCTAGTACTCCGCCCAAACGTAATTTCTTTACCCAACTTTTATAATCACTTCGAGCTGACTCAAATGTATGGCTGCCATCAATAAATAAAAAATCAAGTTTATTGGGCACAACTTTAGAGGCATCATTTGATGACATGATCACTGGTTCAATGAAATTATCTAATTGAAATTTTGAGATATTCTTCAAAAATAATGGCAAAGTATTTACTTCATTTTTTGAATAATCAAAAATTTCTTCATCAAAGTACTCCTCTCCAAATTGTTGTTCTTCTGAGCCTTTATGATGATCAACTGAGTACAATTTTGATCCGACCTCTTTACAAGCATATCCAATATAACAAGCAGATTTTCCACAGTAAGACCCTATTTCTGCACAAACTCCATTCAAATGAGAGGACTTACAGAATTTATATAGTGCATTACCTTCTTCTGAGTCTAGGAACCCTTTTATTTCTTCAAATTGTTCAATCATATATTTCAGGAGCCTGTGATTTAAATCTTCTGTGATGCCATAAATAATGTTCAGGAGCTTGATTAACACTTTTTTCAATAATTTTATTTATATTATCTGCAAAGGCTTGTTTACTTTCAGCGATATGCGATACGTCTTCTAAAATGAATTTATAGCCGTCATTTGTCTTATAAAAATCCAGATAAATTAATTTACAGTTTGTAATTTTTTTTAAATTATATGGAACAGTAGTAGTAAGGCATGGGTTAGAAAAAAATTCTGAAACAACTGATCTTTTATTTCTGTAATCTTGGTCTGGTCCATATAAGACAGTTTTACCTTCTTTTAGCCAATTTATTAGCTGATTGATATTCGAATTGGCTGTTATGCCTTTCATTGATTTTAACCTTCCCTTTTGTTGTAATTTTTGTATAGCAGCATTGTTATTAGGTCTTTCCATGCCATAAATTTCAAAACGCTCAGAAATAAGTCTTGCTGAAAGCTCTAGGAAAATACTATGTCTAAATAAGAGCAGTACCCCAACATTTTGTTCTTGTGCATCTGCCAATAATTCACTATTAAGCACTTCGCATTTGTATTTATTTATTCTCTTATCTGCATTCCATGCAAAATTATTTTCATACAGTGCTAAAAAGGTCTCGCCCCATATGTTCTCGACTAAATCACTTCTCCATTCAGAAGTTTTATCTTTATAACAATGATTAATATTTGCTTCTATTATCTTTCTTCTCTTCTTCAATAGTTTGCTAAGCAAAGACCATAGGGGTGAATTTCTATTTGTGAAAATTATCTTAGGAATAAAGCTTAATGCCTTAGTGAAAGAAATTAGTAATATAAGAGTGATATTATTCATTTAATGTTTTTTATATATAGCTTAATTTATATCTTACTTCTGCCTCTTCTAATTTTAAGAGACTTATTAACATTAGATAAGAATAAACTAAAAACTATTCAGCAAAAGTTAGGTTTCAATATACCTAATGTTAAGAACCAAACAATATGGTTGCATGGGGTAAGCTTAGGAGAAATTAAAATTCTTTCTCCATTAGCCAAGAAGCTAAGCAATCAAGGTCAAAATATTCTTATCACATCAACTACAAATACAGGTTTGGAAGAGTTAAATAAAAATTTTAGTAATTCTGATATAAAAATACTTCCATTTCCATATGATCTTGAGTTTGCACATAAAAAAATAATCATAAATTTTAAGGTCAACAAAATTATTTTATTTGAAAGTGAGTTCTGGCCAAATTTGTTAAATGCAGCAAAAAATTTAAATGTAGTTTCACTCAATAGCACAATTTCAGATACAAGTTTTAAAAGGTTTAAGATGCTAAAGGTTTTTTCAAAAACACTCTTTAGCAAAATTGATTTATTTTTGGCTCAATCAAAAATAACAATTGATAGGTTAGAATTTTTTGAGGTTAAAAATATAAAACACATTGGGAATATTAAAATTAACCCAGAGAATTATAGTGTTGATCAAAATAGAAGAAATCACTACCAGAAAATCTTAGGTACGGAAAAATTGAATGTAATTTTAGGAAGCTCCCATGAAGGTGAGGAAATTTTTGTTGTTCAAGCTCTTACTGATATGGATATTAACCTTATCCTTGCTCCTAGGCATCCTGAGAGAGTTTCAAAAGTTATTAAAGAGCTTGAAAATTTTGGTTTGAGGGGCATTAGAATGTCTTCTTTGCAAAAAGAAGCCAATATAAAAATTAATGACAATGAAATTCTAGTATTTGATGAAGTGGGTGATTTAATTAATCTCTATGCTGCAGGTGATTTAGCTATTGTTGCTGGCAGTATTAATTATGCCAAAGGCCATAATTTTATGGAGCCTATTTTTGTAGACACTTTATCAATTACTGGTTCTAAGTTAGATAACTATAAACAAATTAAAAAAGATCTATGCGATACGAATATTATTGAAACATTCTCAGAACAAGATCAACTTAGATCTCTGATAAGTAAGTACCAAAATATAACTATTAGAAGTGAAAAAAAATCAGCTCAAAATAATGCTTTAACAAATTATTCTGGGTCATATGATGAAATTATTAAGTTTATAGATGAGCTATAGATACGATTTACCTGCAATTTTCTTACTGGGCCCTTCGGCAGCTGGTAAAACTTCGTTGTCTCTAGAGCTTGCTGATCAATTTCCTCTGGAAGTGATAAGTGTCGATAGTGCAATGGTATTTAAAGGTATGAATATTGGTACATGTAAGCCTACTACTAGTGAGCAAAAAAGCGTTAAGCATCATTTGATTGATATTATAGAACCTGATAAAAACTTCAATGCCGGCATTTTCTTGGCCCATGTCCAAAAATCATTAGTTAAGATAGCTAAAAACGATAAAATCCCATTATTTGTTGGGGGTTCGATGATGTTTCATAAACTTCTATTAGAGGGTATCCATGATTTTCCGACTGATAAGGAAATAAGATCAGAAATCGATGAATTTAAAACAAAAAATGGTCAAAAAGCATTAGTTGAAGAGTTAAAAAAATTAGACTCAGAAACATATAACACCATAGATATCAAAAATTCTAGAAGAGTTGAGAGAGCCTTAGAAATAATAAAAATTACAAAAACAAAACTATCTGAGCTTAAAAAAGAGCCTTCAAGATCAATACTCAACAAAGGCGATTGTTTGTTATTGGGTTTGTCAGACTCAAAAGCAGCATTAGACATAAATGCTGAAGATAGAATAAAAAAAATTGTTAATGCCGGTTTCTTAAAAGAGCTTGAGAATTTAGTTATTACCTATAAATTAACATCTGTATCGCATAGTATGAACTCAATAAATTACAAACAATTTTTGCCGCATTTAGAAGGAAGCATATCCCTAAATGAAGCATGTAGTGATGCTCTTCAAGCAACTAAGAAATTAATTAAAACCCAGTTAACCTGGATGAAGAAATTTGAGTTAAATTATGCAGGAAATGTATTAGATGAAAACGATTCAAACCTTTTTTCTGATACAATAAACACTTATCTAAGG
>ERZ802830.1945-NODE-1945-length-19125-cov-8.13309_pt1 | contig 19125 bp, 26 predicted proteins | sample MGYA00345654_ERZ802830 | MGnify/ENA primary metagenome ERZ802830 (study PRJEB30503, sample SAMEA104212375) | marine metagenome | biome: Westerlies Biome; feature: [SRF] surface water layer (ENVO:00010504) within the epipelagic zone...; material: water...
GGGATCAATTCGAGACTCTGCTTGGTGGCTGCTTCGCGGAGCGCGTGGGGTGCCTGGTTCCATTCGGCTTCACCGCCGACGGACTTTTCGGGGTTGCGGGTAGACAACTCGAGGTAGAAGTCTTCAAGTCCGTAGTCGCGCAGAAGGTTCAGCACGAAGGTAAGCAGGCTGTCGAGTTCGCCGGCCATCTGCTCGTGGGTGCAATAAATATGGGCGTCGTCTTGGGTGAAGCCGCGAGCGCGAGTGAGGCCTTGAACCACCCCGGACTTCTCGTATCGGTAGACGGTTCCGAATTCAAACATCCGAAGCGGAAGTTCACGGTAGGAACGCCCGCGCGCGCTGAAGATGAGATTGTGCATCGGGCAGTTCATGGGCTTGAGGTAGTAGTCGGCTCCCTGGCGACGCACCTGGCCTTCCGCGTCGACAACGGCGTCGAGGTGCATCGGCGGATACATGGCTTCGGCGTACCAGTCGAGATGGCCGGACTTTTCGAACAGTTGACTCTTGGTGATGTGTGGGGAGTTCACGAACTCGTAGCCGGCTTCTTCGTGCCGGGTGCGCGAGTAGTCCTCCATGACGCGACGCACCACACCACCTTTGGGGTGGAAGACGGCAAGGCCGGAGCCGATGTCCTCGGGGAAGGAGAACAGGTCGAGTTCTGCGCCAAGTCGGCGATGGTCTCGCCTTTCGGCCTCTTCTAAGAACGTCAGGTACGCCTTGAGTGCGTCCTTCGACGGCCACGCGGTGCCATACAACCGTTGCAGTGACTCGTTCGCTTGATCGCCGAGCCAGTAAGACGCGGACGACCTCATGATCTTGATCGCGTTCGGCGGGATGTACGACGTGTTGGGCACGTGTGGACCGCGACACAGGTCGCTCCAACACACCTCTCCGGTCTTACGGTCCACGTTGTCGTACACCGTGAGCTCGACGCCACCGACTTCCATGACCTCTGCGCCGCCGTCGCTACCAATCAGTCGCAACTTGTAGGGCTCGTGTGCGAGTTCGGCAACGGCCTGGTCCTCCGTGACGACCCGGCGACGAAACTCTTGGCCGGATTTCGCAATGGCGATGGCCTCTTTCTCAATGGCCTTGAGGTCCTCAGGTGTGAACGGTTCCGGCACATCGAACTCGTAATAGAAGGCATCGGTGATGGGCGGCCCGATTCCGAGTTTGGCTTCGGGAAAGAGCCTCTGCACCGCCTGCGCGGCCACGTGCGCGGCGGAGTGCCGCAGGATGTAAAGCCCTTCTTCACTGTCGATCAAAACCGGTTCGACGTCATCGGCCTCGGCGATCGGAGTAGCAAGGTCCATCAGTCGCCCATTTATCCGCGCCGCAACCACTTTCCGGTCTGCGCCTAAGGCATCGAGCGCGGTCCAGGACACCGCAACCTCCCTCGGTGCAGTTGGAGACAGAGATCCTTTTTCGGGCTAGCGGAACGCCCGCTAATGCTAGCCGCCTGGAGTACTGAATGATGAGCGACAGCCCAGGCATCTGCGGTTCGGCGGCGTTTCCCCCTGCCGACGAGTCAATGTCAGACCTGATGGTTAATTTCTTTCCCATGCAACGGCGCTCTTTTCTTCTCGACAGTCGCTGGGGGCAGCGCATGTATGTCGCTGCAGCAACGCTAATGACCGTTGTGCTGCTCCTGCTAATTCCGGAGTAGTTGCGCTGACGCGATAGGTCATGTCACCGTCCACGGATGACTTCTGCAACCCGTACCGTGTCTTCTTGTCACACTTGCACTGAACACACCGCCGACGGGGGCCAGAGCCGCATGGGGCGAAACCTTAAGATCCATACCAAGCAGTTTCGTCGCAAATTGCTGTGGGTGGCACTCTTATGCCTTGGTGCTGCCCTCGTCTTCCTGTACGACCGGGTTGTTGGGGGGCTCGTGTAATCAAGAGCCTGCCACGCGACCAGCACACGGCGATACTCGTGTGCCGCTACCAGGCGGTCTGGCGCGATCAGTGGGGCCGACGCCGCGTTCCGAATATTTAAATCGCAGCGGTGTGTCGGACAGGATGTCCGCGAGGTCGGATGCCGCGCTAGGCGGTCGCTTTCGGAGCTATCGCATTCATCACTCGAATGACTCGGTTCTGGGTCCCGCAGTCAGGGCACTGCAACCACAGCACCTCGCGACTGTCGCTATCGGCGACAGTCCGCATGGCATTCGCGGAGGTGCGGGTCCCGCACCCAACACACGTTACGAGGTCCACTCGACTCCATTTTCTCTGCGGCCGCTGGCGTCACATAACCAACAATCGGCACTCTAACCCCACAATGCCGCACACGGCGTCGCCGAGAAAGAGGCACTGGGTTCTCGTTATCAAAAGGTGACCCAGCTGCGAATTGCGCCCAGCCGTCAGTTCACTGGTGCCGCTGCAGCCCCCGCACAAGATGTCTGCATGAACCTCCGGATCGATCTAGCGACCGCAAAATGGGCGATACTGGGATCGCAACCAGTGACCTCTCGCGTGTGAAGCGAGCGCTCTACCACTTCAAAGCCTTGGGCTGCCGCCCCTTGTGGGCGATACTCAATGTACCTGAGCCGGGTTGAGACCCCCGAAAACGGCTATCAGCGAGTCTTATTGAACTAGTGACACCCCTAGGGGAAGACGGTCATGACCCTTCGTCTTCGTACTCCGCTGGGTTAGAGACATCGGGTCTCATGCCGTCCTCGCCGTCCTGCGTGAGGCTGGTCACGGGACGAGTCAGTTTTCCCTTCTTCTTCTCCTTTGCTGTGGCCTTCTGCTCCCTGACAGCCGCCCTCTTGACGTGCCTGTCCTCCATCTCCTGCATCTACCTAGTGTGCCAGTCAGGGGAAGAGCAGCCCATGAGCCTTGTTGTCGTAGACCATCGGGTCCACGTTCTTCTTGTCAGCGAACTTGTCCCAAGCCCCGGTGGGCCACTTCTGGACGTACTTGTCTGGCGGCCAGTTCTTCGAGCCGAAGCCCAAGTCCTTCAGTCGGCAGGCAACTCGCCACGATGCTGCTGATGCGAGTTCCCGTGGCTGTGCGTGAGCCTGGGCGCAGTTCTCCGTTGGTGCAACCTTCTGGTCCCATGCACCTTCAACCAGCCCGACAAGCCGACCTTTTTTCGCCCGTCTGTACGTCAAGCAAGTGTTACTACTGCATGACATAGACGTACTACAAGAGCGCATTGAAGTACCTGTTGAGTGCATGACGTACCACTTCGAAACACCAACGGGGGACTTGAACAGCCATCCCCCGTCAGGTCATCACAGCAAAGTCACAGAACTCATCACGCGCAGGTCACGGCTACTTCAACGGCATAGACCGCAACGCACGCAACACATGCCTAACGACAGCGAACCACTTCATGCTTCAACCCTACGCCCAGAAATGGCGGTCAGCCCATGACGAAGCCCCCACCCAGAACGAGTGAGGGCTGTCGTCCTGAACGGTCTACACGGCTTCAAGCAGTTGACTGATGTCTTCCGACTCCACCTGCGCGTACACCTGCAACGTCGTCTGAAGGTTCGCGTGACGCAGTTGCCTGCGAGCCAGTTCAGGGTTCTTCGAGTGCTTCACCACGGTCGTCGCGTAGAAGTGACGCAACTGGTGAGGAGCCAAGCCACGACGCTTCATCCACTTGAACAGCGAGTTCGGCAGGACGTCAGGGAAGTCAGCGTCCTTCACCAAGTCGTAGACCCACTCCGGCAAGAAGACACGACCCTCAGTCTTGGCTGCCTTGATGCGTCCCGTGTTCTGCTTCGACTGGTGAACGTCGATGAAGAACGAAGTGCCAGAACGCTTGATGTCGGCATTGGAAATGCAGCAAGCCTCACCAACACGAAGACCAGCGAAAGCCATCAGAACCACCAGCGGGAAGTACCGCTCCCCTTCCAGCGCAAAGATGTCTTCACGCTCAGGCAGGTCGTACACCTTCGCAACTGCCTTCGGCATCCGTGGAGCGCCATCAGACGACCCCAAAATGGTCCTCAGACCGATGATGATGCTCCGACGAGTGTTCGGGTTCTTCACCTTCTCAACGTCCCTGCGAACGTCCTTCCACGTCGTTGCATCTGTGATGTTGAACTTGCGGATGTACGACTCGTACTTGCGCAGAGTCATCGGGTCCACATGCTCCAAGCGCTGGGCAATAGCACCTGTTTCACTCATTGAGTAACTCCCATCTCATTCGATGGCAGAAAACAGGCTGTCGGTGGGCGATACTGGGTTCGAACCAGTGACCTCTCGCGTGTGAAGCGAGCGCTCTACCACTGAGCCAATCGCCCGGAGCCCCAGGATGCTACCGCAGGGACACCGGCGCAGCAGGCGCCGATCGTCTACGGATCCACATCCTGCGTGATGCGGCGTACGTACTGCGCCGACAGCGCCCTGCTGACCTCACCGGCTGCTTCCCACTGACGGTCACCAAGGCTCAGGACGGGGTGGATGTCACGGGTGCTGGAGGTCAGGAAGACCTCATCGGCGTTCTCGAGATCGCTCGAGTGGAGTTCGCCTTCGACCGCCATGCCCCAGTCGAGAATGAGCTCGCGAGTGATACCCGCCAAGCACCCACTGTCGAGTCCGGGAGTGACGACCTGGCCGTTAATGACGACGAACACGTTGGTCCCTGTTCCCTCACTGAGGTTCCCGACTGAGTTCATGAACAGGCCTTCGGAGAAGCCGCGTTCATGGGCCCACCTCAGTGCCACCACGTTCTCTGCATACGAGGTGGTCTTCGCACCGACCACGGCGGAGCGCTCGTTACGCACCCACGGCACGACGATCGCACTGGTGGTCGCTGGCCACGGATCCATCGGAGCGAGGGCGACGATCGTTGTGCCCTCCCCCGCTCCACGATCACTTCCCAATGGCCCCAGCCCAGCGGTGACCGTGATGCGCAAACGTCCCAATCGCGCCGCCTCCACTTGGGACGCGATGACCGACGACACCGCGTCTTTCAATGACGAGCTGTCGGGGGTGGCCAGACCTAGAAAATCGCATGAGCGTGTCAGTCGATGCAGGTGCCGCGTGAGAGCTAATGGCGTCCCGTCCACCACCTTGATCGTTTCGAAGACGCCGTCACCGACGGTCACTCCGTGATCGAAGGCCGACACGCGGGCATCGTCAGGCTCGACGAGGGCGCCGTCACCGCCGGCAGCGATCCAGACGCTCACAGCTGATCGCTCACTCGACTATCCCGTCGCCGATCGCAGCATCGGGACGCTGCGGTGGGCGGGCACGGGGCGTGACGCGATGTCACACAGGTTTCTGGCTTTGAGTTCGGTTTCCTGCCACTCCCCGTGCGGGTCGGATCCCCAGGTGATGCCGGCGCCGGTACCGAACCGTAGGACGTCGTCTCGGATCCAGAACGTTCGAATGGCCACGGCTAGTTCGGCCGCTTGGCGGTCGGCGTCGATCCATCCCACGGCTCCGCAGTAAACGTCTCGGGGGGCGGTTTCGCATTCGTCGATGATTCGAAGAGCTGATGATTTCGGCGCTCCAGTCACCGACCCCGGCGGGAATGTTGCGTCGACGATGTCGCTCCACCGTGTTCCCTCCGACAGGCGGCACTGCACATCGGACACCAGGTGGACCAGACCCGGGTGCTCTTCGATCCGCAGTAGATCGGGAACTCGAACACTCCCGGTGTGGGCCACGCGGGAAAGATCGTTTCTGACGAGGTCGACGATCATCACGTTCTCGGCGAGGTCCTTGTCGAGCAGCAAACCCGACGACGGGGCCGTTCCCTTGATCGGCCCGCTGCTCAGGACGTTGCCTTCACGTCGAAGGAACAACTCCGGACTGGCGCACGCAACGTGCAGATCCATGTCGGGCACCGACATCATGGAGGCGTACGGTGCGGGATTTCCCGCAGCGAGCGCACGGTGAAGCGCGACGATGTCGTTGTTCGGTTCGATGTCGGCTTCAAGCACCCGGCACAGGTTCACCTGATACACCTCACCGCTGGCGATGTGTTCGTGAATTCTTCGCACGCCGGCGATGTATTGCTCCTGCGACAGGCTCGATGCCCATCGATCCTTCGGCACCCCGGTCCAGGGGCCGATATCGGCCTCCGGTGGCGTGATCGACCATTGGGAAAAGCGGACCAGGACGGGCGGGCCGGCGTATGGGAGGACGACGCCCCAACGACCTCCCGAGTCGAGGGCGCGCAGGTCAGATGTCACCTCGGTGGGGTCCCACGCCCACAGGCCTCCAAGGTGGGCGACAGCTCCGCTTCGCACGGACCCATCCTGCCGTGAGTGGACTCTTCTCGCCTAGGCCTGGCGTGACCAGGGTGGGTGTGTCGGCTAGGGTTTGGCTCTCCCAGAGGGGAATGCGGACGTAGCGCAGCTGGTAGCGCATCACCTTGCCAAGGTGAGGGTCGCGGGTTCGAATCCCGTCGTCCGCTCGCAGAGGGCAGCAGCAGCGGACCTCAGGGTGGAGTGGCCGAGAGGCGAGGCAGCGGCCTGCAAAGCCGCGTACACGGGTTCGAATCCCGTCTCCACCTCGCTGACAACTGAATGCTCGAACGAAGGACCCCGAGGGCGATTGGCGCAGGGGCTAGCGCGCTTCCTTGACACGGAAGAGGTCACTGGTTCGATTCCAGTATCGCCCACCACGAGCTTATGTGACGCGCTGCAGACACAACCTCGCAAGGATCCTCAAACGTCACCTGTCAGCAATCAACACCGGAGACGAGGGCCATGACCAGCTACGTTGTGGAGGGCCTGGTCAAGGTTGGTGCCGGCCGGTGGGTCGTGTGGACCGCCAATGGCTCGTACAAAGTGAAGGACTTCGGCCATATCGAGGAAGGCATGCTGTCCTTCACTGCGTCGATCGACGCCGACTCGGAGGCTGCGGCCATCGCTGAGTTCGTTGGTACCTATTTCCCTATGAGCGATGACGGCCCGGAGGTCTCCGACGAGGTACTCATCCGCTCGTCGTAGCGAGCTACAGACGCACCATCATCTTGCCGGTGTTGCCGCCGTCGAAGAGTTTCATGAGGGCGTCCGGCGCTGAGTCCAGGCCGTCCATGACGTCGACGGTGAAGGTCAATCGCCCTTCAGCAAGCCAGGTTGCGAGATCTTGGATGGCCTCACCGGATCGCTTCAAATAGTCGAGAACGATGAACCCCTCCAGTCGACCTCGCTTGGAAATGAGTGCCGAGAGGTTGCGCGGACCGGATGACGGTGCCGAATCGTTGTATTGACTGATCGCCCCACACATGACCACCCGGCCCCGCAGGGCAAGGCGGCCGATGGCCGCTTCAAGAATGTCACCGCCGACGTTGTCGAAGTAGACGTCGATTCCATCGGGGCAGGTTTCCCGAAGTTTCGCCGCCACGTTCTGGGATCGATAGTTGATGGCGGCGTCGAAGCCGAGTTCCTCGGTCAACCAGGAGCACTTCTCGTCCGATCCAGCGATGCCAACGACCCGGCAGCCCTTGATCTTCGCGATTTGACCGGCGATCGACCCCGTCGATCCCGCGGCCCCCGACACAACCACCGTCTCTCCTTCCGTTGGCCGCCCAATGTCGAGCAGGCCGAAATAGGCGGTGATGCCGGTGATCCCGAAAATGCTCAGCGCTGCCGTCGGATCGACACCGTCGGGAACCACCTGATCGCGCTCGGTGACAATCGCGTACTCCTGCCAGCCGGGGGTGGCGAACACCAGTGTTCCCACGGGAAGTACGGGGTTGTCTGACTCCACTATGCGCACCAGGCCGGCGCATCTGATGGGGGCGCCGATTTCGATAGCCGGAAGGTAGGTATCCATGGCCATCCACATCCGGATGGTCGGATCAATCGACAGCCACTCGACTTTGCCCAGCGCCTCTCCCGCACCGGGTGTGGGCGCCGACTTGTCGTCGCTTCGAGAAAAGCACGATTCGGCGAGATGTCCTTCGGGACGCTGAGCGAGGGTGATCTGACGGTTCACAGTGGTCATGAGATCACCGTAGGGGTGGGTGGGCAGGAACCGCCGGCCCTATGGCGTGGAGTCGCCTTTACGGAACAACGCAGCGACGCTGGCCACCAGGATCGCGGCGATCACGATCTGCGTTGCGAACGTCAGCCAGAAACCCCAGTCCGCCGCCGAGCCGATAAGCCCTCCCGCCGCACCGCCAACGACACCGATGAGGATCGTCATGAAGCAACCGATGGGTTGCATGCTGGGAACGATGATGCGCGCGATCAGGCCGATAACGATTCCGGCTCCGAGTCCGGACAGGATGCTGTCTATTTCCACGCCGTCATTGAACCATCAGCCGATTCGCTCGCGGCCCTGCCGCGCCAGAGCCACGATGCGTGAGATCGCGCGGTAGTACTTCTTTCGATACCCGCTGGCGAGCAGCTGTGTCGAGAACAGCCCATCAAGCGGTACGCCGCTGGCGACGACCGGCACGTCCCGGTCGTACAAACGATCCACCAGCACCACCAGCCGCAAGGCTTGGGCTTGGTCGTTCAGGGTGCGGACCTCGTGCAGGCCCACCAAAGGAATAGCGTCGACGAGGGCCCCGTACTGGGACGGATGCACCTCCGGCAGGAACCTGATCAGGTCGGTGAAATGGTCCAAGGTGGCGCCTTCGCTGTGCTCGACGACATCGCGCACCTGATCGTCGGTGCACGGTTCGGGTGCATCTGGGGCGCCACGGTGCCGATAGTCCTCACCATCGATTCGTAGTACGTCGAAGTGTGCAGACAGTCCCTGGATCTCGCGCAAGAAGTCTTCTGCAGCAAAGCGTCCTTCGCCGAGTTTCTCCGGAAGCGTGTTGGAGGTCGCCGCGAGATAGACGCCGGCGTCAACGAGTTCGCCGAGCAGGGTCGACATCAAGACGGTGTCCCCCGGATCGTCGAGTTCGAACTCGTCGATACATACGAGGCGGTTGTCCTTCAACACCTCGACTGCTCGTCGAAAGCCCAACAGGCCGACGAGGTTGGTGTATTCCACGAAGGTCCCGTAGGTCTTCGGTCCTTCGACGCTTTTCCATAGGGACGCGAGCAGGTGGGTTTTCCCCACGCCGAACCCACCGTCGAGGTAGACCCCGTAGCGACCAGCGGGCGCCGACGAACGACGGAACAAGCTTCGCCGCGCTGCGCGGGGAGCGTCGACGCGACCGGCGAAGGAGCGCAAAGCCGTGAGTGCAGTCTCCTGGGTGGGGTCGCCGGGGACGTACGTGTCGAAACTGGCGTCTCGGAAATGAGGAGGTGGGGTGAGGTCTGTCAGGACGTGCTCGACATTGAGGTGCGGTCGGCGATCGATGAGACCTTTCGGCGACGGCACGGGTGGAGCCTATTGGGCGCTCGCGCCCTCAGCAGTGCCAGCGACCGCCGGCCCAGTGGCGTGCACCCGAACCAGGTGACTCCCAGTTGTAGACGGTGCTGAAGGCGGCGTCCTGCCAGTAGCGCGGCCATGCGTTCGGCTGCGCCGCCCTCAATTGCTTCATTAGGGAGCGGGCCGTTTTCTCACCGAGGATCTTCTTGTGTTCCTTCAGCATCATGTGGGTGGCGCCGTCGGCGAGCGCGTCGGACATTTGGTACGCACCGAAGTACCGGTTACCACCGCCGCCGCGGACGTCGTAGTGACCTTCGCTCTCCCGCTTGACGATGCAGCGCCGGATGCTTTCCTTCGATGAGTCGAAGAACCTGCCGCGATACAGGCTCGGCTCCATGCCCCGCATGTCACTTGTCGCTTTCGAGTGGGTGGTGAAGTGGAGCATGGCTTTGCGGACGCGGGCTCGCTGGTAGTACACCAAGGCGGCTCGCGCGGAGCCGGTCATCGAGTCGTGGGCCCCGTGGCGCCGACGGGCAACGTGGGCGAAGTGGCTCGGCGCTTGAGCAGTCACCGGAATAGCGGATGTGACGGGCACGCGGCCGACGGCGTTGGCGCCGGCAACGAGTGCGGGGGCCAAGAGGATGGCGGTCAGGGTCGCAATAAGTGCGGTTGTTCGACGGGTCCAACGGTGTGGCGTTGTGGTCACGTGACCTTCTTGCTCGGCCCGGTCGCCAGGCGCCGGGGTTACAGCGCGGGTCGACGCTGCGCCAGTTCTCTTTCCAACTGGCGCAACTCCCCTGGGCGCGCGCCCGCCGGCGACGAATCTCACGTCGTCCGGGGTGGTGGACGCAGCCCATCGCGCCGACGTGGGTGGTCAGCACGAGTGCTGTGAGTGCGACCAGCAGTCGATCACGATCGCTTCAAGGGCACCTGTGGCGATTCTTGTCATTTCGGACATATGGTCTGTGACATGTATCCCACTTTTCTGGGACACAAATGCGACATAAGTGAGAGGATCTCCATTTGGGTTCGGGTCGAGAACGCCCCGGCCCGATGCGCGGCGGGCCGTTAGAGTGCCGCCGTCTGTCGCCGCCGGAAAGGATCGCCATGTGGCCCTTCCGCAGTCGACGCCGTCCGCGTCTGGAGTCGGTGCCCATCGGGGAACTCTCCACAGACCCCGCCGACTATCCGATCTTGACCGTGGGTCAGTCGCGACTGGTGGACTCGTTCACCGCGCTGGATTTCACCGTCGAGCAGCCCCCACGTTTCCTCGTATCCCGAGCTCATCCGGTGATCGATCCCCGAATGAAGGCGATTGCAGATATCGAGCTCCGAGTGGACAATCACGTGGTCGGCTACCTGCGGCCTCCTGCGTTGAATGAGGCGATCGATCTTCTTTCCGATCGGCACGCAGAGGCCCTCGATATCCCCGTCGCGATCTTCTCCACACCTGCCGGTCCAGAAGTACGCGTGCACTCGGCGCTATCAGAGACGAACCGCCAGGAACGCTGACGTGCCCTACCGGCAGCGAGCCGTCATCTGACAGGCTTAAGACCACACCCGATGCGAGGACAACGATCTGAAATGAAGAGATTCGCCTTGATTGGTGGCATCGTCAGCGGCTTGGGAACCTTCGGCATCATCGCCTACCAGTTCTCACCGCAAATCTGGGTCTTTCTCGTCGGATGGCTGGTGCCCACGCTCGCCTTCGGTGCGCTCTACACATCCGTGACCGGCGGCGCGCGGCGCTAGACCCTCGCTGCGCCTATCGGGAAGATCTAGATCTCTCCGCGAATGTTGATCTCGACTTTCACCTGATTGGGGTCGAGCACGTAGATCTGCTGCAGGCTGATGTCGGGCGTTTGCGCTGTCTCGAACTCGATGCCCAACGCCGTCAATTTTTCGCACATACCGTCGAAGTCGCTGCCGTCGAAGGCCACGTGGTCGATCGAACCGGTCACGCCAGCTCGATCATTGTCTACGAAGTTCACGTGAATCGCGGCGTGCCCGTTGAGGGTCAACCAGGTGCCGGGGAATGGAAGGTCGGGCCTCAACTCTGGTGAATTCGTGCACCCGAGTGCATCGCAGTAGAACGCGATGGTCTCCTCGGGCAGCGTCGTTTCGATGTTGTAGTGGTCAAGCGAGTTCAAACCCATGACTCGTCCCTCACCTCCGCGATCTCACTGCTCAAAGAGACGCTACCGCACGACAGGCCCACCCATGGACGATTTCGACTCCCCCTGGACCCGAGGGAACCGTCGACGAACAGGAGCCTGTTCAGCCGTTCGCGAAGATCAGCCGTTCGCGAAGATCAGCCGTTCGCGAAGATCAGCCGTTCGCGAAGACTCGCCCACGAACCTCGCTCACGTACTGCACGGGCATCTGGTTGACCGCCTGGGCGCGAATTGCTTCTTGCTTCTCGCGGGCAACGTTGGCTGTCTCCTCATCGGGATACACCGTCACGACCTGCATGGATCGTTCAGCGGTCTCCACGAAGTGCACGCTAACCGCACCCAACGCCATGATGCCGGGGACAAAGGCGCTCTGGACGGTTTCTTCGAGCTCGTCGCTGAGATCTTCGGTTGCTGACCATTGGCTAATGACACAGAACATGTAGTTCCCCTCTCTACTGATGGGCGTGCAACTCGCACGACCGACATGACCCAGTTTTCCCCAAAGCAAAAACTCTATCCGCCAGACCGTGTGAAATCTAGATGACGGGACGTGAAATATTCGCGCGCTACCGAGCGCGGATGCGGCAGTGCGCTACCACGGATCAGAGTTTGTCGGCCCAGGTTCCGCCAAACTCGAAACCTTCGACTGTCTCATCGCCCTCAACCCACGCGTCGTGCCCCGGCATGACCGAGTAGGCATCTCCGGCTCCGTACGTAGTTTCCGTGCCGTCGTCGTGAATCACGCGAACGCGGCCGTTGGTCACCACACCCAGGTGGCGAACCTGACAGGAGTCGGTGCCGACCATCGGCTTGATGTGTTCTGACCAGCGCCAACCTGGCTTGATGCGCATCCGCGTCACCTTCACGTCGCCGAACTCAACCACCGCGGCTTCGCCGAGCCCGTCGGGAAGGACGTTGTTGATCTCAGCACTGTCGAAACTCTTAACCTCAATGTTTGTCATGGCCATCAGCCTATGCCCATTCATCCCCGGTTGACCGGCTGTTTCGGGTGAACTTTGCGTAACCTCTCGGCGATGTGCTTATAGGTCATAGGAGTCTTGCCCGTTCGCGGCGTGGACTTACGAACTGCTGGAGGTGACGTCATCTCCGTCGTCGGCCGGAGGCGCCTGCGGGTCAGTTCGTCCGAGGGCTTCCCACAACTGGTTGAACGGACGCGGGATGTGAGGCACACGATCGGCGAACCATTCGAAGAAGTCTCCGATCCATTTAATCATGAGGAGAGGGTAACCCGCGAGGCAAGTATGTGCCGGTTGGAATTGGCCGGTTCGGCGTTGTGGCTAGCCCCGAGCCACGAGGACGCCCGCCAGCATCATCGTGATGAAAACGATGGCACCACCGACGATGAGCCCGGCCATCGACCCTCGATCCATGGACTAAATATTGCCACGAGTGCACAGCCCAGCGCACATGTCACCTCGCCGAGCGCGGCGAAAAGAGGTGGGGAGAGGATTCGAACCTCTGTAAACGGATTTGCAGTCCGTCGCCTCGCCTCTCGGCCACCCCACCGAAACTCAATCCGCCAACACCTTACGCGCCGCCGGCCAACATCGAGGACATGTCCGACACACCCCAGTGACCAGCGATCTTGCCGTCTCGCCACTGCAGGATGTCCGCGAACGGGATACGCACGGCCTGACCCGAAGCGGGCATACCCATGAATTCACCAGAGTGCGTCCCGAGGAAAGCTCCGTACGCCATCACCTTGTCACCCTCAGCAATGAGGAGGTCGACCTCAGCACGCATATCCGGGATCGCTCCCCGCATCATCCGGAACATGACCCTTGGGATGTCGCGACCCGTCTCTTCGAGGCCAGGAATTTCTTCGTGCTCGACGAAGTCTTCCGCGAAGTAAGTATCGACCATCGTGTCGATATCCCCATCCTGGGACATCTCGCCATAGACCGATTGCGTAAGTGCCTTGATATCTGACATGTGATCCCCTCCAAAGTGCTTTTGCTGTGAGGCCCTCATCCTTGTCCATGAACGAAGGTTGCGCCGTCCAAACTACGTAAACTCTTCGTTACCAACGATGAAACGACCGCTACCCCTCCGATCGATAACCACGCGAACAAATTCGGCAACCCACGGCACGTCACGTAAGGCGCCTAGGCTCTGCCTGTGGATCTCACCCGTGGCAATCGGACGCTGCTCATCGTCACATCGGTAGCGATACTTGTGGCGATCGTCGCCGTGACAGTCTGGCTCGTCGGGCGAAATGGCGAATCCGAACCGCAAGTCGATCCGGCAGACATCATGGACAACATTCCCGACGCCGAAGTTATGTGGTTTAGCCAGCCTGAAGAGACGAAAGAACAAATCTGCGCCGGGCTGGCCGCGGATCCCGACGGCTACTACTCGTTGATGAAGGAAACGTGGCTCGAGGAAGCCCAGATGGATCCTGCGTTATTTGGTGCCTTGATGACAACCATTATTGATGAGTGCGGTGCCTGACAGCGCCCGACCGGCGCTGACGGGCCTAAGGCGTCGCGAAGATGGCGTTCAGCGTCAGTGACTTGCTCGGGAGTACGGCACCGACATCTATTGCCGATCCTTCAAACCAGTCATCTGTCACCCCTGTCGATGGGTACGACCCGCTCCCCAGAGCGGTGTAGAAGTCTTGGACATTCATGGAGAAGACGGCCTGGAAGGCACCGCGCCAGTTCGCGTGATCGGGTAATTCGGAGACGAAGTCGTCGAGCACCATCTCGAAGGCGCGCGCCTCGGATATCCCGCGAGCCTCCAACATGTCAACGAGGGCGAGCACCATGAAGGCTGAGCTGTTGTAGTTGATGTCCGCGGGACTGCCCACCAAGCCACCATCTCGCTCGTATTTCTCGAAGGCTGCGGGGTTACTCAAGACGGTCGCGCTCACCGGGAACAGGCCGCCGTCGAATTCGCTCTGCCCGTAGTACTGCTGTGTGTACAACTCCTCGACGACTTTGGCACCGCCTTCGGTGATCCAGGTGGGCTGCATGATGTCTTCGGAGAGGGCGATTTGGTAGATGTGGAAGTACTCGTGTGCGATGACCGAGTACCGATGCAGGGAGTTGTTGGTGAACTCACTTTCCGGAATCTCGAGGATCATGTGCTTGCCGAGGAAATCGTTCCCGCTAATCGATGCGCCACCGGCACCAGGGATCTGTGGGAACGGGTTCGGGACCGCCGAATTCCACGCGAAGATTTGGAACGGCATCTTGACATCCGGTACGGAGTGGATCCGCTCAGAGACAGGTACTACCGCGCCGAGGTTGTTCATGATCGTTTCGAATTCCGCGACCCAGTCCGCCGGCAGGCTCGAGTCAAGGTTGTACTGAAACGCGAATTCCTTCGCTTCGATCTTTGTCAAGCACAGGCTTCCCGCTGTCGCGGGCCCGAGGGCTTTTCTGTTCTTGCGGAAGACTTTCTTGCGCACCGATGGGCGCTCGTATCCCATGCTCACCGCTGACTGTGCCGCGACAGCGGACTTCGCAACCCCTGTAGGGAAACGGGCCTGAAGTTCCGAGCACTGGTCGAACCGGACCCGATCAACCGCGTGAGCAACCGAGCCGCTCACGACCACCGCTGAGATGGCCACGCCCAAAGATAAAACCCCTGCCAGTATCCGCCGCATCGCGGCAGGCTACCGAACCGACGGATTCGCGCATCCGAACTTGATCGCTCGTGCCGAATGAGCACCTACGCTAAGGCTGTGACCCGGGAACGAAAGTCCCTCCTTGCTGGAATCGGCGTACTAGTGCTCACCGTTCTTCTCGTCGGCACGGCAGTCCTCGCAGACCGAAAGAACGCTCCCCACGGCGAGTGGCTCCTGGTCATGAAAGCCGAGCAAGCTCAGTTCGTCGAGGCCACCGACGGCACTTACACGCTCACCCTCACCGATGTGGACCCGGTGACGTTGGCTTTCACCGACCGGCCTGAGCGCACAGCCGGCACCTGGGACACCGCCGTGGTCCTTGACTACTGGGCAAGCGAGTTCGACGGCGACCCACCCAACGCCGCTGTCACGGCCGATGGAGTGGGAGTCGCTGTCACGCTGAGCGAACCACGCGTGGGGATGAGCGCTCGAACCGACGGAGCAGTCACCCCCAACGCGGGCGCCATCACCTTCACCGCCACACCCTTACCGGGACAAGTGCCGCCCACCGGCACTATCAACCAGCCAACCATCTTCCTGGACGCGATGCCTACTTCAGTGGACGGGCAAGTCACCGACTAGTGCGCGAGCACGTCGGCCCCCGCACCACCGTGTATTAGCTACGGGAGGGAAAACGGCTCGTTATGCGGGCGCGAACGGGCTAATCACCGTTGAGTGACGGCGCGCCGCGATACGTTTTGTCCGTGACCGCCGTCAAAGTTTTCGTCCTGGCGAATGTGGCGGCCGTCATGGCTCTTCTTCGCTGGCTCACGCGGCTTTCTCCCCGCAAACTCAGGCCCGGATCATCGAAGTCGCGCTCATCGACCGCCCCTCAGCGCGCCACCCGGTCCACACCGGTCGGTGGCTCACGCGGAGTGCTCGGTGCGGCCTGGGATGCGATCGCCACCATCATCTTGGCGTTCATCAGTGTCACGCGGATCGTGAGATTGTTCGTCTTGGCAAATGTGGCGGCTGCGATGGCGTTTATCCGTTGGGTCGCAGGTTTTGCTCCCCCGATGGTGGGGCCGTGGTCGTCGAACCCCGGCTCCTCGTTCAATCCTCAGCACTCTCCCGAGATGGCAACCGAGGATGATTCGCACGGCTCGACGCCTGCAGCATGGACAGCGGTCATCATCATCACCATCGCTTTCACCATCGGCACAGCAGCGATCATTGTCGGTAACTGGGTGCTGTTCTGGGTCGGCGTCGCGCTCGTTGCGATCGGAGCGATCGCAGGCCGAGCCATGCAGTCGATAACCCTCGGGAAGAAGCAGGCAGGCGCCCCAGTGTGACTTTCGCCTTCAGAGGTGAAAGTCGAGCTCCGGCGGTCAGTGTCGGCTTGTCGCGGTCTTTAGAACAGGACCAATAGATGACCGGCCAGGATTGCGACAGGCAAAAGAATCGTCACTGCGGTGAAGAAACCGAAAGGATTCTTTTTCTCCGCTTGGGCATGCGCTAAACCGAGAGCTTCCTCTGGAATGTCAGCCGTAAGGTTCTTGTACGCGGTAACGACCGACGTCCCAACAATCAACAGGCCCAGAGCCGTTGCCGATGTGACCACAGCAAGTCCGACTGCCATGTCGGAGTTACCACCCAGAGCACCGAAAGCGAGTGGGATCCCCGGTCCCCACAAGACCAGCGCAATAATCCACGTGAGGAATTGGGAAACGGTGTTGCGATTTTCGTTGAGCCAGTACTGGGTTTTGACATCCATGATTTCCACTTTCTATCGCTTCGGTAACAGTGCTCTGAGAATAGCGAGCACAACTCCGCACGCGCTTCGGTTTGAGGCAATTTCTCTGACCAAGGTTCCCCGTAGCGGTGCCGCGTGTGCGCCGCCTGGGTACTTATGGACCCCAGAACGGTCGAAGCGGCCGTCGGGCCTTGGCGCGTTGACGACCGCTCCGAGATAAGGGAAGGAGGCTGTTACTTCTTCGCGATGAACGTTTACTTACCGCTCTCCTCAGACTCCTTATCGAGCCAGATGACCGTGGACTTACCTTCACCAGTGGTCAACTTCACCGCACCTTTCCCGTCCCCAAGAGAGCCTTCAGTCGTCTCGCGAATTAACTAGAGGATGAGAAGCACCAAAACCAAAAGCAATGCCAGGCTAAAGATGATCATCAGGGCACGCGTGTAAACCAGGTACGAACCGCTGGCGGCGATCTTGGTCGCTAGGGCGCTGGGGTTGTCCACACCCTGCAGGTCTTTGACGATCATTTGTCCTTCTCGGATGACCGCCAATTGGTTAACGATGCTCAGCGCTCCAACTGACACCAAAAAGAGTGCCGCAAAGGACTTCCCATAGGTGTAATCGCCGTCAAAGTAGCCGAGCATCGCCATGACGGTAATCACGGCGAGAGCAACAACCGAGGGCATTTGGGCGGAAATGATTTGCCGTCTTTTCTCATTCCAAAGCTCAATGAGATCTTTTTCGTTCACGATTGGCCTCATTCTTTAGTGCGAGCACGATTGCTCGGGCCATGAAAATAGCAGGTTTGAGTCAACATGCTTTTTCGCTTGATGTGTCTGCTTCATGGCCAAGTGACGGGGGATATCCCCGGTCCTCGCTAGTCCCCATCGGGGCTGGCGGGGTCCCCGCATCCTTGGCTCGAGAGACCCCGAGAAAGGGTCGGAGCGGCTGTCGGGTCTTGTTGTGTTTGTTGAGGGTACGGATCGGGGCACCTTTCGGCCAAATTTTCCAAAAGTTCACTGTCCCCTGCCTCGGGAGATCGAGCTCGGAGATAGGCGGGGGCGAGAGCAACCGAGATTTGCCCTCAAGTAACTTCGCCTTATGGGCGAGTTGCCTGGGGCTGTTCTCTTCGATCTGGACGGCACCTTGTTGGAATCTGAGCAATTGTGGATGCAATCCGCCGTCGAGGTAATGAACGCCTTGGGTTCCGTGTGGTCAGATGAAGATCAGGCTAAATTTATTGGCGGCCCCCTAGCCCTAGCTGCGGAGCACATGAGCCAACGGGTGGACAAGAAGACATCTGCCGATGACATCGCCGGTAAATTATTGATGGCTCAAGAAGAGCAAATTCGACATGGCGTGCTTCCCTGGAAACCTGGAGCTCTGGCTCTTCTGCGAGAAGCAGCTGAGACTAATTTACCGCGGGCGCTAGTAACCGCCTCGTGGCGACGGCTCGTAGATGTTCTTGTCGAGCGCATCAATGTAGATGTTGGCGCTCGTGCATTCACCCTTGAGGTAGCAGGGGATGAGGTTTCAAACGGTAAACCGGACCCGGAGCCCTACCTAAAGGCGGCAAAAGCCTTGCTTGTTCGACCGGTTCAATGTCTTGTAGTCGAGGACTCACCCAAGGGGGTCCAATCAGCCGTCTCTGCAGGTTGTCACGTCGTGGCTGTCCAAGACTCATCCTTCACAGAAAGTGCAGGCGTGATGGTGGTGGAATCCCTGGAAGCGCAGACTTTAGAGAATCTTTGGCTTGGAGTGACAACGTAATCATCGTTTAAGACGAAATGGTGTCGTGCAATTGCTGGAAGGTGCCCCCGGGTGGGAGATGGGTGTCTCTCGCCGTTGTCGTTCGATGCCTGGTTTCCCGAATCCAGGAGGGATTTCGTGGTCGGGCTGACAGGATTTGAACCTGCGACCCCTTGACCCCCGGTGATGCGCGATTCCCCTTGGGTTTGGCGTTTCCCCCCTGCAAAATCTCCTCCCGGAACTCAGTAGGGCTCCGGAACTGCTCCTTCTCCCACCTCTCGGGATTTTCTACCGTGACGGGGCGCGGGAGTTGACGAGGCGTATCGAAAAAGGGTCGGCTCTTTGTTGTCTGGTGACTCGGTTTTGTCAGGCTTCACTTGAGGGACTCATGAAATGCGGCTCACTTATCTTCTTTGTACCGTGGGGAGGTGACAGCATCACAAAGTATTTACCGTTCCGTGGGCCTCTTAACCCTCACGGTCTCGTTCATCATGATTGTCGGTCTTGCACCCAACGTGCGAGCCGATGCAGCACTCGAGGCATCGAACCCTAGAGATGGCGACACTGTCCCAGCTCCGCTAAGTCAGATAGACCTGACGTTCTCGGGCC
>ERZ802830.1947-NODE-1947-length-19100-cov-81.3765_pt1 | contig 19100 bp, 23 predicted proteins | sample MGYA00345654_ERZ802830 | MGnify/ENA primary metagenome ERZ802830 (study PRJEB30503, sample SAMEA104212375) | marine metagenome | biome: Westerlies Biome; feature: [SRF] surface water layer (ENVO:00010504) within the epipelagic zone...; material: water...
ATCCCCCCCCACGAAGAAACCACCTCCCTGCGAGGTGGTTTTTTTGTGCCTTGCTTTGCTCATGGTTCACCAGCTTTAGCGTGAGTCGCTGGTGTTAGTGTTCCAATAGGTGGCGTATTCGCCTTGAGTCGACGTTCTCGCTTTCGCTGGATTGTCGTCAGTCTCTGGCGAGCGGGTCAGCGTTGGGTGAGTCATGAATGTGTTGATCTCAGTGCTGCGTTTGCATATTTCACGCTGCAATCAATTTTCCCGCTGTTACTGATTGCTCTTGCTGTCGTGGCCAATGTCATCGGCAAGGCTGAAAGTCTTGATTATCTTTTTGCCAGTCTGTCGCCTGTCCTGCCGCCATCGGCGCTCGACCTGGTGGAGACCACATTGCGCGGCCTGGTGGACCAAGGATTCGGAGCAGGTTTGTTCGGTGTTGTTGTTCTTCTGGTCACCGCGAGCAATGCATTTTTGACACTTCAGCGTGGAGCTGATCGATTGTGGGAGGAGTGGATGCCATCCCCAGCGCAGTCACAATCGTTCTCTTTTCAGGCGATTCAGTTCATCCGTAGTCGTCTGGAAGCATTCATGATTGTGTTTCTGCTGGCATCTCTACTCCTGGTGGAGCAGCTGGTCGTGGGCTTTCGCCAGCTGCCGGATGAATTGCTTGCCACCCTTCAGCAATTCGCGCCGGAGTTGTCACTGTTGCTGCGGACGGGGCCAGTGACACGACTCGGACAGATCCTTGTTCCAACTCTGTTTCTGTCGTTGTTGGCGCTCTTGCTTCAGCGCGTTCTTCCCAGTCGTCGCGTTCCTTTGAGACCACTGATCCCCGGCTCTTTGTTGATCGGATTCAGTCTCACGATCCTGAACAGTGTTCTCAGCCTCAGTATTATTTCCCTGGGTAATCGCTACCAGGCCTATGGCGTGATTGGTGGTGTTTTGGTCTTAACGCTATGGGTCTGGCTGGTGGGATTGATTTTGTATTTTGGCCAATGTTGGAGTGTTGAATTGAGCCTGCGATTACGTCAGCCTGCTCAGGGACAACCGAACCTCACATCTGCTTGATCTTTAGGCCGACTTTGCGAAGCTGGATCTGATGTGAACGGCCCTGTCTGCCTGATTGATGAATCGTCCACCAGCATTGCTTTGGTTCGCCGTTCTGTTGCTGCTGCTGTTGCCAACGGCCGCTGGCCGCGTCCTGCTGGATCTTGTGGGTGGGGTGGCATTGGTGCTGCTGGCGCTCCCTCTGCTCTTGACGGGGCTTGGCTGGATCGGATGGAAGGTTCTTCAGTCGCGCATGGTCACGTGTCCAGCCTGCGGAACCGCCAGTGTCAAAGGCGTTGAGCGATGTCCCGCCTGTGGCACATCCATGCCGGTGGGTTCAACTGCGTCGGCTTCAGCAAACAATGCCGTTCCCGCCAGTGATGTCACCATCGACGTGTCGGCTCAGGAGGTCAACTCGGATTCCTGAGCCTGCAAATGACGCTCGCGCAGGAACAGGAAAAATGGAGCTGCGCAGGCGAAGGCAACACCAAAGCTCAGGGGAATCGCCAGCCACCAGCCTTTGATCTTCTGTCGTGGTCCTTCCACACAGATCCAGATCGTCACAGCGGTAGCCCCGATCAACAAATCCGCGCTGAGGGACCGAGCTGCTGCCGTGCTGGAGGCATCGGCCACAAACCGCGCCAGGTCGAAGGCCTGGCCGCCGCTCTCCGCGATGAACTCCAGGTTTGCTTTCCAGGGCAGAACAGCGCCCAGCACAGCCAGGGCAAGGTAAATCCAGGGGAGAGCTTTACGCATCGGTGGTTGGTTCAAGGCTGTCGGGGTCGAGGGTGTCGACGGCACGTTCCACAGACTTCAGCAGTGATTCGCAGTGGTCGAGGTACACCTCCCCATGCGCAACACGCTGCTGCAGCTCAGCCAGTGGAACCGTGTCGCTTTGTAGCTCAGCCAGCAGCAGATCGAGGGCTTGCAGAGCCTCCTCGTAGCTGAGGCCGGCGGCATCCTCGCGCCAGGTTTCGATCTGGGCTTGCAGGTCGTTGGGTTGGCTCATGGCGTTGAAGACGAGTTTTGTGGACGCACCTGGGTCACCACGGTTTCGATGCTGCCGTCTTGGAAGCGGAGGGTCAGTGTGTCCTTCTTGCGCACACCCTTCACACCATCGATGGCCATGCCCTGGCCATTGCTGACAAGTGCAAGCCCCTGCTTCAGCCAGCGCTGAGGCGACAGGGCCCTCAGCAGGGCGCGGCGCTGTTCCAGCTGCTGCCGCAGTTGTTGAAGCCGTCGTTGCGGTGTCAGCAGAGCCAGTGCCTGGCGACGATCCAACAGGCGCTGATGCTGGCGTTCCAGCCAGCGGCTCCGCAGGTCCCGCAGCCGTTGGCGCTGCTGCTGCAGCTCCCGCAGCGCCACATGCCGATCCGGCAGCAGAGCCACGATGGCGGCGGTCGGGGTGGCGGCCCGATGATCCGCTACCAGGTCGGCCACGGTCAGGTCATCCTCATGGCCGAGCCCCGTCACAACGGGGACCGGAAAGGCCGCCAGATCACGGCAGAGATCTTCGTCATCGAAGACAGCCAGATCTTCGCGGCTGCCGCCGCCGCGGGCCAGCACCAGGGCGTCCAATCCCAGCGCGCTCGCTTCCTCGGCCAGACGACCCAGCACCTCTCGGATTCGCGCTGCCACGCTGCCTTGAACCGGGATCGGCACCACCAGCAGGCGTGTCATCGGCCACCGTTCGGAGGCGGTACGAAGCATGTCCGCCAAGGCGGAGCTGGGAACGCTGGTCAAGACCGCCAGTGTTCTTGGTTGCCGCGGAAGCGGTCGGCGGCGTGTGACATCGAGCAACCCCGCCTCCTCCAGCCGGCGACGCACCAGCTCGAACTGCCGCAGCACGGTGCTCAGGCTCGGGCGGATGTCCAGCACCTGGACGTTGAGACTGGCTCGTGCAGCCCAGAAATTCAGCTTGCCGACCACGGTCACCCCGTCGCCGTCTTCCGGCCGATAACGGAGCTGCCGCAGCTGGGATGCCCACGCCACTGCCGAGATGCTTGCCTCCCCATCGGTGAGGGTCAGCCAGAGGTGGCCTTTTTTGAGCTGGGGCCTGGAGACGGTCGCTTCAACCAGGAAGCGCGGAGCAAAGCCCCGTTCCAGCAGGTTGCCGACGGCGGTGTTGAGTTCCGCGACGGAAAAGCTGGGGATCCGGTCAGCGCTCAAGACGTCGGTAGGCGAAACCCCAGTAGAGGCAAACCACGGCGCTGATCATGGCCACGGCTGCTCCCCAGGCTTGGTGGAGTTGGGTTGCGGCGATGGTGAAAATCACCAGGGCACTGCTCAGCAACCTGGAGCCATCACGACGGTTCTGAACGTAAAGCGGTGCCAAGGCTGTTGGGTCGCGGAGGTCCACTGTGGACCATCAAGGAGCAGATCAGCAGACATCAAAAAACCCCCTCGGCCAGGCCGAAGGGGCTTTTGGGGAACGCGATGGATCAGCCGAGGCCGATCTGGGACAGGATGCCCTGGCCGGTCAGCAGCTCAGTGCCGAGGCCGATGACGAAGCCCATCATGGCCAGACGGCCATTCCAGGTTTCAGCGAAGTTGACGAAGCCGAAGCGTGCGTTGTCAGACATGGGGGTGAACCGGTTGTGGTTGCGCCAAATGTAACAAAGGTTGGACTTTTGTTGCCAGTGCTTGCGACGACACTCGGAGGCGTTCATTCCCTGGTAGCAGATCGTCGTTTGGTTAAGGCTGTTGCGGTCGCCTCCAGCGGGTTGTCAGGCCAGGGATGTTTGGGATAGCGGCCGCGCATCTCGCGGCGTACGTCGCTGTAGCTGCCCTGCCAGAAGCCTCTGAGATCGCGGGTTCGTTGTAGGGGGCGACCGGCGGGAGAGAGCAGTTCAATGGTCACCGCCAGCTGGTTCTCGAGAACGGTCGGCCCTTCCTGGCAGCCGAACATCTCTTGCAATTTCACAGCAAGCACCACCTCCTCATCCTCGTAGCGGAGCGTTGCTTCACGGCCGGAGGGGATGCTCAGGCGCAGGGGCAGCAGCCGATTCAGCTGCTGGCGTTGCTCCCAGCTCAGCTCACCCCAGAGGGCCTCCTGCAGGCTGAGTTCATCCAGGTCTCGCCAGCTGAGACAGCCCTCCAGGCAGGGCCCCAGCCACTGCTCGGGATGCTCAATCAGTGGGATGCGATCCCGGTTCGGCCATGGAGCCCCTCGGTGGCGGTGCGCCAGCGCCAGACGTCGACGCAGTTGTTCACAGCTGTCTGACCAGGGCAGCAGCTCCAGCCGTCCGGATTCCCTGAAGCGGCTGAGCAGAAGATCTCGGCACTGCTCGGCCGGTGGAGCCGGTTGCGCCTCCTGGCGAAGCACCAGCGCCCCCAGCTTCAGCTGACGTTCGGCCCGAATCCGCTCTGACTTGTCATCCCAGGTGACCTGATCCAGCCATTCCCCTTGCTCCAGGGCCAGCTGCTCCACCCGTTGACGGCTGAGGGGCACCGCCAGCTGAATCCTGGTGTCCCTCTGGCCCATGTCCAGCCTGGCCACCGCCAGGGCCTCAGAGCCGGCCAGGGGGTCTGCTGGGCGAAGGATGGCCCCACGACCCTGGCGCAGTCGGTAGCGCCCCGTTTGTCCGGGCCGTTGCAAAGCGAGCCAGCTGGGGAAGGCGGTGAGGATCAATTGGGCGCTGTCGATGCCCGTGCTCTCGGCATCGGGATCGATCTCCAGGCGCGCCAGTTGTCGCTTCAGTTGACGGCTCAGCTCCCGCAGGGGCTTGCAACGCTTCTGCTCGCGCATGGCCTCGAGGCGGGCTTCAAGGTCGCAGCCCACCTCAGCTGCAGACAGGGGATCCCGGTCACTCAGGAGGGCGGCCAGATCGCAGCCAATCTGGCTGCAGCCATGGCGCTGAGCTTCCACCATCAACAGACCAAGGCGTGGGTGGACCCCCAGCTGCGTCAGCTGCTGGCCGATGGCGGTTAAGCGGCCGTCCCTGTCAAGGATGCCGAGGCTTTTCAGCTCCCCTTGCCCCTCCCGCAGGGCCGCTTGGGGTGGTGGATCCAGCCAGGGGAGTGCATCACCCAGCCCTGCGCCCCATCCCGCCAGCTCCATCACCACCGGTTGGGGGTCCGCCAGCAGCAGTTCCGGTGGGCTGAAGCTGGGGCGTCGTTGTTGCTCGGCTGGAGACCACAACCGGACGCAGCAACCAGGTCCCTGGCGTCCCGCCCTGCCGCGTCGTTGATCCGCACTCGCAAGGCTGGCGGGAACGGTCTCGAGGCCCTCCATGCCGGTGTTTGGATCGAAGCGCAGCTGCCGGCTCAGGCCGCTGTCGATCACCAGGCGCACGCCGTCAATGGTGACCGAGCTTTCGGCAATGCCACTGGCCAGCACCAGCTTGCCGTCGCGGTTGGCAGGGCAGCGTTTCAGCGCATCGCTCTGGCGCTCCAGAGGCAGCTGGCCATGGAGGGGGCAGATCTGCCAGTGCCTGAGGGCATCGGCGTGCTCCAGCCGTTCCCGGCAGCGCTCGATCTCTGCCAGTCCAGGCAGAAACACCAACACTCCACTGCCTGTCGGGAGATCAAGGCCATGGGTCTCCACGGCACGGAGCACTTGCTGGGGCAGTGGTTCGTCCGCCCGTGGGGGTTGGTGCAGGGTGTCGACAGGGTGGGCCCGGCCTTGGCTGGTCAGCAGCGTGGCCTCGGGCAGCCGTGAGCGCAGGTCGGCGATGTCCAAGGTGGCTGACATCAGCATCAGGCTCAGGTCCGGCCGCAGCAGAGGGGCTGCTTCCCGCAGCAGGGCGAAGGCGAGGTCGGCATCGCGGCGCCGTTCGTGAAATTCGTCAAACAGCACACAGCTCACCCCGTCCAGGGAGGGATCCGCCTGCAGCCGTCGCAGAAAGAGGCCGTCGGTGATGACCTCCACCTGGGTTCGGGCGGATCGCCGCTGCTCACCACGCACGGCGAAGCCAATCCGTTGTCCAACCGCTTCCTCGAGGCTGGCGGCCAGGCGGGCTGCAGCGGCCCGAGCCGCCAGCCGGCGGGGTTCAATCATCCAGATCCGCCCGTCCCTGCGGATCTCATCCCCCAGGGCACCGATCAGGGCAAGGGGCACCCGGGTGGTTTTTCCTGCGCCAGGCGGGGCTTGGAGCAACAACGTGCGGCCTGGCTGGAATCGGTTGCACAGCTCAGGCAGGAGCGCATCGATCGGATAAGCGTCCTGCCTGGGTTTGAGTGTCAACGCACGAGGTTGAGCAACGCCATCAGCAGCAAACTGCTGATGGCTCCCAGGGCTGTTAGGAGCCGGACCAATGGGCCCATGGACATCGCGAGATTGGCCATGAAGAAAACCTTAAAGGCCGAAGCAATTCCGTCCTAGCTCGGCTTGAACGCTTCTGCTGTCGCCGTTCGCACGGCTTCACATCCGGGTCGCCTGGGTGCGTCAGCGCACGTGCCGGGTGCCATCGACGGGGTGGTATTCCTCGCCGGTCAATTCTTCGAAAACAATGGCGGGCAGGCCGGTTTCAAACATCGTCTGCAGGGCCTCCTTCAGATAGGGGTTCCAGCCCCCGGTGCTCACCTTTCCATGACGGACGGTCCAGTCCCAGGTCCCCTGCAGGTCCCGAGGGATTCGCCCCTCGCGGTCGCGTCGGGCCACCAGGTCGAGTGACTCCACCAATCCCACCGTCACCGGGTCTTTGCCGTAGGCGGGGGTGAGGCTCAGCTCCAACCGCACGGGGTCTTCCTTCAGCAGGCGCAACCTGAAACGGGGAGGCAACTTCACCCCTTTGATCACAGCAGCAACGATGCGTGTTTTCTGATCCACTCGGACGTCCCCTGATCGTTTCCTGGTTGATACCCCATACAGGCATCAATGTCCCAACTTATTCAGCGCCAGGTCCGGGGGCTTCCTCCTGGGAGTCGTCGTCGCCACTGAAGCGCACTGTCAACAAGGCTTCATCGGTGATTTTGCCCTCGTTGTCCAAGAGCTCCGGGTGCACGGTGACGCGGCCCGTCCGATCGTTTGGTTCCGCAATCGGGCCACTGGCGGCGCGGAAGCCTTTACCCATCACCCGGAAGGCTTGCCAGAGCAGGGCCACAAAAAGCGTGCCGTAGAGCAGAGGAAAAAGGGAACTGAGCATCGTGAGCCGGCACGTCCAGCCCTCTCATCCTGACGGGCCGAGGGCGGGGTTGGTTGCACCTGGTCACAGCTCTAACCGTTTCGGGGCTTGTTGGCACCCCAAACCGCTCCCTACGGTCAGAGCGGCATCCATGACATCCGTGACGTCGATTCCCCCTGCCAAGACCATCTCCGCCCTTGCCTCGTTGCTGCTCGGGGGAGCTGTTCTTGGTGCTGTGACTGTTCAGGGATGGCTGCCCTCAGCATCACGCGCCCAGTCCAGGTCCGCCCCTTCAGGCTTGTCCCGCCAGTCCTTCGTTGCGGCGGCTGTGGAGCGCAGCGGTCCGGCGGTGGTCACGCTGGAAACGGCTCGAACGGTTACCAGCTCAGGCATGACGGGCCTGCCGAAGGGACTGCTGATGGATCCACTCTTCCGCCATTTCTTCGGAGTGCCTGGGGCTTCAGCCCCACGTTCTCGAGTGCAACGCGGGCAGGGGAGCGGTGTGATCTTTGATGCCGAGGGGCTGCTGCTCACCAATGCCCACGTCGTGGAGGGGGCTGACACGCTTCAGGTGGAGCTCACCGACGGGCGGAGCGTTGAAGCCAAGGTGGTCGGCAAGGACAGTCTTACGGATCTGGCCGTGGTGCGGCTGGAGGGCAAGGGGCCTTGGCCCATCGCCGCCCTGGGGGATTCCGATCGATTGAAGGTGGGCGACTGGGCGATTGCCGTTGGCAACCCATACGGGTTGGAAAACACCGTGACCATGGGCATCATCAGCAACCTCAACCGGAATGTGGCCCAGCTGGGAATTTCCGGAAAGCGGTTGGATCTGATCCAGACCGATGCAGCGATCAACCCCGGCAACTCCGGCGGTCCGCTGCTCAATGCGGAGGGTGAGGTGATCGGCATCAACACCCTGGTCCGCTCGGGGCCCGGGGCTGGCCTCGGCTTTGCCATTCCGATCAACCGGGCCCGCAGCATCGCCAAGCAACTGGTCAACACGGGGCGAGCCAGTCATCCCGTGATCGGGGTTGGCTTGGCGGCTGGTCCTCAGGGTCCTGTGATCCGTTCCGTTCAGCCCGGTGCTCCCGCAGCCGGCGCTGGCCTGAAGCCCGATGACGTGATCACTGCCATCAATGGTGTGGCCACAGCCAGCCCCACCCAGGTGGTGGCCGCTATTGAACGCAATGGCGTTGGACGGAAGCTGACCCTGTCGATCAAGCGAGGCGAGACAACGCTCACGGTGTCGCTGACGCCAATGGATCTCGCCGCTTAATCCGTTGCTGTCGCGCTGCGCTCAGGCGTCGTCGTTGTCCCGCAGTTGATCAACGCAGCGGGTGATGCATTCCCCGTCATCGAGGGAGCAGGTGGTGATGCACTCGAAGTAGGTCTCCACGGCGTCCCAGGTCTGCTCATGGGGGGCGCCTCCATTCGCGGCATGGTCGTGGCTGCTGGGGCGGGAGACCATTGTCATCGCGGCTGGGATCAGTTTTGTCAGCCTATGCACACGTAATGGCTGGGTAAAGCGAAATGAGTTGTCCTGCCTAAGGGTCTGTGAAGTTTCCCCCGATTTGGCCAGAACGCTGGTCAGGCGACTTTTTTGCGGCGCTCCTCGCGTGCTTTCTGCTTGTCCCGGTTGGCCTTGCGTTTGGCTTCCTGCTCCGCAGCCAGTTGTTTCTCCCGTTCTTCAGCCCTTTCCTCCTCTTTTTTCTCGAGGTAATAGGCGTAATCGCCGCGGTACAGCACCAGTTCGCCGTCGCGCAATTCCACGATCCGGTTGGCAACTCTGGAGATGAAGTAGCGGTCGTGGGAGACCACCAGCACAGCTCCTTCGAACTCACGGAGCGCGTCCTCCAGCATCTGTTTGGCCGGGATGTCCAGATGGTTGGTGGGCTCGTCCAGCACCAGCAGGTTGCAGGGGCTCAGCAGCATCAGGGCAAGCGCCAGGCGAGCCTTCTCACCACCGCTCAGCTTGCCCACCTCTTTGAACACGGAATCGTTGCTGAAGCAGAAATTGCCGAGCAGGGAGCGCACCTGGGTTTGCGTCCAGTCGGGCACCGCTTCGAACATCGTGTCGATGACGGTTTTGCTCAGGTCAAGGGCTTCGGCCTGGTTCTGTTCGAAATAGCGGGCCACCACGTTGTGTTCCCCAAGTCGCGCGCTGCCCTCGTCAGGGGTTTCGGTCCCCATCACCAGGCGTAGCAGGGTGGATTTTCCGGCTCCATTGGGGCCGACGAAGGCAATCCGATCGCCGCGCTCCACCTCCAGTTCAGCGCCGAGGAACAGGATTTTTTCCCCATAGCTGTGGCAGAGGTTGTCAATCACCGCCACCTGCGCCCCGGAGCGGGGGGCCGGTGGGAAGCGAAAGCTGGGGCCTGAGACCGATTCGATCGGAGCCTCAACCAGCTCCACTTTGTCCAGCTGTTTCTCGCGGCTTTTGGCCTGGGTGCTGCGGGTGGCGCTGGCGCGGAAGCGATCGATGTAGGCCTGCTGGGTGGCGATCTCCTTCTGCTGGCGTTCGAAGGCGGCCTGGGTGGCCTCCTGTTCCAGTTGTTTCTGTTCGAGGTGGGCTGTGTAGTTGCCCAGATAGCTGCGGGAGATGCCGCGTTCGGTGGACACGATCTGATTGCAGACCCGATCCAGGAAGGTGCGGTCGTGACTGATCACCACCAGGGCCGCGGTCTGCTCCACCAGGTAACCCTCCAGCCATTGGATCGTCTCGACATCCAGGTGGTTGGTGGGCTCATCCAGCAGCAGCAGGTCAGGGTCCTGCAGCAGGATTTTCCCCAGGGCGATGCGCATCTGCCAGCCGCCGGAGTAGTCGCTGACCAGTTGTTCTGCGCCTTCAGGCGTGAAGCCGATCGTCGGCAGGAGCTTGTCGATTCGTGCATCCAGCTCGTAGCCGTGGAGAGCCTCAAACCGGGTTTGCAGCCTCCCCAGCTCATGGATGAGCTGATCGAGGTGGTCGGGATCCTCAGCTGCCTTGTCGGATGCCATTGCCTCCTCCACCTCCCGCTGGCGGTTCAGAACAACGGCGGCTTCCCCGAAGGCCTGAAACAGTTCCTCGCGCACGCTGCGCTCGGGATTGACGTCAAATTCCTGTTGCAGAAAGGCGATTCGCGGATCGCCCTGACGCACCACCTGGCCGCTGCTGGGTTCCTCCTGCCCGGCGATCAGGCGCATCTGGGTGGACTTGCCGGCACCGTTGACGCCGACCAGGCCGATGCGATCCCCTGGCTTGACCTCCCAGGTGACGTTGCGCAGCACCTCCCCGGTCGGATAGATCTTGCTGACGTTTTCGAGTCGCAGCACCGGCCGGGAGCATTGAGTTCCCATCATCCCTGCCGGCAGACTGGTGAATGGGACACCCGGGAGTCAGGCCGTGCTGAAACTGGAGCAGCTGGCAGCGGTTGTGGTGGCCGCCGGTCTGGCCATCGTGAGCTATCTGTTGTTTTTCAGCTGGGCCGGTGGCGGCGGCTACGAGCGCCGCAGACCGACATCAGGGCAAGTTCCCGGCGAGCGGATCGTGGAGCAGGAACCGCTTACAGCCCACCGCGTGCCTTGACGACCCAGCGATGGCTGGCCTCATCGTCGAGGCTGGCCAGATGCTGCCTGACCTCGTCCGGAGTGACAGGGAGCCCCTGGTCTTCGCCGAATTGGCAGATGGAGGCCATGGCACCGGAGGGATCCTGCAGCGCCTGCCGGAATAAGGCCTGGGTCTGTTCTGGGTTGCTGCGGATGCGCTCGTAGAGAGCGGCGGCATGGCCGGCCATGGTCATCGATGCGGCTGCTGGAACGCTATTCAGTCGCTCGACAATCGTCAGGCTGCCTGGTCCAGCACGTCATCCCGTTGTCCAAGGGCGGAGGCATCTTCCATGCTGCGGGCATCCATGCAGAGCACCTTGCGCAGCTGGGCGTAATTGGCGGCCTGGGAGTTTCTGCCCTCCTGGGCGGCGCCGTATTCAGCCCGTTGCAACACGTGGTGCAGGTGGGTGAGCAAATACGTGCTGATCACAGCGGACACAAGCACGTCACTGTTTTCAGGGGTGCGTTGAGGCCGGCGCCGGCCAGTGGTGCGCCGGCTGCGGCGCTGGGTGGTCGTTGTGGATTCGGGCATGGGGCACTCCGAGGAGGACCGATGCCCCCACCATAGTCATGGATACTACCCTTGACCACCTCTGTACACTTTCGAGTAGCTGAGACTCCCCCTGGAGATCCGGTTGTGCCTACCCGTCAGACGTCCTCCAGCGGGAAGCCCAAATCCCCGCGGATTCAGGTGGTCCTGCCAGAGGATCTCTGCGCCCGTTTGACGGCCTTGGCTGATCAGGAGTCGCGCACGGTCAGCAACATGGCGCGGGTGCTGATCCAGCAGGGAGTCCAGAGGCATGAACAGAGTGCTGAGGCGACGCTGCCCTCAAGGGAAGAGCGGTTGCGCTCCGCCCTCGAGGCCCAGCAACCCCGTCGTCTTCGGGGCGCTCCAAGGCGGTTGCGACTGCACCGTCCCTGACTCAGTCACGATCAGGCGGGGGCAACCCTGACGCCGAGGCATGCTTCCCGCGTTGCACCTGTGATGGCGGGTGCATTGCCTGGGTGGCCGCGGTGATGCCACCAGGCCAGCAGCGCAAAGACGAGCGCTTCCCTTGCCTCCGCCGCCAATCCAATCTGATCGCTGGCTCGGACGGCCAGTCCCCGGCAGCGACGTTGGAGTTCGCTCATCAGGACTGGATTGCGGCAGCCACCTCCGGCCACCAGTAGCTCCAGGAGATGGACGTTTCTGTCCGCCCTCAATCGGTCAAGATCCTGAGCCACCACCGCCGCGGTGAAGCCGGTGAGGGTGGCCACCGCATCGGCCCTCTCAACCGATTCCAGCTCCTGCAGGCGACGTCTGAGATCCTCTTGGCCGAAGCATTCCCGCCCCGTTGACTTCGGCGGGCTGAGCTGGAAGTAGGGCTCCCGCAACCAGCGGTGAATGATGCCGTTGTCGCAACGCCCTGCTGCGGCCATGGCACCGTCGCGATCAAACAGCTGCTGGCCATCGCTGAACTGCTCCATCGCCAGATCGATCAGGCTGTTCGCTGGTCCACAGTCCCAGCCAAAAACAGGCTCCCGTCGCTGGGGACCCGAGCGCGGGGGGATCAGGGTGAGGTTGGCAATGCCCCCCAGATTGAGCACCCCCCGCCAGCCGTCCCCAGGCCCGATCAGGGCAGCATCGGCCCTGGGCACCAGGGGCGCCCCCTGACCTCCCAGGGCCAGGTCGGCGGCGCGGAAATCGTGCACCACCGGCCGTGCCAAGAGCTGGGCCAGCAGCGGAGCCTGCAACAACTGCCAGCTGGCGCCGCGCCTGGTGCTGCTGGGTGGGCGATGCCAGAGGGTCTGGCCATGGCAACCGATCAGGCTCGCGCGCTGATCGGGGTCGGCGCCGCGAGCCGCTATCGCCTGTTGTTCGGTCACCGCCTCCGCCAGATCCAGCAGGGCCGCGGCCGGTCGTGGTTCTCCCTGGCCGATTCGAACCAGCTCGTCCCGCAGTGCAGCTGGGTAGGGGCTGTGGTGATGGCTCAGCAGCTGCCACTCAGGACGATCGGGAGCACCCTGGAAGCGAGCCAACACCGCATCGACGCCGTCGGCACTGGTGCCACTCATCAGGCCGAGGCAGAGCATGGGGGTGACCGTCAGGTTTTGGGCAACCGCTGCAGGTCATCCACCAGGCCCATCACCACCAGCAGATGGCCCTCCTCCAGCACATGGGAGGCCGGGGGGTTCACCGTGAGGTTGCTCTGGGGGCCCGCCGCCAGCACATTCACCCGGAAGTTCTTGCGCAGATTCAGATCACGCAGTGAGCGGCCCATGAATGGCTCCGGCACCTTGATCTCCTCAATGCAGTGCTTTTCATCCAGGGCCAGACGCTCCATCAGGTTGGGGCGCACCAGCTCAAGGCCCAGTCGTTCTCCCTGCATGCGGGAGGGAAAGATCACCCGGTCGGCACCAACCCGCTTCAACATCTTTTCGTGCAGTTCGCTGGTGGCGCGGGCGATCACCTGGCGGACCCTGGTGCCCTCACTGTCCTTGGCGATCAGGGTTGCTGTGATGCTGGCCTCGATCGGTTCGCTCATGGCCACCACAACCGTGCCCATGTCCAGCACACCGGCTTCTCGCAGCGATTCCTCATCGGTGCAATCCACCACCCGGGCTTCCACGGTTGGCTCCAGCTGACGCAGTTCATCCACGGCCCGTTCCGAGCGGTCCACCGCCAGCACCTCCGCCCCGTTCTGCAGCAGTTCTCGGCAGACGGCGATCCCGAAACGACCAACGCCGACGACGGCGAAGCCCAACCGCTCGCTGCCCTGGAGCGGGCTCCATTGCCACCATTCCCTCATCGCTGGTGATCCCAAAGACGGCGGTCAGACATACAGGTCCTCACGGGGATAACCAATCCGATTCTGGCGATGGATGTGGATCTGTTCCCGGGTCATGACTTCCCAGATGGCGCTCAGCAGCAACAGAATCCCAAGTCGCCCCACAAACATTCCCAGCATCAGCACAGCCTGGCCGAAGCGTCCCAGCTGCTCCGTGACCCCAAGATCGAGGCCGACGGTGGCAAAGGCCGAGATGCAGGTGAACAGCATCTCCAGAAACGTGAAGGGTTCTGCACCGTTGAGGTTGCTGGCGATGCTCAGCAACAACGCCATCGCCAGAACAAACAGCAGTGACGCCACGGTGATGCCAAGGGCCCTCAGCACAACCTTGTCCGGGATTTCGCGGTTGCGGATCACCACCGCATCGCGACCGCGCATGGTGGATCGCGTCGCTGCCATCAGGGCGGCCACGGTGGTGGTCTTGATGCCTCCGCCTGTCCCCCCCGGACTGGCACCGATGAACATCAGCGCCATCAGCAGCAGGGTGCCCGAATCGGTGATGTTCTCCAGTGAGAAGGGCACCGTGGTGAACCCGGCCGTTCGGGCGGTGACCGATTCGAACAGGGCGGTCATCCAGCGTTCCCGCCAGGCCATCCCGATGAACACCTCGCCGCGGTTGAGCCATTCCGTCAGGGCAAGGCCAAGGGTGCCGAACACCACCAGCAGCAGCGTGGTGCGCAACACCAGCCGGGTGTGAAGGCTGAGCCGCCGCCGGCCGCGGCGGACCCCTTGACTGGCGAGATCACTGGTGACCCGCCAGCCCAGTCCCCCCATCACGATCAGCACCATCACAACGGCGTTGACCAGAAGGTTGTCGTGATACCGCTCAAGGCTGTCGGACCAGAGTCCGAAGCCGGCGTTGTTGTAGGCCGAGATGCTGTGGAAGATCGAGGCCCACAGCCGTTCACCTCGGTCAGGGATGTCGCTGAACCCGAAGCCGTACAACACCAGCGCACCCACCAGGATCACCAGTGCCGCCGTCACAGCAATGCCCCGGAACGTGCTGCCAACGCCGCCGACGCCGAATTCATCCAGGGTCTGGCCCCGGTCCAGTCGGCGCCGCAGACCGGTGCCCTTCACCACGAACCCCTGGAGAAAGGTGGTGATGGCCATCAGTCCCAGGCCTCCCGCCAGGATCATCATCGCCAGCACCAGTTGCCCGGCTGTGGTGAGATCGGCTCCGACATCAATGATCGACAGGCCGGTCACCGTGATCGCTGATGTGGCGGTGAACAGGGCTTCCCAGAGCCCCACCTTGCTGCTGGAACACAGCGGTGTGGCCAACAACAGCGTGCCCAGCAGGATCACCAGCAGGCCGGTGACCACGGTGAACTGGGGCACGGTGAGTCGCCGGTGCCAGCCCTGGCTGCGCTCGATCGCCTGGCGGAGGGGCACGGAGCTGACGACTTGAAGAACGACCAGTGTTGATCAGGATGCGGCATAACGCCACAGGATCAGGGCCGGCACCAGCACGGTCATGATCAAGGTGAGGCCGATCCCATAACGGGTGACATCGAGAAAGCGGTACCGACCGGGGCCGAACACCATCAGGTTGGTCTGGTAGCCGACCGGGGTCAGAAACGACTGGCTCGCCCCAAACAGCACGGTGATCAACAGGGCGGTGGGGGGCAGGTCCAGTCCCGGTGCCAGCTGCACCGCCACCGGCGCCAGCAGGGCAACGGAGGCGGCATTGCTCATCACCTGAGTGAGCAGGGTGGTGCCGATGAACACCACCACCAGGGAGCCGTAATTGGGCCAGCCCGTCAGCCACTGTTGAAGACCCTGGGCCATGGCATCGGCCAGGCCGGTGGTCTGCAACGCCACGCTGAAACTGGTGAGCGAGCCGAGCAGCAGGATCACATCGAGACGAATGGCGCGCTGCAGCTCACCGGGGCGAAGACAGCCAGTGGCCACGACGGCGACGGTGGCCAGCAGCACCGCGGCCACCAGGGGAATGGGCGTCAGGGTCGGCAGCAGAAGCATGGCGATCGCAATGCTCACCACCAGGGGTTTGCGCCGCACCGTCGGCAGGTCATCCTCGAGCCGATCCAGCACCAGCAGGTCGTTGCTGGCCTGCAGACCACGGATGGAATCGAGGGGTGCCTGCAGCAGGAGCACATCCCCCTCCCTCAGGACGATCTGCCCAAGCCGTTCCTGCAGGGTTTCCTGCCCGCGGCGCAGGGCCAGCACCGTGGCGTTGTGGCGTTGGCGGAAGCGGAGTTCGCGCAGGCTGGCGCCGGCCAGGGTGGAACCTGCCGGCAGCAGCACCTCAACCGTCTTCTGACCGCTCAGCTCATCGCTGCTCAAGTCGAACCCGGCATTGTTGCCCTGGGTTGTGAGCTGAACCGTGTGGTCCTGCTGAAGACGAAGCAGGTCCTGTCGGGTCACCCGCAGCAGCAGGTGGTCGCCGGCCTGCAGCTTTCGGTCCGCCAGGGGGGGCAGCAGGCGTTCTCCGGAACGCTGAAGTTCCAGTACATCCACGTCGAAACGCCGCTGCAGACGGCTGTTGTGCAGGGAGACGCCCACCAGTTCCGAGTCGTGGGGAATGGTGACTTCGGTGCTGTAGCTGCTGCGCTGGGGCGAGAGTCCCAGGTCGTCATGGTCGTGGCCACGATCCGGCAGCAGGGCCCGTGGTGCCAGCACCAGATAGGCCGCCCCCACCAGCCAGATCGGCAGGCTGATCAGCGTGAAACTGAACAGCTCCAGTGACCCATGACCCAGTTGCTGGCTGATGTCACTCACCAGCAGGTTCACCGAACTGCCCAGCAGGGTGAGGGTTCCGCCCAGCACTGTTGAAAACGAGAGTGGAAGCAGGACCCTGGATGGGGAAATGCCGCGCCGGTGGCACCAGTTCTCCACCACCGGCAGCAACGACGCCACCACCGGTGTGTTGGGGACGATGCCGGACACCGGCGCGATCACGAACGCCATCAGTGCGATCAAGCGCCTTGGTGAACGGATCCGCTCCGAGGCGATCAGGGCACGCAGGCGGTCCAGCGCTCCGCTTTTGAACAGGGCCGCGGAGACCGGGAACAGGCCCATCAGGGTGATCAGGGCGGGGCTGCCGAATCCGGCCAGAGCCTCTGGTGGTGACAGAACCCCAGTGGCCACCAGCAGGCCGAGGCTGAGCAGTCCGGTGAGTTCCGGCGCCAGGGCCCCTGTGATGAACAGAACGATCGCCAGAACCAGAACCGCCAGGGTGATCACCGCCTGGGGGTTCTGAAGCGTGCTGATCAGCTCGGCCATTCGGGCGGAGGCCCTGCATCTGGATCTGATTCTGCCCCGGGATCAAAGAACTGCCCTCGCAGCCAGTCCTGCAGACCCCGCAGGCCGTCTCCGCGCTTGGCGGATAAAAACAGCGTTTGAGCGTCCTGCCGCTGGATCATGTCCACGGACTCCAGCGGGCAGCGGTCGATCTGGTTCGCCACCACCCGTCGCAACGCGGTGCTGCCGAGGGAATCCAGCAGCCGATGGACGGTGCTGAGCTGACCGGACCAGTCGGGATCCGCCAGATCCACCACCACCAGCAGCACATCGGCGTCGAGGGCTTCCTCCAGCGTTGCCCGGAATGCTTCCACCAGCGGCTGGGGCAGGTCACGGATGAAACCAACGGTGTCGGTGATCAGCAGCCGGTCGGGCCGTTGCCCCGGCCGCGGCAGGTCCAGGCGACGGGTCGTGGGATCCAGGGTGGCGAACAGCTTGTTCTCGGCCAGCACACGATCGCTTTCGCGGCGACCACAGAGGGCATTCAGCAGGCTGGATTTGCCGGCGTTCGTGTAGCCCACAAGGGCGACCCGCGGCAGTCCCCGCCGTTGGTCCCGCAGTCGGCTGCGGTGCTGCTGAAGCTGCTGTTGATCCCGGAGCAGGCGATCGATGCGGCGGCTGATGGCACGGCGGTCCTTCTCCAGCTGTGTTTCACCGGGGCCCCGTGTTCCGATGCCACCGCCCTGACGCGACAGGCTGCGCCCCCGTCCCAGCAGGCGCGGCAGGCGATAGCGCAGCTGCGCCAGTTCCACCTGCAAGCGACCGGCGGCGCTGCCGGCTCGCTGGGCAAAGATGTCGAGGATGAGTTCACTGCGGTCGGAGACCGGACAGGCCAGCAGCCGTTCCAGATTCCTGGCCTGAACCGGCGTGAGCTCGCGATCCGTGACGACCAGTGAGGCGCCGCGACGGCGCACTTCAAGGGCCGCCTCCTGCAGCTTTCCAGTGCCCCAGAGGGTTTGTGGATTGGCGCTGCCGGCCCGCTGCGTCACCACGGCCACCGGTTGGGCTCCGGCGCTGCGCACCAGTCCCTCCAGTTCGGCCAACTCCCGTTCGCTGCGGCCAGCCTCTCCGCTGGTGAGGGTCAGCAACAGCACGGGCTCGATGGCTGGGCAGGCGCCGGCGGGGGACGTCTCCGGTGTTGTGATCGCCCCAGGGTTCAGATCCTGCTGACAGAGATGGCGCAGATCCCCCTGGTCCAGCTGTCGCCAGCCATGGGCTTCCTCACGGTCGGGCTGCAACAGTTCGGCGTTGCGCAGTCCATCGCGGGCTGGAACCGGGGCAAAGCGCAACCAGCTGATCGGATTGAGATCGAGGGCAATCACTGCCTCCGCCATGTCCTGATGCAGGCCATGACGGCTGAAGGGACAGCTCAGCAGCCTCCAGCCGCCACCCCGGCGCCGGGGTGCCTGCGGCAGGTGCTGACGGAGGGCCTCGGAACTTTGCAAGGGACCCAGCCAGAGCAACCGGCAGAGCCCACGACCGTCCAGCACGAGATGCATGGATAGCTCGAGCTCCTGCACCAATCCGGCCATCCGCTCCAGGGTCAGCAGGTCAGCACCGCTGCCCTCGGGATGACGACGGTGGCTGAGGCGGTCGAGTTGTCGTTGCTGGCCGGGCCGCAGGCCGCGGGTCCGGCCGCCGAGATGGGCCTGCTTCAACGGCTCATCAGCCAGGCCCCGGCAGAGCGCAGACCCAGTGAGAGACCAGGCAGCCGGGTGAGGTAGGTGGCCCGTCGGATCTTGAAGGCCAGGGGGCCAGCAAGCGTGATACCAAGCCCGGTGAGCGTGGCGTCACCGATGCCCAAACTGAGCATTTCGCCGCGATCCTGGAACTGAAACGGTTTCGGCTCCTGGTTGTTGCTGGTGGCCTGCAGGGCCGCTGCAACAGCTTCGCCCTGCTGCATGGCCACCTGAGCGGTGGCCGGCCAGGGCTCAACGCTGCAACGTCCGCAATCCCCCAGCACGTAGACATGTTGGTGACCGAGAAGCCGCAGATCCTGGCCGATGTTGAGAGGGCCTTTGGCGTGACCAGGGTCCGGCCGGATGTCGGGCACGGTCGGGCTGCTGCCGGCACTCCAGATCAGACCGCTGTGGGGGAGCAAGGTGCCGTCCTTGAAGCGGACACGATCGGAGTGGACCTCCGTCACAGCTGTGTTGAGGTGCAGGCAGACATCCCGCCGCTCCAGTGCGGCGGCAGCGCGTTCACGGTTGAACGACGCACTGTTGGGCAGGATCCCGTCTCCCCTTTCAATCAGATGGATCCGGGCTGCTCCATCGAGCATGTCCGCCAGCTTGCAGGCCAGCTCCACCCCCGTTGGCCCTGCTCC
>ERZ802830.1948-NODE-1948-length-19096-cov-7.19962_pt1 | contig 19096 bp, 18 predicted proteins | sample MGYA00345654_ERZ802830 | MGnify/ENA primary metagenome ERZ802830 (study PRJEB30503, sample SAMEA104212375) | marine metagenome | biome: Westerlies Biome; feature: [SRF] surface water layer (ENVO:00010504) within the epipelagic zone...; material: water...
GGGAGTCGTGGTGGAGGTAGTGCTTATTCCAGATGGTGATCGAGCAACCTTGTGCGTATCGTCGCAAGTGGGTTGCAGTCTTGATTGCAAGTTTTGCTCCACGGGTAAACAGGGATTTCAGCGCGATTTAACAGCCGCAGAAATCATTGGTCAGGTATGGTTAGCCATCGACTCCTATGACGGATGGCAATCGGGAAAAGGGCGTGTTGTCACCAACGTCGTGATGATGGGGATGGGCGAGCCACTGCTTAATTTCGATAACGTGGTGTCATCCATGGAACTCATGTGTGACGATCTGGCTTACGGTCTCTCTAAACGCAAAGTCACGCTGTCTACATCGGGTGTCGTACCCGCCCTAGACCAGCTGGCTGATCTGTCGGACGTAAGTTTGGCAATATCATTGCATGCGCCTAATGATGCGATTCGCGATCAAATTGTTCCCATCAACAAGCGGTACCCCATAGCAAAATTACTGTCATCGGCACGTGCCTACATTGACGCGCAAACCGATAAAAAGCGTGTGGTAACGATTGAGTACACCTTATTGGCCGGTGTAAACGACCAGGTGGAACACGCGCATGAACTTGCGCAGCTACTCGATAGCTATCCCTGCAAAATTAATCTCATTCCATTCAATGACTTTCCTAACTCCGGGTTTAAACGACCGAGTGGTAACGCGGTTTCACGATTTTGGAAAGTCTTGATGGAAGCGGGATTCATCGTCACAGTAAGGACAACTAGAGGTGACGATATCGATGCTGCTTGCGGGCAACTTGTGGGTGAGGTGAACGACCGAACCAAACGCTCGGCTCGATATCGTGCACAATACGAAGAAATAGACACAGTTGAGGGGTAAACATCCCTGTGAAACATCTTTGCTCATTGGTGATTACGGCGTTTCTTGCCGGCTGTGTTGTCGAGACAGCTGGGCCTGAGCCAGCGCCGATCGATCCTGCACAGGCAATAGAGCAGCGCGTTAGTCTTGCCCGTCAATATATTGGTGCGGGTGATTGGGACAATGCCAAACGCAATCTCGAGCTGGCCGCAGCGATTGATTCGGACAACGCTGATGTGCTGGAGGCATTTGCGCTCGTCTACCAAAGCACCGGTGAATTTGAGCTTGCTGAATACAATTTCAGGGAAGCATTGGATGCCGGCGCTGGATCTCGCGCGCGAAATAATTACGCCGCGTTTCTATACGCTCAGGGCCGTTACCTTGAGGCGGCAGCCGTGTTTCGAGAGGTCACGACCGATACGCTTTACAGTGGTCGACCCAGAGCGTTCGTGAACCTTGGTTTGGCCCTGCTTCAGACCCAGGAAACGGCAGATGCGAAATCCGCCTTTAGTCGAGCACTGCTTATGGAGCCACGAAACAGCACCGCGCTCCTGGAGCTCACTCAAATCGAACTCACTGAGGGTGATGTAGCGGCCGCGAGTGGGTATTATGAGCGGTATAGAACAGGCACACGCGGACAGACCGCGCGTGCACTGATTCTCGGTGTCGAAATTGCGCGTCTGAATGGCGATGCAAACATGGAGGCCAGTAACATGCTGGCACTGCGCAATCTCTATGCCGAAACGCCAATTTATAAGGCGTGGACAGCTGCCCAGAGGGAGCAGCGTTAATAACATAAGAACACTGTAGGGGAACTCTCCATGAGTCAGGCTTCACCCATTAAACGCCGCAAGAGCCGTCAGATTATGGTTGGCACTGTGCCAGTGGGTGGAGACGCCCCCATCAGTGTTCAGAGTATGACAAACACCGAAACCTGTGATGTTGATGCGACGCTGGGTCAGATCAATGCGATCGCCGAGGCGGGCGCCGATATTGTCAGAGTCTCAGTGCCCAGTATGGACGCGGCCGAGGCTTTCAAGGCGATTCGGCAGCAGTCTCCAGTGCCACTGGTTGCCGATATTCATTTTGATCACAAAATCGCACTCAAGGTCGCTGAGTACGGTGTCGACTGTCTTCGAATTAACCCCGGTAACATCGGCAAAGAGCAAAAAGTTCGAGAGGTCATTGCCGCTTGCAAGGATAAGGGTATTCCCATTCGTATTGGTGTGAATGCGGGTTCCCTTGGAAAAGAATTGATGAGGAAGTACCCAGAGCCCACGTCAGAAGCGCTCATCGAATCGGCCCTGAAAAATGTCGATATCCTGGACCGGCACAACTTTCCAGACTTCAAGGTGAGTGTGAAGGCGTCCGAGGTGTTTATGGCCGTGGCTGCTTATCGCGGTCTTGCCCAACAGATTGAGCAACCGCTGCATCTTGGTATCACTGAGGCCGGTGCTTTGCGTGGCGGTACCGTAAAGTCAGCTGTTGGTCTTGGCATGCTTCTAATGGAGGGTATTGGCGATACCATGCGAGTTTCTCTTGCCGCCGACCCGGTTGAGGAGGTCAAGGTAGGCTTTGAGATCTTAAAAAGCCTAAAACTGCGTACAAACGGCATTAATTTTGTCGCATGCCCCAGTTGTTCACGGCAAAACTTTGATGTTATCGGTACAATGAACGAGTTGGAGCGGCGTTTGGAGGATATCCGGACGCCTATGGATGTTGCCGTTATTGGCTGCATCGTCAATGGGCCGGGAGAAGCCAAAGAGGCGGATGTCGGTTTGACAGGAGCGACCCCCAGCAATTTGATTTACCTCGATGGCGAGCCTGATCACAAAGTCAGCAACACAGACTTTGTTGATCACTTGGAATCCGTCATTCGTAAGCGAGCCGAGAACCTGGAAGCCCAGCGTGCTCGGGAAGAAGCTGAGATTATTTCCAGCAGTCACTAGGGCATACAGTCAATGAGTCAATACCGCGCTATTCGGGGAATGGTTGATGTTCTTCCCGATGAGACACCGTTGTGGCAGATGCTTGAACAAACTGCCCGCGACGTGTTGGCTGCGCACGGTTATGCAGAGATACGCACCCCGATTGTAGAAAGCACGGAGTTATTTGCCCGCTCGATTGGTGAAGTGACTGACATTGTCGAGAAAGAAATGTACTCGTTCCCCGACCGGAATGATGAGAGTCTATCGCTGAGACCGGAAGGCACGGCGAGTACTGTCCGCGCCGCGGTGCAGCACAACCTAGTTCAATCACCGCAGCGCGTTTGGTACATGGGACCCATGTTCCGGTATGAGCGACCTCAGAAAGGTCGGCAGCGCCAGTTTCACCAATTGGGAGTCGAGACCTTTGGCGTGGCGGGACCAGAGCAGGACGCTGAGCTGTTACTCATGTGCCGCCAGTGGTGGACACGACTGGGTATCAGCGATGTATTAATCCTCGAATTGAACACCATTGGCAGCCCCGAAGCGCGCGCGTCCTATAAAGCGGCCCTGACAGAGTATCTGCGTGACCACTTTGATTCATTGGACGAGGACAGTCAGCGACGGTTGGACACTAACCCCCTCAGAATTCTTGATAGCAAATCGACGAGCACGCAATCGATTTTGGACGGCGCTCCTTCAATGGCTGACTACTTGGATGAGGAGTCCAAGTCGCATCATGAGAGGCTCTGCCAGTTGCTGGATATGGCCGGGCTGGCTTACACCATCAACCCTCGTTTGGTACGCGGACTCGACTATTACAACAAGACGGTATTTGAGTGGACAACCGATCAGCTGGGTGCTCAGGCAACCGTTTGTGGTGGTGGCCGCTATGACATGATGGTGAATCAGTTTGGTGGCAAAGCGACGCCAGCCTCAGGGTTTGCAGCGGGTCTTGAGCGGCTGGTGCTTCTCATGCAGACGCTCGATCTTGATGCGGCATCAAATCCTGATCTGTATATCGTGAGTTCTAACGAAAATGCCTTTGGCCAAGCAATGCTCGAGGCGGATAGAATACGCGCTGAATTTCCCGGGCTGGGTGTTGTCCAACACCTGGGTGGTGGCAGCTTCAAGAGTCAGTTCAAGCGAGCTGATAAGAGTGGTGCCGCGTGGGCAATGGTATTTGGTGACGAGGAAATGGTCTCTGGCAAAGTGACCTTGAAACCTTTACGTGCCAATGAAGAGCAAATGACTCTCTCGAGAGAGGAGTTAGATACGTTTTTGAGTCAGCTAGAACAGCTGACAAATGAGTATTGAGGAGTAGGTAGTGGCTGATCATCTTCAAGAAGAAGAGCAGTTAGAGGCAATTTCCCAGTGGTGGCAGGAAAACCGTACATCGGTGATTGCTGTGGTTGTATTGACTCTGGGAGGCACCATTGGTTGGTCACAGTACGAGGATTACACGAGCGACAAAGCGGTGGTAGCCGCCAATGCTTACGATGAGCTTTTACAGGAAAGGGAATCTGGAGTCGCTGCAGAGGAGCTGGCGCTTATCAGTGCTGGATTGAGAGATACCCATTCGGGAGAGGCGTTTGCCGACTTTGCATCGTTGCAGGTCGCAGCCGCGGCTGTGCAAGCGGGTGATTTGGTGCTTGCTCGCGGAGAACTTGAATCCGTTATGGCGGGCGTCGAATTCGACTCAACCTTGGGTCAGTTGGTTCAGCTAAGACTGGCTCGTGTTATGGCAGCATCAGGCGACGAAGCCGGCGCAGTGGCTATTCTTGAGCAGGGAAGTAGTTCCTTCCCGGCCAGTTATGCCCAAGCGCTTGGTGACATTCACTTAGCTGCAGGGCGGGAAGCCGAAGCGCTATTGGCCTATCAGTCTGCCCAGACCGAGTCACTGGCGCTCGGTGGTCAACTGGGTCTGGTCGATCTCAAAGTAACTGGGTTGTCACTCCGCGATGCGGCAGATTCTGGCGAGGACTCGCAGCAATGAAGTTATGGCGGCTACTGACAACCAGTGCGTTAATGTTGCTCATCAGCGGATGTAGCACCTTTCAGGAGTGGTTTGGCTCTGAAGGCGAAGACGCGACAGCGCCCGTTCAGCTCGAGCGAATTGATTCAAAGGTCTCACTTAAAAAACGGTGGTCGTCAAAGATTGGCGATGGTCAGGGTGACGGCTTTTATAAAATAACTCCGACGTTAATTGACGGTGTGATTTACGTCGCATCCAGTGACGGTGAAGTTGCGGCAATCAATGCGGCCAACGGCGCCCGGCTATGGCGGGTTGAACTGGAACGCCCACTCTCTGGTGGTGTCGGCCACCACAATCGCAGCCTCTATCTGGGCGGTGCTGACGGCTCTGTACTGCAGTTGTCGGCCGAGGACGGGGCAGTGGAGTGGGAAGCCGCCGTATCGGGAGAGGTTCTGGCGGCGCCAGTGGTCTCAGATGACTGGGTTATTGTGCAGACCTATGACGGTAAGTTACTGGGTTTCCGTTCTGGCGCTGAAGAGCCCTCATGGACATTCACCAGTGATGTGCCGGTCCTCACTTTACGGGGTACCTCAGCGCCCATTTTGGTCGGAGGTAATGCGATTGCTGGCTTTGGTGATGGCAAGGTTGTCGCAGTCGATGTCGACTCTGGCAATATCTCTTGGGAGGCGCGTATTGGGGTGCCGCAAGGTAGTTCCGAGATCGATCGTATTGTCGACGTGGATGGTGCGATGACTCAACAAGGTATTGAGCTTTTTGTGGCTAGCTACCAGGGACGCCTAGCAGCACTGGATAGCCGAACCGGGCGCAAACTGTGGCAACAGAATGTATCCTCGGTCACCGGCACCAACGTGGGCTTCGGCAATGTGTATGTGGCGGATGTCGACGGAACACTGAGTGCATTTTTGCGAACGGGGCAGGGCGTTAGATGGCAAAACATTGAGCTTGGATATCGAGAACTCTCACGCCCGACACCGGTCAGCAGCTATGTCGCTACGGTAGACTTTGAGGGCTATTTACATCTTCTTTCCCAAGTCGATGGGCAAATTGTCGGACGGTCTAAGATCGGTGGTGATGCGGCGCGTGCCGACATGATTGCTGATAGTGGACGCCTTATCATCTATGCGGATAATGGCCAATTACTCGCCTATGAGTTAGAGGCTCAGGACTAACGCCCATGCTTCCCGTCATCGCGTTAGTAGGACGCCCGAATGTAGGGAAGTCTACGCTGTTCAATCAGCTCACAAAGACCCGCGATGCCCTCGTGGCTGACTACTCTGGCCTCACTCGCGATCGTAAGTATGGTGAGGGGCGCTGTGATGATCAGCGGTTCATGGTGATTGATACGGGCGGTTTCACCGGTGAAGAAGCGGGTATTGATGCCGCTATGGCGGCGCAATCGCTGGCTGCCATTGATGAGGCCGACGTTGTTTTGCTGATGGTGGATGGGCGTGCGGGCTTACAAGTGGGTGATCAGAACCTGGTGCGGTTACTCCGCGAGCGCAACAAATCCTTCGAGCTCGTGGTCAACAAGATTGATGGTGTTGGTGAGGACGTTGCTGCTAGTGACTTTCACAGCTTAGGCATCGCTCAGTTGCATACGATCGCAGCGACGCACAACCGTGGTGTCCGATCAATGATTGCTGAAGTCATGGCACCGTTTGGCGATACCGAAGTCGAGACGGATGACCTGGGTTCCGGTATCCGTGTTGCGGTTGTTGGCAGGCCCAACGTGGGTAAGTCGACGTTGGTTAATCGCCTTCTGGGTGAAGACCGGGTGGTTGTCTTTGACCAACCCGGCACAACACGTGACAGCGTGTTCATTGAGTACGAGCGACATGGCCATGCCTATACCCTTATCGATACGGCAGGGGTGCGGCGGCGAAAAAATGTCAAAGAGACGGTCGAGAAATTTTCCATTGTTAAAACCCTCAAAGCCATCGATCAAGCCAACGTTGTCATTCTGCTTATGGATGCGCATGAGGGCGTGGTGGAACAGGATCTCCATCTACTAGGCCAGTGTATCGAGGCGGGTAGGGGATTGGTTGTGGCCCTCAATAAATGGGACGGCATGGAGTCAGATGAACGGGAGCGTGTCAAAGTTGAACTCCAGCGCCGTCTCTTGTTTGTCGATTACGCGGATATCCACTTTATCTCGGCGTTGCATGGTACGGGCGTCGGTCATCTCTACGATTCCATACACGGTGCTTACGAGTCTGCGACACGAAAACTAACAACACCGCGATTAACGCAGTTGTTAGAGGATATCGTCTCCAGTCATCCGCCACCGGTTGTCAGCGGACGACGTGTAAAGCTTCGCTATGCGCATATGGGGGGACATAACCCACCGCGCATTGTGATTCACGGTAATTCCACCGATAACCTCCCGCAGAGTTACGTGCGATACCTTGAGAATGCATTCCGGCGTCACCTTGATCTGTCAGGAACCCCCATACGAATCGAGCTCCGAACGGGTGATAACCCCTTTGCAGGGCGGCGGAATAAGTTAACCGAGCGTCAAGTTCAACGTCGCCGGCGCATGGTGTCCCACATCAAGAAGTCAGAAAAGAAGCGCAAGCAAAAGAAAACACAGTAACGATCTCCGTGTTCTGATACTCGCCCAATTATTCAAAAAAATTATGAGCGAGATACAAACCATCTATTTCACAAATAAGGGTAAGTATCCCATAGTTCGCCCATCAACAATGACACCGCAAATAGCGGGGGTGGACCATGAGTAATTATCTAGAGCAGGTTGAAAAACTTCAGGGCGTGGCAACAGCGGCAAACGGCGTAAACCCCGAGCATGCGGTAAGAATGCGCCTGCAAAACCAATTTAAAACCGGTCTGGATGTCGCCCGGTACACGGCGGACATCATGCGCCGCGATATCGATAACTACGAGTCAGATACCTCGCAGTACACACAGTCACTGGGCTGTTGGCATGGTTTCATTGGTCAGCAGAAAATGATTGCCATCAAAAAGCATTTTGGCGACACCAACCGCCGCTATTTGTACCTCTCAGGCTGGATGATCGCTGCACTTCGATCCGAGTTCGGGCCGTTGCCTGATCAGTCGATGCACGAGAAAACATCGGTGCCCGCCCTCATTGAGGAGTTGTACACGTTTTTGCGACAAGCCGATGCGCGTGAATTAGCTGGTTTATTCCGTGAGCTCGACGCAGCGCGCGCTACCAACAACGACGTTCAAGAGCGCGCGATCATCAATCAGATTGATAACTTTCAGACACACGTCGTACCGATTATCGCCGACATCGATGCCGGTTTTGGTAACGAGGAAGCGACCTATCTCCTCGCCAAGAAGATGATTGAGGCGGGTGCCTGCGCCATCCAGATCGAAAATCAGGTGTCCGATGAGAAGCAGTGCGGTCATCAGGACGGTAAGGTCACAGTGCCACACGCCGACTTCCTCGCGAAGATCCGCGCGGTACGCTACGCCTTCATAGAGTTAGGCGTCGAAAACGGCATTATCGTGGCGCGAACAGACTCTCTTGGCGCAGGCCTGACCAAACAGATTGCTGTGACCAATGAGCCAGGCGACTTGGGTGATCAGTACAACAGCTTCTTGGACGGCGACGTTGTTCAAACGGCTGATGATCTGGCGAATGGCGATGTTGTGGTAAAGGCCAATGGGCAGTTGCTCCGTCCAAAGCGCCTGGCATCGGGCTTGTTCCGATTCAAGCCCAACACGGGAGAGGATCGGGTTGTACTCGACTGTATTACCTCACTACAGAATGGTGCCGATCTTCTATGGATTGAGACCGAAAAGCCGCATGTGGGCCAGATCGCCGCTATGGTTAACCGCATCCGCGAAGGGGTGCCTAACGCGAAGCTGGTTTACAACAACAGCCCGTCGTTTAACTGGACACTAAACTTCCGCCAGCAGGTATTTGACGCATGGGCTGAGGGCGGTCGAGACGTATCGGCCTATGCTCGTGATGAGTTGATGTCAGCCGAGTATGACGAGACTGATTTGGCGATTGAGGCCGATCACAAAATTCAGTCTTTCCAGGCCGATGCGGCACGTGAGGCGGGTATTTTCCATCACTTAATCACCCTGCCTACGTATCACACAGCAGCGCTATCGACGGATAATTTAGCCAAGGAGTACTTCGGTGAAGCCGGTATGCTCGGCTATGTCGCGGGTGTTCAGCGCAAAGAAATTCGTCAGGGTATCGCCTGTGTTAAGCACCAGAATATGGCTGGTTCAGACATGGGAGATGATCACAAGGAGTACTTCTCCGGTGATGCGGCATTGAAGGCCGGCGGTGCCGACAACACGATGAATCAGTTTGGATGATCACGCCCAGTGGTTCACTAAGCCCAGTCAATTGACTGGGCTTTTTTTTGCGCGCCGACTTGCCAAAAGCGCGTGATCGACGCACAGTTCCAAAATGAAATGGGAAAATATAGATGAGCAAGTGTGCTCAGTGGCACGGGCGCTCTCCATTGTCGGGGAGCGCTGGACACTCCTGATCATTAGAGACGCCTTCAAGGGAACTCGGCGCTTTGAAGGGTTTCATAAGAACCTGGGGGTGACTCGCCATCGACTCACGGAGCGGCTCAATTCGTTGGTCGAGTCCGGGGTAATGACGAAGGTCCCCTACAGTCGCAATCCAGAGCGCTTCGAGTATCGGTTAACGCGCAAAGGACTCGGGCTTTACCCCGTTCTGATGAGTTTGAGTCAGTGGGGTGATCAGTGGCTTGCTGACGAGAATGGCCCACCCATGACCTATTGGCACAGTCGTTGTGCAAAAGAGTGTGAGCCTCAGCTGGCCTGCAATGAGTGCGGTGAGGCCTTGAGGCCTGAGGAGGTCTCCCCAAAACTGGGAACCGAGTTAAGTCATTATGTGGCACACTTGAAAAGTCACGGGTTACCTTTACCCAGTGACGCAGAATTACCCAAGCGCGCGGGTGAATACCGAAAAACAAGGACGCGATAGGAACTGACGATATGAACCAGCAAGTCAACAATCTGATCATGAATGCCGACGAGAACATGGGGCAGGTGGAGCGCAGCCCACTGGACGAGCAATTGTTTCGGAAGCAGCGCCTAGCCGCCGCCTTGCGCATTTTCGGTAAGTTTGGGTTTGATGAAGGCGTCGCGGGGCACATTACTGTTCGAGATCCGCTCGACCCTGAAACATTTTGGGTTAACCCAATGGGGCGCTCATTCAAGATGATGCGTGTATCCGATCTGATTCGTGTCGATCACGACGGAACGATTGTTGAAGGAAGTGGCATTCTTAATGGCGCCGCCTTCACTATCCACAGCCAGATTCATGCCGCGCGCCCGGATGTTACTGCCGCGGCTCACGCGCACTCCATCTACGGCAAAGCATGGGCCTCGCTAGGCCGTCTGCTGGATCCGCTCACGCAAGACGCTTGCTCGTTTTATGGTGATCACGCGCTGTTAGACGACTACACCGGCGTCGTGGTGGATATGGATGATGGTGAGCGTCTCGCTCAGACACTGGGTGATAAAAAGGCCATCATTCTCAAAAACCATGGACACCTTACCGTCGGGCAATCCGTTGAGGAAGCAACGTGGTGGTACGTCACCATGGAGCGAACCTGCCAAGCACAGTTGCTCGCAGAGGCAGCAGGTCAGCCAAAGCCCATTCCACACGACATGGCGGTTCACACGCAAAAGCAGGTAGGAAGCACCTTATCGGGTTGGTTCAGTGGTCAGCCGCTATTTGACGTGATTTTGAGTGAGCAACCAGACCTTTTGGACTGAGCTCTTTTAGACACTCAAATCGGATGGTGAAATTTTGCTCGATCGAATGACGCGAGTAGTAGAGTCAAATTGCTCAGCTGCACAATTAGCAAAGGGTAGTGCAGGTATTGAATGAGCACGAGAGAATCGTCTGTCCCAAGCCAGGTTCGCGCCCACTGATAAAAACCGAGTGCGAAGAGTGCTCCGGCAAGCGCCCCCAGGGTTTTACCAATATCCACGGGCTTAAAGCTCTCCTTCGCGATCACCAGCGTCTCTAGCCTGACGAGATAGTTGCCGAATATCAGCGCGAGTTGGAAACCGAGGTACACGCCCGCAGCCAGCAAAAAGCTTTGCGGATACAGTAGAACGGCTACCACGCTCAGCAGAGCAATGACTTCAACGCTCACGGATATTCGGAAGAACCACGGTAGGTTCAAAAGTCGAGAGTAGCCAAGTGCAACTAACAGGGGGCCTAAGGCGAACGCGAGTGGCCCAATGGAGAATGCTTCAGGTGGCAAAGGCGCCATCAGAGCGACGTAAGCTGTTCCCCAGACCCCCTGAAAAAAAGCGTTAATCGATTTGTAGGCGACGAACGGTTTTAAGCGAAGGGCTGGGTGAATGGCGTCACGCATTCAGTAATCGACACCCTTTCGGGCTTTGATCCCAGCACGAAAGGCGTGTTTGACCTCTTTTACCTCGGAAACGGTATCTGCCAGTGCTTGTAAGCCACTGCCGCCGCCGCGTCCTGTCATAACGACGCTCTGATGCTCGGGTCGCTCCTTGATGGACTCAATCACCTGAGCTTCATCAAGGTAGTCGAACGCGAGCATGTAGGTGATTTCATCGAGTACGACCAGATCATAAGCTGGATCCTGAAGCATCCGCTGCGCTTGAACCCATGTGCGCTCCGCAGCCGCAATATCAGCCTGACGGTTTTGGGTATCCCAGGTAAATCCAGTGCCCATCTGATAAAAATCAGAGTCTGGGAGATGCTCACGAGCAAATAGCTCCTCCCCTGATAACTGTTCACCTTTGATAAATTGAACAATACCGACGCGTTGAGAGTAACCCATGGCACGCATGACCATGCCGAACGCGGAACTGGTCTTACCCTTGCCGTTCCCGGTCAGGAGCAGAACAATACTTTGCTCGGTGTCGGCTGCGGCGATAGATGCGTCGATGTTGGATTTCTGCTTTTCCATCGACGCTTTGTGCTTGGCGTCTTTACTCACATTAGTCACCTAGATAGATACATTTAGACCGAGGTACAGGGTTCTACCTGCACTGCGATAGCCGACAATATCAGAGTAGGTCTTGTCGGTAAGATTCTCTGCGCGTAATGAGACGCTTAGATCATCCGTGATCGCGAAGCTGAATGAGCCATCCAGGACGGTGTATTCGCTTAGAACTGTGCCGAAGCCGTCGCTTCGATCACCCACGTACCGAGCGAGTAGCAACCATTGAGTGTTGTCGCCCTTGAGCCGTGCGGTAATCTGAGCTGTGGTCTCGGGTCGATAAGGCAGGTCATTACCCGTCGCGTCTTTGGCACTGAGATCGGTCACAAAACCTTCTACCGTAACGTCATCACTAAGCGCCCATGCGATTGACGCTTCGATACCACTGAATTCGCTGGCGCCCGGCACCTGAATATATCCACCGGCAAACAAGGCAGGGTTGTAGCTGTATACGATGGCGTCGCTTACCTCTTGATCGAAATAGGTAAGCTCCCAGGAAACGTCGCTCTGGTTGCCCCGCAGCCCCATTTCCCATCCTAGGCTTTGCTCCTCCCGGAGCGCTGTGTCTCTTGCTTCAGGCAGCGTAAAAGGTGATTGGTTTGAACCTACTTCATACGGGGACGGTGCCCGAAATCCAGTGCCGTAGGCTGCCTTGAAGGCAACACCTTCAAGTCCTGTCTCGGTCAAGGCAGTCAGCCGCCATGACGTGTAACGACCGAAATCTTCGTTGTCATCGCTACGAACAGCCGCTGACAGCGAGACCGTATCATTAGCACGCCGTACATTGATAAACATGCCTTCATTGTCACGACTTCTTGCCGTACCAAAACCATCATCGTAGCTTTGCTCATCGAGGTCGATACCGACCGTGACGTCCGTGCTGTCGGTTAGCACCCGGTTGTGGGTTAAGGACATTTGTTCGTTCGAGCCCTTGAGCGCGAACTGAAAAATACCGTCGGTGAAGTAAGCGCGGTCGCTATCGCTTTCGCTGACATTTAACTGGGTTGAATAACCCTCGCCGCGGTGACCCAGAACGATGCCTTGTGTTTCATTTTTGTAGCCGTCGGAGCAGTCGTTACTGGATATGAAGCTAAAGTTCTCGTCGAAGCGTCCACAGCCATCATACTCTGCTGTCGCATCGACCTTACGCGCACTCACGGTGGCGGACCAGCCGTCCAACTCCGGCGTTGTGTAGCTCAGCTGATAGCTGTCGTTGTCATAGCCATCCATATCCGCGAGTTGAGTGTCGCTTCTCAAGGCGTTGTAACCATCCATACCGACCTGATTAACAACAGCCGTAAGTTCACCGAATGATGTGGCGCCCGAGTTTGCCACGACGGATTCTGTTTCAAAACCATAGCCACCGCGCTCAGCTGAAACCTTAATCGTTGGGCGATCGCTTCCTCGTCGACTCGTCAGCGCAATAACGCCACCAGCATCAGCGCCCCACAATAGGCCCTGAGTGCCGCGGAGTATCTCAATGCGCTCTAGCGAGCCCGCCAGGATGTGTTCCATTCTCGGCGCTATTTGTGGTGAGGAGGGGTCGCTTACATCGATGCCGTCGATTAACACCTTCGTTCTAAAGGCATCTTGGCCGCGCACACGAATTCCGCTGACCGCCCCAATACCACCCGTTTGTGTTGTTGAGATTCCTACTTGTGATCGCAGCAACTGGGGTAACGTGGCTGACCCCAACGCAGAAATGAGCTCGCGATCCATCACATTTACAGACACAGCAAGCGACTCGATCGCTGTGTCGACGCGATCGGCAACGACAACGGTTTCTTCAATCTGGGCGGCTAGTGCGATGTGGGAGGTAACGGTGATTGATGCCGCAAGGGTAGATGATAGCTTGTGTCTGTTCATGTTGGCTCCATTTTTACAGGAGCAGTGAACGGGCAAAGAGGCCAACAGCGCAGAGAGCGCGGCGCGACTTCCCTGCTGGAGCCCACCGCGCCATTAGGTTGTTGTATAGGCAGGTATCGGGCTCAGATAGCGGGGCTATCTCTACCGTTGCGGGGGCAGCGCTGGCTCATCCAGACTTCCCTTTTAACCTACCCTAGTGAAACACCTGTAGGCACCTAAGCCGCGCAAGTTACGCGCTTGATTGCGGCGAGTCAATCGTCTTTTGTGCTAGGGTTGCCCGCATGATGGAAGTCGAAAAAAGTGACGAGCGTGTTGCTCGATGGCGGGCTTTTGTTGCGGAGCGATTGGGCCGAGAACCCAGAGGGTTTCGCGATGTAGCCGCCTTTAATAGCCAGGGTTTGCCAGCGGCAATCCGGGTGAGCTCACTTGTCGACGGCAAGCCCTTTCCAACCCTCTACTGGCTCATTGATGCAGAGCTATCGCTCAAGATTGATCGGTTAGAGGCGGCTGGATGGATAGCGCGAGTGCAGTCTGAAGTCGCATCCAATGGGGGGTTTGGGCTGCGCATGCAACAGGACCACGCCGCTCATATTGCGCTTCGAGAAAGCTTCCTAACGCATGAGGAGCGTGACGCCCTAGCGTCGAAAGGCATGTTATCTGCGCTGTCCGAGCGAGGTATTGGTGGTATCAGTGAGCCCGATCGTATTCGCTGCTTTCACACCTGGTATGCCGCTCACCTGGTGGCACCTAATTGTGTGGGTGAAATCGTTGATCAGCTCTTGGCTGATGGTACACCAAGACTTCTGCTCAACGAATCAGCCTAGCTAAGATACGTCTGCCTTTAGCCAAAATGGCAAAAGCAAAGCTTGTTCCCTTCGGCATCCCTCACATAGGCCCCGTAGAACACATCAGGGATACGTTGACCGGGTTCACCGTCACAGGTCGCACCCAGAGAAATGGCTTTCGCGTACAGCGCGTCGACACCTTCCTTGCTGCCTCCATGAAACGCCACCATAACGCCATTGCCCGATGTGGGCGCCTGCTCGTCGTACGGTGTGCAGACCGCAAGGCACGCTTCGCTCATGGAAGAGCCAAAGAAGACAATGCGGTCGGTTCCCATAATCTTCTTCCAACCCATGGTTTCGGTGAGTGCACCGTAAAATTCAACGGCTGACTCAAGGTCTGATGCGCCTAGCGTGGTATATGCCAACATCGAGGGATTCCTTATACGTTATTGAGATTTAAGACGGTTCTTAGAGGAGCGATGATAGTGGTTACTCGGGCGGTTCGCTAACGCTATCTGCCAATTGTCCAGCTTGAGGAATAAACGGTATTCTCCATGTATGGGATGGGGGCTCTGATGGATACGTTTTACGCAGGTGCTATTTTAACGGCGCTGTTAGTTGGGCTTGTGTTTTCGCGTCTGAGTGCCACGGTCCTATTCCTGATGGCAGCCATCGGCTGTCTGATTGCCGGTTTAATCGAGCCTGATGCGTTTTGGGCGAAGGCGACGAATGAGGGCCTGGTGACGCTAATGTTACTGATGCTATGCGCCGTCGCCCTCGAGCGTTTGCCCTGGTTGGGATTGCTGTCTCGGCGTATCGACTCGCCTAATCGCTATCTCGCTGTGGCGAGAATAACGGCTGTCGCCGCATCTACCTCGGCGTTTCTCAACAACACCGCGATTGTTGCCGCGCTGGCGCAGGTGTTGAGACGCAGTCGCTACCATTTACCATCGCAGCTCTTATTGCCCCTGTCGTACGCCGCTATTCTCGGTGGGACTCTGACCTTAATTGGCACGTCAACTAACCTCATTGTCAGTAGCTTTTTGGCTGATCGAAGAGGTAATGGCTTGGCATTCTTCGACTTTCTATGGGTCGCAGGTCCCGTGGTACTTGTTGTTGGACTGTTGTTGGTGGTGCTCTCGTCCCGCCTCCCCAAGCGGGTGGTCGCAGAAGAAGAGCAAGGCGAATATGTTTTGGAGGCGGTCGTTGAGCGCGAAGGGGGTCTTGTAGGTAGGACGGTTCGTGACGCCGGACTTCGCGAGCTCGAGACGCTGTACCTCAGTGAGATTATCCGCGGTAGCCAAGTGATTACGGCCGTCGCACCCGGAGAGGTGTTGCAAGGTGGTGACAGACTTAACTTTGTTGGCGATATCAAGGATGCGTCACGGCTGACCCAGATTAGCGGGCTTACCACGTTTGCAAGTGAGGAGGGGCTGATGCAGCCCTCGTTGACAGAGGTGATTGTAGCGCCCGGCTCAATTTTGAACGGAAGAACACCCAAAGAGCTAGGCTTCAGAGCCCGATTTGATGCCGCTATCGTGGGTTTGCAGCGAGACGGAGAGACCGTGAGTGGAAAGCTGGGGCGAACAGCCTTACGACCAGGCGACCTATTGGTGCTTGCGACGGGTGAGGATTTCGCCCAACGGAAAAACCTGGGTAGAAATTTCTACCTTCTCTCCGATGACTTGGACGTCCGACTTCTTGACTCGAAGCAAGGCTTCTTTGTGACCCTCGCGTTGGGCGCGGTGATTGCGATGGCGGCTACCGGTAGCCTCAGTCTCTCGGTGGGTTTGCTCGGCTTGCTTATGGGACTCTGGCTGAGTGGCCTTGTGAGTGTTGATGATTTACGTCGGCGTTTTCCCTTCGATATCTGGATTTTGGTTGCGTCGGCGTTGGTGCTTGCCCAGTCACTGGTTGGCTCCGAGCTCATCAGCACGTTCATGTCCCTTGTGTTGCCTGTGATGATGGATCAGACGCCACTGATTGGCCTTGTTGTCGTTTTTGTACTGACCTTAATGCTGACCGAACTGGTTACTAATAATGCCGCTGCAGCCCTGATGTTTCCGATTGGCTATGGTCTAGCGGAGAGTCTGGGTGTCGATGTGATGCCATTTGTGCTGGCGGTTGCCTTCGCGGCGAGCGGTTCCTTCTTGACGCCCTATGGCTACGCTACAAACTTGATCGTTCAGAATATTGGTGGCTATACGCGTGGTGATTATCTACGTTTTGGCCTACCAATCTCAGTCGCTTATTCAGTCGGTATTCTGACCATGCTGTGCGTCACTTATTTCTAACCCGCGCTCGTCACTCTGAATTAGGGCCTATTAATAAACGCCTGACCCGATCTCTTCGTTTGCGCGCAATGCGCTGCTGTTCAAGTCGAATTTCAGCGAGGTCATCGGCCAAGCTCACGCGGGCATCAATTTCAGGAGTTGCCGATAGGAGTTTGAGTAACGGCAGACGTGTATGGGCCTGACGCCAGAGACGGATATTTGATTCGATATCGCCCAACAAGCTTACCTGTGAATGACGACGGTCATCTGGAGCTGCGGAAAACGACAGAATCGTTTTTAGCTCACCGGTGGCACCCTCCAACTTGAGCAAATCCTGGTCGTTATCGTGTTTAAGTATCCTGTTTCGTAGTTTTAGGAATCGGTGCTCAGCGCGATCGGTCATGGCAACAGTGACCGCTTCTGTAGGGTCTAGTGGTTGCATTGACTCGAGGTAACCAAACCACCAGCGCCTGATGCGAACCCACTCAGGCTTCGCCATGAGCTTATGGCATTTGTTAACCGGCTTCGCCGATAGTCTCGCTACTGCGCTCGCCATTTTTTTTTGTCGTGACTCAGCAAGCGAGTCTCGTAAAAGGTCAATCGTAATCAGCCAAGCGGCACCCTCACCGACTTTCTGCTGCAGCTTCACCCAGCGCTTGCGCTGCTTCATTGCCTCCGCATCGTCCAGCGTCGCTAGCACGTAGCCAATATCGCTGACCGCGTAATTGAGCTTCCATAGAGGAGACCCAGTGAGACTCTCGTTCAGCCACGTTTTACGCGACTGCTCGAGCGAATCGCTGAGCTCTCTGAGCGCAGCTTGCTGCGATTTTACTGGCTGATCATCCTCTGACATTGTTGATTTTGCTGCGACTGGATAGCCTAAGAGTACAAGCGAGGTATGGTAGCATTTCGAGGCGAGGTAACCAGTAGTTATCGTGAGTAACGAGGAATAGTCATGAGAGCCAACGAGGTGCTGACACCCCAAGAGCGTGACCGGCTGCTGCAACGTAGCGATTTTAAAGCGTGGTCGATGGTGTTGATGACATGGGCGCTCACTTTTGGGATTCTCTGGTTGGTGGGAACCTATCCAAGTATTCTCACCCTTGTGCTCGCCTGGGTGGTGCTTCCTGGCCGTCAGCTGAGTCTCGCTGTTCTGATGCACGAAGCGGGGCACGGTAGTCTCTTCAAGACTCGTGCTTTAAACCATTGGGTGGGTCAATGGTTGTGCGCGTTGCCTACGCTTGGCGATCTACACGCATACGCGCGGGGCCACACAGCACACCACAAATTCGCTGGCAGTCATGAAGATCCGGATTTACCCAACTATCAGGCCTATCCGATATCTCGCGAGAGCCTTTACCGAAAATGGCGCAGAGATTTACTCGGTACGACAGGACTTAAGCTGTTGCGGGCGCTGGCGAGTGGGACGTCGAGTCAAATGACTCGTGAGACCCATGGCTCTCGCCATTTGGTAGCCAAACAAATAGTGGTTCACCTGGTATTGATAGCCACGCTGTCTGCCATGGGAATCGGCTGGACGTGGTTTGTCTGGATGTTCACGTTTCTAACGTCCTATATGTGGGTGGTTCGCTTGCGACAAGTAGGGGAGCACGCTGTCGTAACCAATTTGTATGATCCGGATGTGCGACTGAACACGCGGACGGTCGAAGCACCGTTTTGGCAGCGATACCTACTGGCGCCGAATAACGTCAATTACCACATGGAACATCACTTCATGGCAGGCGTTCCCTGTTACAACTTGCCCAAACTACGGGCCTTACTTAAACAGAAAGGCTTTCTCGATGACGTGCCGGTGGTCAGTGGCTACGGACAGGTGTTGAAGATGGCAGTTGCCCAATAGAGGCTTCACTAACATGGTCATGGGCTCCAAATGACCTTATCTCACGCTTTTTGATGTTCTAGATCGAACAAGATTCTGTGACGCTATTGAGATCCCGGAAGGGATTTCCTCAATCAGACCAAGGAGGGTCTACATGCGTCATTTCAGTCAATCATTTGTCGCCATTCTGGCAGCACTCATGGCATTTCCTGCGGCAGCTAGCCCCCCGGATGCCCTCATCAACAACACACTTTCACTGCCCGCTGAGCTCAATAAGACCATCATTATCGACGAAGATATTGCCGAGATTAGAGGGCAGCTCTGGCCATTTATTCTCGGTGTGGTCGCCGTTGATCTTGCGCTTCAAACTTATTACTACGGGGTGTACATACCGCAAACGCGAGGTCGCTAACCCTACGGCAACGCCATTTAGATCCTAGCGGCAGAAAAACACACTGCCGCCCCCCAAGGGGTGGCTTTATTGGAGAAACTTATCGTGGCTTTAAGGAAACAGACCTCCCGACAGATCATGGATAACAAGTTAATGAGAGGGCTTCTGATAGCGAGGAGACACCACCTGTTTTTACCCGCCATGATCCAAACGA
>ERZ802830.1949-NODE-1949-length-19081-cov-13.1713_pt1 | contig 19081 bp, 18 predicted proteins | sample MGYA00345654_ERZ802830 | MGnify/ENA primary metagenome ERZ802830 (study PRJEB30503, sample SAMEA104212375) | marine metagenome | biome: Westerlies Biome; feature: [SRF] surface water layer (ENVO:00010504) within the epipelagic zone...; material: water...
ATGAAATTCATGGAAAAATTAGACCTCCAAAAGATAGCGAAAGATATTTTGCTTTAGTCTACGTTGACACAATCAATAAAGAGGCCCCAGAAAAAACAAAAAAGAAAATTCTTTTTGAAAACTTAACCCCACTCTTTCCAACATCACGACTTACTCTCGAGCAGGGAAGCGGTTCAGCGGAAGACCTTTCTTCTAGAATAATTGATCTTGCATCTCCAATTGGTAAGGGACAGCGTGGATTAATTGTTTCACCTCCCAAAGCAGGTAAAACACTCATGCTTCAAAGCATAGCTCATTCGATTACAAAAAATAATCCTGAGGTGGAATTAATAGTATTGCTTATTGATGAGCGACCAGAGGAAGTCACGGATATGTCTAGAACAGTAAGAGGTGAAGTGGTTGCAAGTACATTTGATGAACCTCCAACAAGACATGTTCAGGTAGCAGACATGGTCATTGAAAAAGCTAAAAGGTTAGTTGAGCATAAAAAAGATGTTGTTATCTTGTTAGATTCTATTACTAGATTGGGTAGAGCTTATAATTCAGTTCAACCGGCTTCAGGGAAAATTCTCTCTGGCGGTGTTGATTCAAATGCACTTGAAAGACCTAAAAGATTTTTTGGTGCCGCAAGGAATTTGGAGGAAGGTGGAAGTCTTACTATTATTGCAACTGCCCTAGTTGAAACTGGCTCTAAAATGGATGAAGTCATTTATGAAGAGTTCAAGGGAACAGGAAATATGGAGATTCATTTAGAAAGAAAAATTGCTGAAAAAAGAATCTATCCCGCTATTAACATTAGACGCTCAGGAACCAGAAGAGAGGATCTTCTTACCAGCCCTGAAGAGTTACAGAGAATGTTTATTCTTAGAAAGATTCTTGATGACATGGAAGACTCTCAAGCAATTGAATTCTTGATTGAGAGGTTAAAATCATCCAAAACAAATGATGAGTTCTTCAGCGCCATGAAAAGTGGTAATGGAAATGGAAAGAAAAAATAAGTAATTTAATTTTCTATCAGAGCCGCTTTAATCATCTCTTCATCGTGAGGAGAATCTGCCAAGATACAATTCTTAAAACCATATTTTAAAGATAATTCTTTTATTCTCTTTGAGGCAGCAACTAAAATAATATTCTGGACTTTCTTTCTAGGCAACTCCCGCACTAGCACTTCTAAACTTTGCTGTGTATAGATCAACACTACTAATTTATCTTGATCTTGTATTTTTGACAGATCAATTTTTGCCGCATCATGAGAGGCATAGCAGGGGAATGTATCTATCTCAATATCGGTTAAAGAGAGTATGCGCGGTTTTTTTTCGCCACAAAAAATTAAACATTTTTTGTAACCTTTTTCTTTGATTACTTCCGCTAAACCATCTGAGTCAAATTTAGGCGGAGTCACTGAAGAGAGATTAATTTTTTTTAATGATTCTTGAGTGGCGAGACCGATTGCAAGGATAGGAATCATTGCATCATTCTGAAAGATTGCTTGGTAATATTCAGCTCCATACCTCACGGCAGATTGGCTGGTAAATATCAAAAGATCATAATTGCTGAGATTATTTATATTTTGCATAGCTCTTGCAGAAGGCTCTATTTTTATAATTTTCGTTAAGGGCAAATGAATAAAATTACATTTAGATTTTTTGAGTAAAATATTGGTTTTCTGACCAAGATCAATAGGCCGCGTATTTACAATCATTTATCTTTGAATAATTTCTTTGGCACCATTGCGAATTAATATTTCTATACAATCATTCACAGCATCAACTTTATTTTTTAGTTTAAATCTTGTCACCTCATTGTATACATCAGTTCCAGCTTGATTAGAAACTCTTACTTTAAGCTCAGCATCTTGGCCATCAATTTTGCATAGGGCTGAAATTGGAGACAAACAGTTTCCTTCCATGGATGCTACAACCAACCTTTCAATTTCTGTTGCTTGATAAGTCAAATTATCATTGATCAAATGAAGTAAGTCACTTATGTCAGATGAAACCTCTTTTGTATTAACCTCTACACCAATTGCTCCTTGAGCTGCAGCTGGTAACATTTGCGCTTCTGAAAATTCATGAACATTAGGATGTGAGATTTTTAATCGATTAAGTGCTGCCTTAGCGACAATCAAACCATCCAAATCATCGGCTTGGATTTTATTGATTCTGGTTTGGATGTTGCCTCTGATAGGTACTATGTTTAATTTGGGGTTAATGGAAAGTAATTGAGATATTCTTCTGGGCCCAGATGTAGCAATTTTAAGATTTTTTGATAAGTCGCCAATGGTTAATCCCTCTTTTAAAAGAATCGCATCGACTGCTTCCTCCCTTGGTAAAGTTGCTGCAATGCTGAATTTAGAATTTATTGATGCTGGAACATCCTTTAAACTATGTACTGCTATATCAGCAATTCCATTCTCTAGAGCCTTTTCCAGCTTAGATACAAACAATCCTTTTCCACCAATCATATGCAAAGGTGCGTCTGTAAGATCGCCTTCTGACTCCATCTTAATAATCTCGCAAATACAATCAGGGTCAAGGGATTTAATTTTTTCTATCACCTCATTTGTTTGCAGCATTGCAAGTGGAGAAAGTCTGGTTGCTATTCTAATTTTCATTGCAAAATCATAAGCCTCACATCTCCTATTATTTTATCTTTCAGAATATCTTGAGCAGGGCTGAATTCAAGCTCAGCATGTTTACTAGTTTCAAGAAAAACCTTGCCACCCTCATTAAAAATATTGCTTTTACGAATTTCTTTAAGCAAGTTTTTATAGTCAAACTGATCAAATGGAGGATCCAAAAAGATGTAATCAAATTTTCTTTTATTTGTTTTTAGCCATTTAAAAGAATCACTGCACATAGCCTGGACATTATTTTCATACCCTAGATGATGGACGTTTTTTAAAATATTTTTGTACAAGCTTTTATCTTTTTCTACAAATGTGACATGTTGAGCACCTCTTGATAATGCTTCTAAACCTAGACCGCCAGTGCCTGCAAATAAATCAAGACAAAATTTATCTTTTAATTCAAATTGCAACCAACTAAATAATGTTTCTTTAGCTCGATCGGTGGTTGGCCTGAGAGTGGGGGTAGCTTTAAAAACTATTCGATAGCTCTTGTTTCTACCTCCAATTATTCTTATGCTTGACGTGTTCAATTTTTAAAATTTTTACAGAGTATAAATTATAACGCCTATGCCTAAAGAACAATTTTTAATTGCGATGAGATTTTTAGCCTCGTCAGTGAGCGTAATTTCGGCAAAAAACTCATCAGGCAGTCTATTTGCAATGACAGCATCTTCAGTTACTTCTCTAACAATAGATCCGCCCTCAATTCTTGTATGTGTTAACAATGGCGCCACCATTCATGATGCCCTTACTAAAGGAGAGAATTTATGCATTAATATTCTTCAAAAAAATCAACAAGAAATTTCTAACATATGCAGCTCAAAAGAACTAGAATCACAAAGATTTCAAAATGATTTTTGGGATGTCAGCGATATCCCCTTCATTAAGGATGCACAAGCAAATATATTTTGCAAAGTCGATGAAACTTTTGCCTATCATACTCATAAAATCGTTATTGGAAGTGTTACACACTCTCAGAGTGCAGATACTTTTAACACCCTAATGTATGCAGACGGAGGATACTTAGATTAGATGAGATACTTATTTATTATTTTTCTTTCATTTTCAATGCACGCCATAGAGCTATCACCTGGTGATGCTAATGCTTCTGTATATTTTATTTCCCCACATGATGGAGAATCTGTCTCAAGAACAGTTACCGTTAGATTTGGGTTAGAAAATTTTGGTGTTGCTCCAGCTGGAATACAAATGATGAATACCGGACATCATCATTTAATCATTGATGCTGATTTGCCATCACTCAGTCTACCAATACCCGCTGATAAGAATTATGTACATTTTGGTAAAGGTCAGACTGAAGTAGAGATCGAATTAACTAAAGGTACTCATACACTTCAATTGCTGTTGGGTGACTTTCGTCACATTCCGCACAACCCTCCAATCTTTTCAAAGCGAATAACTGTCCAAGTAGATTAGAATTCTAGGGATTCAACAAGAAAAGATCTAAAATCTTCTTTCACAATTGACATAGCATCACCTGCATTTGATCCTACATCTGGATCAATTTTCATATCTAACAAACCAACCAAGCCATGCATCATTGCCCAGAATTTTATACATTTTTTACCAAGGGCATCTTCAGATATTCCTGGATATAACTCTTTTAAAATTTGTACCAGCTCATCAAATGCTCCTTGAGCAGCATTGAGCAGTTCGGGAAATTGGACTTTATCAATGATGGGGCTATGCATAAGGTCATATGTCTTTCTTTTTTCCAATCCAAATTCGAGATAGGCAAGCCCCATTTCAAGGAACTTATCATTTGCAGATTTAATATTGCCTTTACTAATTGCCAATTTCATTCTATCTGTTAACTCTTCAAAGCCTCTTTTTGAGACTTCTGCAAGTAGACTGTCTTTTGTTTTAAAGTGTCTATAGGGAGCCGTTTGGGATACATTTGCTTCTTTAGCAATAGATCTTAAGCTCATATGATCATGACCATTAGCCTCACATATGATGCAAGCGCTAGAGATTAGCTCCTCTTTTAAATTGCCATGATGATATTTCATTGTTTTTCCAATGTTGACAGTGAATACATTAAATATATACTATGTTTACGCTGTTAACATTATTAGCATATCATATAAATTTTTATGAATAAATTTTTGCACTTTTCATTTTTCTTCCTGTTAGCCGTTGATTTGTCATCCAATACGTCGTTAGAAATTACGACCATCGAGATCCAAGATTCATACAATACTATTCAGCGTTTTCCTGGAAAAATACTTCCATTAAATTATTCTAAGCTAGCTTTTGAAGTTCCCGGAAAGATTGCAGATGTAAAAATTGATATCGGTGATGCTGTGAAAAAAAACGAAATATTAGCCGCTCTAGATCCTGCAGAAATGCAAGCTAATTTAAATCAAGCTCAAGCAAGATTTGATCTTGCAGAACAGGCCTTAAAAAGGTTTAAAGACTTGAAATCTAAGGGCTTTATTTCTAATCAAGAATTAGATCGAGCTAACTCAGAATTTCTCATTGCAAAAGCACAGGTAGATTTATACTCAGTTAAATTAGAGCAGACTTTTATCCGCGCTCCATTTGATGGATATATTCAAAATAGATTTCTTGATTCTGGAACAGTAATTAGTCCTGGAGCACCAATTTTAGAAATTATTGATTCCACAGTTGTGGAGGCGCATGTTTCAGTACCAAGCAATGTTATTGAGGGCTTGAAAGAGGGTGAATTTTATAATTTTTTAATTGATGGGAAAATTTTTTCTGCAAAATTAAAACGTTTTACAAAAATGAGTAATCAAGGTTCAGATAATAGATTATGTATATTTGAATTTAATACTTTTATTAGCCCCGGATCTATTTCCTATCTTCAGCTCAATCAACAAAAATTAGCAACAGGAGCCTGGGTTCCATTGAAATCACTCTCTCAGGGTACACAGGGTCTTTGGAATTTATATACAGTTTCAAAAGATAACAATGATCAATTTAAAGTCGCCAAAGAAATTGTTGAATTAATTTATGTTGAAGGAGATAACGCTTATATCTCAGGAACAATTTCAACTGGAGATATGGTCGTAGCAGGCGGAGCTGAGAAGGTGATTGAAAATGAAATATTAAAAGCCAACTAAACTATGCTCTTGTTACAAATCTTCTTTGATCGACCGAGAGTTTTCAGTTTACTTCTAACTTTTATTTTTTTAGCGGGCCTTTTTTCACTAAGCACTCTTCCAAGACAAGAAAATCCAGAGCTTGCCCAACGATGGTCATCAGTGCAAAGCATATATCCTGGAGCATCGCCAACACGGATCGAAACACAAATTTTAGAGCCCCTAGAGACCAAGCTAAGAGAGGTATATGAGCTTGATGAAATTATTTCATTTGCCTCTCAGGGATTTTCAACCACTGTATTAGAAATTAAAGATGAAGTTCCACCTTCTCAAATAGAGCAAGTATGGTCTGAAGTCCAAGATAAAATGGATCAGGCATCATTTTCATTACCGCCTGATGTTAAACCCCAATTAATTAGAAGTAGCGGTCCTCCAATCACTCTTCTTTATTCTTTAACCTGGAAAGGAGATGGGGACACTCCATTAATTTTATTGTCACGTATAGCAGAGGATCTTCGGCAGACCCTAGCATATATAGGTGGGTCAGATAGAAGTCATACTTATGGAGCTGCTGATGAAGAGGTTTTGGTTGAGATAGATAATGCTAAATTGTCTGCTCTTGGTTTATCTTTTCAAGAAGTCGTAAGAGTATTATCTGGGCTTGATACAAAAAAACCAATTGGGCAAATTTCACAGAATGGCAAAGAACTTCTTGTGAAATCAAAAGATAATTTAACCAACATTTCACAAGTAGCTAACTTACCAATCAAAGTTTTTAATGACTATGAGATTATTCGTTTAGGTGATATTGCAACATTGTCAAAAAATCCAAGAGATCCACCTGAAGAGCTATCTCTTTTCAATGGCAAAAGATCTGTGTTGGTAAATATTAGTGGCGCTTTCTCACAAAGAGTAGACCTTTATGTAGAAGATATCGAAAAAATAGTTGATGAATTCAGAAATCAATTGCCCGCAGAAATTTCTCTTGAGAAAATTTATGACGAATCTCATTATTTTAATGAAAAATTCAATACCTTATATACAAGTATTTTATTTGCGATCTTGATTGTTATTGGGATTAGTTATTTTCTTCTAGGTTTTAAATCAGCCCTGATTGTTGGTTCAGTTATCCCTTTAACTATTTTTTTAGTGTTATTTGGCTGCACATTGCTTGGATTGCCATTGCACCAGACTTCAATGACTGGAATTATTATTGCTCTTGGGTTGCTGATTGATAATGCCATTATTGTAGTTGAGGATTTTAAATATAGACGAAAATTAGGCCATTCTAGAGAGCAAGCTTCATTTGAAACATTCCAACATTTATGGATACCTCTTGCAGCAGCAACTGCAACAACAGCATTATCTTTTTTCCCTATTGCTGCAGGCCAAGGCCCCAGCGCAGAGTTTGTAGGAGGCATGGCAAAAACAGTAATTCTTTCAATTACTTCCTCGCTTTTCCTCGCGCTTTATGTTGTACCAGTCCTCTTAAACTATTTAGATCAAATAAAATTTTTTGAAAAAGAAATCTTTGGCGGCAATGGCTATTCAAATGAAAAACTTCTTCGAAGATATAGAACTGTTCTGACTTGGTCATTTGATGTTCCTAAAAGAGGAATAATGATTGCAATGATTTTACCTGCAGTAGGCTTTGTCTCTTTCCCATTTTTAAAAGCAGACTTCTTTCCTGAGCTTGATAGGAATATGTTTAAAGTACTAGTGGAACTTCCACAAAATTCAAATGTAGAAAGTTCTGAAAAAGCAGTATTGAAGTTACGAGATTCAATTGCTAAAAGTGGTATTGTGGAAGATGATTTTTGGTTTATTGGGAGAAGATTGCCAAGAATTCTCTACAATGTTGTTGGTGGTGATTCAGCCTTGGGCAGCAATAATTTAGCGCAAGGCGTTTATATAAGTACCTCATATAAAGAAATGACCACGGTTCTACCGAAGCTTGCAAAACGACTCGTAAACGAAAATCCTGATCTAAAGATTATTGTAGATAAATTTGATTCGGGTCCCCCTGTAGATGCAGCAGTGGAGTTCAGCATTGATGGGCCTGATTTATCAATCTTAAGAGCTTTAGGAAAAAAATTAGAGCTAATTATAAGAGATGCTCCAGGAGTTTTCTTAACCAAAAGTGAGCTTGCTGGTGGAGCAACAAACTTGGAGTTTACCTTTAATGAATCCAATCTTGCACTAGGCTCAATTTCTGGAGATTTCTTTATAAACGAGCTAGCAATTGCAAGTGAAGGCGTAGTTGTTGGCACTATGCTTGATGGAAATAAAGAACTATCAATTAAAATACGAGGATCGTCAAATGATTCTATACAATCAACTCAATTTTTATCTGTACCTTCTGAAGAAGGTTTTGATTATTCTTCAAATTATGGAGATTTTAATGTAACCAACCAGGCTAATTTTGTTTCTCGTGATGCTGGCAAGAGACAAAATCAAGTTTCAGGTTGGATTTGGCCTGATTTACTTCCGTCCCAAACTGAAAAATATTTGGCAGATAAGCTTGAAACCTTTAAAGCTGAGCTTCCGCCTGGATATATTTTTGAGGTAGGGGGAGAAGCTGAGGCAAGAGGGCAATCTCAGTCTAATATTTTCTCATCAGCTATTTTATTCTTTATCTTAATAATCATCGCATTGGTTGCGGCATTAAATTCATTTAGGCAGGCTGGATTAATTTTAAGTGTTGCCATTTGGTGCACAGGGTTAGCATTTTTAGGCCTAACATTAGGTCAAGCCAATTTTGGGTTTATTGGTTTGGTAGGTGCGATTGGATTAGCGGGCCTTTCTATCAATGATTCTATTGTTGTTTTGTCTCATATTAAAGAGGCAAATGCTAATTCACCAATTACTAAAGAAGATCTTGTTGAAGTAATTATTAGATCAACTCGTCATGTTATTACCACATCAGCAACAACCATTGGTGGATTCTTACCCTTATTAATAACAAGTATATTCTTTAAGCCTTTAGCTTGGGCAATGGCTGGAGGCGTCATCGGGTCTGCAATTATTGCTTTGTTTTATATTCCAGCTTGCTACGCGATTTCAAAAAAGCTATAAATTGATAGCAATTGATAAAAAGGAATTAATATGAGAAGAATAGTTACTGGTCATAATGAATCTGGTAAATCTGTGATTACAATTGATGGCCCGCCTGCACGCTCAATAGGTGAGGATGTTGGAGGCTTATTTGAAATTTGGAACACTGATGGCACGCTAATTGATACTACCGATAATCAAGATAGGGCGGACTCAGAAATAATTTTATCGCCTCCTGCCAATGGAACTAAATTTAGATATTTTCAGATTAATCCAACTCCTGAAGGTGTTCCTTGGGATGTGTTGCAAGATCTCGCAGCTCAGGCCTTTGATCGAATAGGCGCAGCCCATCACAGGATTGATACTTCAAAACATCCTGCAATGCATAAAACAGATACGATAGATTACATTATCTTATTAAAAGGCGATGTTAGCCTTTTGCTTGATGAGGAAGAAGTAAGGCTTGAGCCATTTGATACTGTTGTGCAAAGAGGTACTAATCACGCATGGGTCAATCATGGTGATGAGCCAGCATTACTAATAGCAGTCTTGATTGATAGTGAGTTAAAGGATTAAACTGAAAAGACGTAAATTTTTAATTATCTATGTTTGAAGTAAAGCCAATCGCAGCAGCCCTAGGGGCAGAATTGCATGGAGTAGATCTATGCCAAGATCTATCTGAAGAGGTTTATGCCGAAATTAGAAGATTGCTCGTAGAATATCAGGTTATTTTTTTTAGAGACCAAGATATATCCCCAGCTCAACACAAAGCACTTGCTGAGTCTTTCGGACCAGTTCAAACCCATCCTGCATATGAAACAGTTGATGGATTTCCAGAAATTACTATCTTAGAAAGTACGCCTGAAAAACCCTCTAAAATAGAGGTGTGGCATTCAGACATGACTTTTCGAAAACACCCACCCCTCGGCTCTGTTTTAAGATCAAAAATTTGCCCACCAAAAGGCGGTGATACTATGTGGGCAAGCATGACCGCTGCATATAACGGCTTATCAAAAGATATGCAGAAGTTTCTTTCTAACTTAGAAGCAGAGCATGATTTTAGTTATGGCTTCAAAGAAAGTTTGGCTGAGCCAGGTGGAAAAGAGCGTTTAGCAAAAGCCGTAGAAGACAATCCTCCTGTTCAACATCCAGTTATTAGGATTCATCCAGAAAGCAATCAAAAAGTGATTTTTGTGAATGCATTATTTACCACAAAAATTATTGGGCTGCCTGCAAAAGAAAGCTCAGCAATATTGCAGTTTTTGTATGATCATGTAATTACAGCGGAATATACATGCCGTTTTAAATGGGAGCCAAATTCAATTGCTATTTGGGATAATCGAAGCACTCAACATAAACCAATCAATGACTACTTTCCCTCTCACAGACTACTTCAAAGAGTAGCAATTGATGGTGATAAACCTTATTAGGTTAATTTCTTAGAAATTTTAATAGATTTTTCGTCACCTCAAGTTCATCGGTTTTTATAGCCAAGGTGTGACAAGCATTTTGATATGTAGTATTTCCAATTTGCTCTTTTCTGAAATCATATATCATCCTTGCAAATTTTTTATCTAACTCAATATGGCCTTGGGTGCATATAATATGATTGTCAATTACAAACATACCAATAGGACAACTTGCTGATCCCGCGATTAAAGTTGCATTTTCTGGAAGTTTTTCAACTTCGTCTTGATGACTAAAAACTAAATTATAATTTTTACCCTCGTCTCCATATATAAGAGCATTGCTATTTAAGGATATCGAATCAACACCTGCGTGCCATCCATCAGGAGATTTTCTTACAGAGCCCCCCAGTGCTTCTGCAATTATCTGATGACCAAAACAAACCCCTATCAACTTCTTTTTACTTTCATGAAGGGCTTTAATAAATTTTTTAAGATTGTGTATCCATTGAACATCATCATAAGAGCTGGCTTTACTCCCAGTTATTAAATAAGCATCGCATTCATTGATGTCTGAAGGATAGTTATCAAATTGAACTTCGTATGTTTTGAACTGAATATTAGGGTCCACATCCCAAAACACTTTTGAAAACATCTCAGGATATTGACCAAATTCCATGGCTCCATCAATTTGAACTGTATCTGAGTTAAGGATTCCTATTTTCATAAATATTATTTTTCCTAATGTAGTATATTCAATTCATGAAAAGCAATAGACTTATTTTTTGCCTTGCAGCAATAATTTCAATACCTGTATCAGCAACCGGAATTGATGCTTCAATTAATAATGCTATCCAGCCATTAACAGATCTTTTATCCGGCTTTATTTTTTATGAGGTTAAAATTTTTGAAGCTTCTTTGCCGTTGATAGTTTTATGGTTAATTGGCGCAGCTATTTTTTTTACCATTTACTTTAATTTTTTAAATCTTCGAGGATTTAAACATGCCTTTCAAATATTGCGAGGAGATTACTCTAAACCTGACAATGAAGGAGAGTTGACCCATTTTCAGGCATTATCAACAGCTGTTTCTGGAACTGTGGGAATAGGAAATATTGCTGGAGTAGCAATCGTTATATCCATTGGTGGTCCAGGGGCTACATTTTGGTTAATTGTTGCTGGCTTTTTGGGCATGTCTACAAAATTTGCAGAATGTGTAGCAGGCGTCATGTATAGAAAAGTTAACCCAGATGGAAGTATTTCTGGTGGTCCTATGTATTATCTAGAAACTGGCTTGCGTCAGAGAAACTTATCTTGGCTTGCTAAGCCAATGGGGTTATTTTATGCGATGGCCATAGTAGTCGGGTGCTTGGGCATAGGAAACATGTTTCAATCTAATCAAGCTTTTCAGCAATTCGTTTTTATCACAGGTGGAGATGCTAGCTTTTTTGTTGATAAGGGCTGGCTTTTTGGTTTCATCTTAGCTGGAATAGTTGCGTTAGTGATCATTGGCGGAATTAAAGGGATTGCCCGAGTTACTTCTAAGTTAGTGCCATTTATGACGCTCACTTATGTCATAGGCGCTTTGCTTGTAGTCATTTTGAATGCTCATAAAGTTCCATGGGCTATCTCAGCGATTTTAACAGAAGCATTTAATCCAAGCGCCATGAGCGGAGGAATGTTAGGCATCATGATCTTAGGCTTTCAAAGAGCAGCATTTTCAAACGAGGCAGGCATTGGTTCTGCTGCAATAGCCCATGCCACTGTTAAAACAAAAGAACCGGTTACTGAGGGTTTCGTTGGTCTGATGGAGCCTTTTATTGATACTGTCGTGATCTGCACTCTTACAGCTTTAGTAATTTTAACGACAGTCTATGAGCCTGCAATGGCAAATGAGGGAATTCAGGGCATAGCTTTGACTTCTCAAGCTTTTAGCAGCACTTTAAGCTGGTCAGTTTTACCTCTTTCATTTATCGCGATATTGTTTGCATTTTCAACAATTCTTTCATGGTCTTATTACGGCTTAAAAGGCTGGACATATATCATTGGAGAATCAATTTGGGCAGAAAATTTTTTTAAAATATCTTTTTGTTTTTTTATAGCCCTAGGCTGCATGATTAATTTGAGTGCAGTGCTAGATTTTTCTGATGCTTTAATTTTTATTACAGCCATTCCAAATATTTTTGGTCTCTATGTCTTGGCTCCTGTGATTAAAAGCGAACTTGTTAATTATCAAAAAAGATTGCACAGTGGGGAGATACAAAATTACAGGTTGAGTAATGATTAAAGGTTATTGTGATCCTAAATTTCAAAATGTTTATGATGCTTTTTACAATTCTATAGAGGGTGGATTTGAGACAGGAGCAGGATTGGCGATTGAGCATCAAGGTAAAATAATTATAAATTTGTGGGGTGGCCATCAAGACTTTAATAAGACCAAAGAATGGACGGAAGATACTCTTGTAAATGTCTTCTCAGTTACTAAAGGCATTACAGCAACATGCATATCTAGATTAATTGATCAAGGTAAACTCGATCCAGCTGAGAAAGTTGGACATTACTGGCCTGAATATAGCTGCAATGGCAAAGAAGATACGAAAGTAAGTGATTTGTTATGTCACAGAGCTGCGATGTTTGGATTTCAAGGAGGCATTCCCCAAGGTTCATTTCAAGATTGGGATAAGTTTGTTCAACACTTACAATCACAAGCTCCTTATAGAAAGCCGGGTATCTCTCAGGGATACCACGCATTAACATTTGGTTGGTTGGTTGGCGAATTGATTAGGAGAGTAGATGGTCGTTCTGTTGGGCAATACTTTCATGAAGAGATAGCAGCTCCACTTGAAATAGACTTTCACATCGGTCTTGATGAAAAAGAATTTGCGAGATGCGCAGATATGCTAATGATGGAGAGAGATAGCATTAAACTTCCAGGACAGTTTTTGAGATATGTCCCAAACTTTTTCTTGCCAGCAAAACTCCAAAATTTTAAAGAAGCTTTAATAAGTGGAGATTTTCAAGAGGCTTTTCAAGAAAGAGAGGAAGATGATGCTAATTATGTGAATTCTCTTGATTGGCGAAAGGCAGAAATTCCTTCAGCAAACGGACATGGGACTGCTGAAAGTTTGGCAAGGCTATATGGTATTTTGAGTAATGGTTGCACCAGGGATGAAATCTCTATTATGAGTGAGGCTTCGCTTCACCAAGCTATTACTCCTCATTCTAGTGGTCCTGATTCTGTACTATTTGGAGCTCCAATAAAATTTGGACTCGGTTATGAGCTGGCTCAAGGAATAGCTGTGATGGGGAATATTGCTCCAACTTTTAATAACAAAATGTTTGGTCATGCTGGTGTTGGAGGCGCAGTTGCATTTGGTGATCCCGATAAAGGTATAGGGTATGGATTTACATGCAATCAGCAACATAGCCCAAATGAAATGTACCGTACCAGCAATCTTCTGACACAAGAGCTGTATTCAATTATCTCTTAGGCTGAAATTAGTTTTGATTTGGTCGAGGGGCTTTTCTTGAAAAGAAATTCCATGAGGAAGGCTCAGAATTTTCAATTATTGAACCCCCATTAACTTTAATTACGCTTTCTATATCTTCCATTAATTCGAAATAACCAAGGGCTTGATAACATTCTCTGATAATTTTTAATGCTCTCATGCTTTCTGAGGAATTAGGAATATTTTCAATTACATACTTAGCTCTTCGAAGTGCAGCCACATATGCCTTTCTTTTCAGATAATATTCAGCAGCAACTAATTCATTTTTTGCAATTAAACTTCTTAAATATATCAATCTCTGCGAAGCATATGGAGCATACTGACTTTGAGGAAATCGAGTTAAAAATTCAGATAGTTCACCAAAGGCTTGTTTTGCTCCTGAGATATCTCTATTGGAAAGGTCAGACTTAAATATTCTTGCAAACATTCCTTTGTCTCTAGTGTAACTGGCAATACCTCTCATAAAGTATGCATAGTCAATATTTGGATGTCTGGGATTAAGGCGAATAAATTTTTCAGCAGCTTCATGCGCAGCTTCATCTTCACCATTCATGAAATACGCATAAATTAGTTCTGATTGAGCTTGCTCTGCATATCTGCCAAAGGGATACCTGGCTTCAATGGCCTCCAGAGACTCAATAGCAGAATAGAAATTATTTGCTTTCATTCTTCTCTGCGCTGTATCGTAATAAACCTTTTCAGGTCGCTCCATCACTGGCGCATCGGAATTACAACTTGCTATTAATAGCGGAAGAATAATTGCAATTGCTAAATTAACTCGTAAATATTTCTTTATTTGTATCATCGGTACTGTATTTTACATTTATTCAAGCATTTGGGTTAATTCAATTACTTTAGATTGTAAGATAGTAAAAAAGTTTTTAGATTAGGGACATGATCCAAAAAAATATTAATGAAGACCAGCATAATTCTAGATTAGACCAAGCAGCAACTTTTTTATTTGAAGATTATTCACGCAGTCAAATCCAGAGATGGATATTACAGGGGAATCTATTGGTGAATGGTGAAATTCTTAAAGCAAAAGATAAAGTGCATACTGGCGATGAGATTTCTTTGGATCCAGTGTTTGAGAATAGGGTTTCTTGGGAGGGCGAAGATATAGACATAAATATCTTTCATGAAGAGGAAGATTTTTTAATTATTAATAAGTTACCAGGATTGGTTATGCATCCAGGAGCAGGATGTCATGATGGCACTTTGGCAAATGCTTTGGCATTTCATTTCCCAGCATTAAAACAACTGCCACGCTGTGGGATAGTTCATCGGCTAGATAAAGATACTTCTGGATTATTGGTGATTGCAAAAAATGAAAAATTTAGAAATTTTTTTGTTAATAAGCTGCAAGAAAGGGAAGTTTTTAAACAATATGAGGCATTGGTTGTTGGGCAAGTTATAGGTAGTTTTTCTATAGAGCATCCCATTGAAAGAGATCCACGAAATAGAGTAAAAATGAGAGTTGCTGATCTTGGAAGAGATGCTCTTTCTCATGTTTCTTTAATAAAATTCTACGAAGGTTATTCTCATATTTCTATAGAGATTGAAACTGGAAGAACTCATCAAATTAGAGTGCATTTAAGCAATCAAAAGCTTCCCATAATTGGTGATGGATTGTATAACCCTAGAAATCTTATTGCGAAAAATACTCCTGAAAATTTAATAACTCATATTCAAAATTTTCCTCGACAAGCATTACATGCCTCTAAAATAAGATTTCCTGCAATCAAAGGCGACAGTTTCTTTGAATTTGAGGCAGATCTTCCTGAAGATATGCAATCTTTAATTAAAGAGATGGAATAACCCACAAAGCCTTTCAAATCAGCCAAAAAGCTTGTTTTTAATCACAATTAATGTATAAAACCCTTTACTTTAAAGTAAATACCTTGAATTCATGAAACTTTCAGGCGGAGATCTGTTAATGCGCGCTCTCAAAGATGAGGGGGTTAAGTTTATTTTTGGCTATCCAGGCGGCGCAGCTTTGCACATTTATGATTCAATTTTTAAACAGAAGGCATGTGAGCATATTTTAGTCCGTCATGAACAAGGGGCTACTCATGCAGCAGATGGTTATTCTAGGGCTACTGGAAAGCCAGGGGTAGCCTTGGTTACTTCAGGGCCTGGCGCAACCAATGCAATAACAGGACTTGCTACTGCTTATATGGATTCAATTCCGCTCGTTGTTATTTCTGGTCAGGTACAAAGCCATTTAATTGGCACAGATTCATTTCAAGAAACAGATATGATTGGAATTTCTCGACCAATTGTTAAGCATAGTTTCATAGTCCAAAATACCCAAGATATTCCTAGGATTATTCAAGAAGCTTTTCATATAGCAACAACAGGAAGACCTGGTCCAGTAGTTATAGATATTCCAAAAGACAAAACTGACCCTTCTAAGCTCTATGAATACAAAAGAGCTAAAGAGATATCTTTGCGTTCATATCAACCAAGAGTACTTCCCCATCCAGGACAAATTAAAAAAGCTTGCAAGAAGATTTTGTCAGCAGAGCGTCCAGTAATTTATGCGGGTGGCGGAGTTATTTTGGGAAATGCTCACAAGGAACTCATTGCTCTTAATAAGATACTTAAAGCGCCTGTAACTAATACTTTGATGGGGCTTGGAGCATACCCCGCCAAAGATAAATATTTTATGGGAATGCTTGGTATGCATGGGACTTATCAAGCAAATATGGCAATGCATAATGCAGACCTTATTATTGCAATTGGTGCGAGGTTTGATGATCGAATTACGAATACTCCATCAATGTTTGCTCCAGATGCAAAGATTGTTCATATTGATGTAGATCCTGCATCAATTTCTAAAATTATTAATGCTGACATACCAATAGTTGGACAGGTTAAGGAATCTCTTCTTGCGCTGATAAAAGAAATTAAACGTTCCAAAATTAAAATTGATTCAGAAGCTTTGGACAATTGGAATATGCAAATTTCTCAATGGCGCGCAAAGCATGGTTTAGACCATGATCTATATTTAAGTAAAATAAAACCTTCAATGATTGCCCCGCAAGTTGTTGTGCAAGAGCTATATCATGCCACCCAAGGCAATGCTTTTATCACATCAGATGTTGGTCAACATCAAATGTTTGTTGCTCAATATTATCATTTCAATAAACCTCGAAGATGGATTAATTCTGGAGGGCTTGGCACTATGGGTTTTGGTCTTCCTGCTGCCATGGGAGTTAAACTTGCATTTCCCAAGCAAGAGGTTGTATGTGTTACCGGCGAAGGTAGTATTCAGATGTGCATTCAAGAGCTATCAACTTGCTTGCAATACAATCTTCCTATAAAAATTATTAACATTAATAATGAGGCGCTAGGGATGGTAAGGCAATGGCAGGATATGAATTATGGAGGAAGACACTCAGCAAGCACTTATTCAGATTCTTTGCCAGATTTTGTAAAGCTTGCGCAATCCTATGGGCATGTTGGAATGAAAGTTACCAAGCAATCTCAGCTCAAGAAAACCCTAGATAAAGCTTTTGCCATGAAAGATAGGCTGGTTTTTATTGATGTATATGTTGACCCGAATGAGCATGTCTACCCTATGCTGGTTTCTCCTAATGGCAGCATGAAGGATATGTGGATTAAAAAAAATACCAAAGCATGAAAAGAATCATATCAATATTAATTGAAAATAAGCCTGGAGCTCTCGCGCGAGTAGTTGGCCTATTTCATCAACGTGGCTACAACATTGAAACTCTAAATGTGGGGCCTGTGTTTGATGGCAGTTATTCCAGAATGTCAGTGACTACCAGAGGCTCAGAGAATGATGTTGAGCAAATAACAAAACAAATTAATAAAATTATTGATGTTATTAAAGTTTCTGATTTAACAGAGGGCGATCATCATGAATATGAATTTATTATGATTAAGTTTCGCCAAAGTGAAAAAATACAAAAAATTCTTAAGGGATTAAATGGAAAGATTCATGAGAAGAATAAAGATGTCATGGTGATGTCTGCCTGGGGCCCATCTGGTGATATCGAAATTGCAATCAAAGCTATTGGTAAAGCAAATCTTTTTGAGATTGCTAGATCTGGAAGCATCGGATTGCATGAAGGTGAAAAGGTTTTAAAAATTTAGGAGACAAAGAAAATGAAAATTTTTTATGATGATGATGCTGATATCTCAATTATTCAAAAACTCAAAGTTGCTATAGTTGGGTATGGTTCTCAGGGGCATGCTCATGCAAATAACCTTCATGAGTCTGGAGTAGATGTTACTGTTGCCTTGCGCGAAGGATCTTCATCATGGTCTAAAGCTGAAAATGCTGGATTGAAAGTAGCCAGAGTCTTCGATGCAGTTAGTGATGCTGACTTGGTTATGATATTGGCGCCTGACGAGTTTCAACAAGGCTTGTATGAATCAGAAATTAAATCTAATTTAAAACCTAATGCAGTTCTAGCATTTGCACATGGATTTAATATCCATTTTAAAAAAATTATTCCTGCTGATGATACTTCAGTGATTATGATTGCTCCCAAAGGGCCTGGGCATACTGTTAGGAGTACCTATGTAAACGGTGGAGGGGTGCCTTCTTTAATTGCAATATATCAAGATGGGGCTAATCCAAATAATCATAGTGCAAAAGAGATTGCTCTATCCTATGCCAAGGCTAATGGAGGAACCAGAGCTGGTGTTCTTGAGACCACATTCAAAGAAGAAACTGAAACTGATTTATTTGGTGAGCAAGCAGTTTTATGTGGGGGCATGACTGCTTTAATCAAAGCTGGCTATGAGACTTTGGTTGAGGCGGGGTATAGTCCAGAAATGGCATATTTTGAATGTCTGCATGAAACAAAACTGATTGTTGATTTAATTCATGAGGGCGGGATCGCTAATATGCATTATTCTATTTCTAATACAGCTGAATTTGGCGACTATGTAAGTGGTCCTGAAATTATTACAGATGATACAAAAGAAGCTATGAGAGGGATATTGAAAAGGATTCAAACTGGTGAATTTGCAGATAATTTTTTGAATGATTGCCGGCAAAGCAATGATGGATCGGGCGGGCCAATCATGAAAGAAAAGCGAAAAAACACAGCTTCTCATTCAATTGAGCAGGTTGGTTCAGAGCTTAGATCAAAGATGAAGTTTCTTCATTCAGAACGCCTGGTTAATAAAGATAAAAATTAGTGATAAAACTAGTTGATATTTCCAACTAAGGGTATACAATTCTTCGTTCCGGCCTAGAGTCGGCAAGTTCTTTTAACATATTTGGTTACTCGTGTGGGTGTTCAAAATACGAGATATATATTTTTAGTTATTTTTAATATTTTATAAAAGTAACACAACATGATTTTAATTGAAGAGTTTGATCATGGCTCAGATTGAACGCTGGCGGTAGGCTTAACAC
>ERZ802830.1950-NODE-1950-length-19076-cov-14.4414_pt1 | contig 19076 bp, 20 predicted proteins | sample MGYA00345654_ERZ802830 | MGnify/ENA primary metagenome ERZ802830 (study PRJEB30503, sample SAMEA104212375) | marine metagenome | biome: Westerlies Biome; feature: [SRF] surface water layer (ENVO:00010504) within the epipelagic zone...; material: water...
TCACGTATTTTCTATGGGAATGCTTGACCAGATATAAAGATTATATCCATAGTAAGCCTAATGGTAAGGTTACGAGATTATTATAATATAAGCCAAGGATAAATTTAGAAATGCCACATGATGATTTAAAAATGGGGCCGCATGATGTTGGCGGTGAGCCAGACCGTAACATAGATACCCATGATCATGGCATGACATATTGGGAAAAATTTTCGAACGGTTTAGTGTTATGTGTCCCTGAAACAGGTCTTGTAAAACTTGATGAGTTGCGAAAAACCGCTGAGTCCTTTGGCGATGATTACTTTAAAATGGATTATTTCATGAGAGTTGGTCTGTCCTTGGTAGAGCGTTGTATCCAAAGAGACGTATTCACCAGATCAGAATTGGAGAGTGCCAAGAAAATTGCTAAACAAAATTTTGAAGTACCTATTGTAGAATTGCCCAATCCAAAAGATATAACGCATCTTCACGGCGGTGTAGAGCATGTGCATCATCACTCTGATTTTCAGGAGGATGAATCAGGAGAAGGGCCACCTGAATTTTATTTTGACATGCTGGCGACAGCTCGCATCCTTACAGATAAAAACATTATTTCCATGGAAGATATCCAAAGAAAAATCAACAATTTTGAAGAGACATACCCAGCACGTGGTATCTCGGTCGTAACGAAAGCATGGACAGACCCAGATTTTAAATCAGCTCTTATAAAAGATGCGAAGTCAGCTATTCAAGATATGGGGATACATCTTGAATCATTTGCAGATATTATTTGTTTTGCACATGATGATAACACGCACCATATCGTTGTGTGTACCTTATGCTCTTGCTATCCCAGAACGCTTCTTGGGATGCCGCCAGCTTGGTATAAGTCGCGCAGTTATCGCTCCAGAGTTGTGCATGAGCCAAGAAAAGTGCTAGCAGAATTCGGCACTGATATAGCAGATAGCACAGATGTAAAAGTGCATGATTCGAACGCAGATATGCGCTATCTCATCTTGCCAGAAAAGCCGCAGGGAACAGAAGGTTGGAGCGAGGCAGAACTGTCCAAATTAATATCAAGGGATCACCTTGTTGGTGTTAGGCTTCCAAAAATAGATAAGAATTAATCTCGATTTGAGATTAAACATCGTCCACAAAATGAAAGAAGCTATCCCGCCATCTTATCATATGGCCCATGAAGACCTTCAATTACCTTCGGCATTGTTTTTTCGATATCCATTATGGGTAGTCCATGAGTAGGAGCAATATATTTAATTTTTTGCTCTTCAATTAGTTGTATGAGCCTGTCTGAATAAACGCTCATATCTACAAAATTGGTCCAGAATAGCGCAAGTTCGGCAAAGACAGCGGTCACTTCAGATAAGTCAAGTGTTTTTGCTTCCTCTGCTAGCTTACCGCAATGCCCGTCAAAATGATAATGGCTGTAGGCGAATCCATCGCCAGGAAATAGAATTTTATGCGGGTGTAATATTCCCCATAGTGATGTCCTAATGTCTCTCACAACGGGCTCTGTTGCGAGAAGCTCAATCCCGCCCAAATCAATTTTATCGCCGACTTCCATAGAAATAAAATTATTCTCAAACATTGGAAATGCCATATGATAGTCACTAACATCACCAAATACCATAATGTCAGGATATAAATTCAAAAAACGAGCTATGCCGCCAGCATGAGGTGTTTCTTGATGCGTGGTAAAAATGTATTTAAGAGGAATATTTTTGTCGTACAAAATCTCCATCATTTGATCATGAAGCACGTTGAAGTCTTTTGGATGCCCAGTTTCCAAAAGTAATGCACCGTCTCTTCCAATAACCAAATAAGATGAATTATAAGAATGATAGGTTTTTCCCTTATATCGCTGTAATAAACAGTCACCTAACCAAAATACATTTTCCAGAATTTCTCTTGGTAATCCATTATGCGACATCGCCTACCTCAAATGGTTTCTTGCAATATAATGAGCTTTGACCTTCGAAAAATCAACTTCAGCTAAAATTGTATCAAGCTTTTTAAATTCTTTTTCAACAAGTTCGCGGCCGCGGAATATCTTGCCATATCCAGGCGCTATAGTAGAAATATCATATTCGTCAAATACGCGCCTTATATTTTCTCTCAATATTCTTGTTTTTGCGCCCTCTAACCACCAATATCTCGTATTTAACATAAATGATTTTATAAATTGGCTTTCACAAATAATGTCGTCTTTTTCTAAAATCCAAGGTCCGTCTTTATCATCTGATAGAGCATAGGTAAACATATCAGACGTAAATAATGTTTTACTTAATTTATCATATACCCAAGCTGTGTTTATGAGTCTTAGCGGAGCGGACATAATGTCAATAAATCTGCTTGTGTTATATCCAATTTCACACTTTATTTGCTTGCCTATTACGTGTGTTGGTATGTTCTTAAGCTCAAGGTCGCGTTCACTATCAGTGAAGTCAAACCAATCCGGAGCATCGGGTTGGGCAAGATAATAACTTATAACATTAAAATGTTTGGAAATAGCTTTAGCATTACCTACTGACATAAATTCATTAACGCGTGAAGGCAGTAAAGATAATGGCAAGTGTGGAGTTACGATCTTAGAAAGCTGGTTAAGAATGTTATCTTGGTGATATAAATAGCCAGTATCAATCATAAGTGCGCCAGTCTCCTCTTTGATAACGTAGGAGTTTAATGGCGCGAAGCCAGTTTGGTTTGGCGGAAATGCAATCATTCTACCATCTAATTTTACAATATTTTGAAGCAAAAATAATTTATCTTTGTAAAGTTCAATAACATGGCTCATTAATACCTCACAACTCTGACTTTTGCGTATCGACTCAAAATAAGTAATCTATTGCGAATTATTTTATTTCAATAATTTATGAAAAATCTCAATTTTAATATTAGTTTAGCATAAAAAAAACCAAGAGAACAATTGGTCGTGATGAATTTAAACAAATAAAAAACAATTCATTTCAGGATGAATGTAAAAGGCTATCGATTATATTCGCAATATAGAACTTTATTTCCAGTAAAGCTTTAGATTTAAAAAAAATCTAGAGAATAATTTTTATTTAAAGGGATAGATTTAAACTTAGGACAGCCACTTAAAATTTAAGAAAGTTTTTTAACTTTTTCACAAAGTTTCAAAAATAAAGGAATTTCCACTATTTCATTAAATTCTATCATGATTTGATTATTACGTTCTGAGGGAAAATAAAGAATACCATTTTCACGGCTATAAACAATCCATTTGTCGGTTACTAAATTCTTTATCGTTCTTCTTGTTGTTTCTTTTTCGATACCAGAAATTTGTGAAACAGTTAAGACTGTTAATTTTGGACTATCACGTTCAAACTCAAAACTTTTTAAACCCCATGCTTTGTTGAAACTTTCATATTTCTCTTTCTTTTGGTTTTTATGAAGAATATAGAAATTGTGCCAAGCTATTGTTTGAAGAATAAAGTAGTTATTTGCATTGCCAAAATGTCTTAATGCCTCTCTGGAACGATCAATTTCAAAACTTAGGAAGCTCTCCCAAATAGAACCAAAATTGTTATGAAAATTAGTTGTCATGTTTATTAATTTTCCTGGTTGAAGTTATGCATCACACCAAATAATGTCAGGAATAAAAATATAGCTTACCAATATAAAGCTAATTTAACTAAATTTATTGCTCAATATGAGCAATATTGTGTGTTTTTGTATATTAGTGAAGTTTACATTAAAATGAAATAGTATAAAATTTTCTATCATTTTGTGGTCGGTCACTAGCCCACGTAAAAAAAAGGCCCTCTATTTATTAAACACTGGAGGACTATTAAAATGGAAATCAATGAAATTGTCTACTGTAAGACGACTGGTTCACCTTTCAGAATAAAAAGATTCTGTTCTTTAAACTCTATAAAACACATTGAACTTGAGAGTATTAGCAATATCCAAAATGGTAAGAAATTATTATCTGAAGCTTCAGTTAAAGTTTCTTTTCAAAATAGTGAGGTGCAAAGCCCTAAAGCCAGCTTTACCAAATTTGCTCAGTTTTTGAAAGGTTGAATGATGTATAAAAATTTTTTAATATTATCTGCGACAGTCTTTTTATGTAGTTGTGAGACTGCTTCTGAACAGGGGTCAGAAATTATAGGTTCTGTTTCAGCCGGCGGTTCAGCGAAAGTTGATATGAGTGATAAAAATTCTGATACCACTTCTAATTCAACGATATCTTCTACTGGCTCTGAAGCTTCAGGCTTGAATTCACAAGAAATTTTTGAACAAAAGTTTTTGAAAATAGGGACAACAGTATATTTTGAATTTGACAAATCGACATTAAATTACGAAGCGCTTGCCGTTTTAAAACAACAAGCAGGTTTTTTGAAAAATTATCCCAACACTAAAATTATAATAGAGGGACATTGCGATGAGCGCGGGACACGAGAATATAATTTAGCACTTGGTGATAGACGTGCTGCAGCAGCCCGTGATTTTTTGGTAGCTAATGGAATCGACGACAAAAGAATTAATTTAATTTCATATGGTAAAGAAAAACCATTGGTTGCAGGATCAAATTCTACTTCTTGGACTATTAACCGTCGCGCTGTATCTGTTTTAGTTCAAAAGTAGCTACAGTAATTCAAAATCATATTGTGTTTTTGTCTAAATATTATTTTAGAAGATAAATTATAATAAACGTCGCAAACCACGAAGATCAGTTTGGTTAGAGATATTTATTTTACAATCGGTTAACTGCATAAATGGCGGAGGAGGTGAACTACGAACTTTCTCTTAACTAACTGTTTTAATATGTTTTTTAAAGGGTTGTTTTTGACCACCCCACAATTTACCCCACAAAATAATTAAGAAATACTATTCTTTAAGCCCTTGGTTTTTTTATTTGGGGTTACTGGACCAGTTTGCTACTCAACTTTGACTTTTAAGACAAGGGGCGGGGGATATAGTTGCGTGGTCTGCGGATGTTGGACCACGGAACTTTAATGAATCGGGACGTTTATGCTAATGTGGTTTTATTAAGGTCGTTTTCTCAAATGGGATAATCCAAAGCTAATTTTAATCTCTAAAGTTAATAGAACCATCTATATTGTTATGATAATTAAATGAATATATTAAGATTTATTAAATTAAATGCTTTTTACTATCCCCGGCTAATAATTTGGTTAGCGTCGATCATTATTTTTGATGGTATAATTTTCTTTTTCATCAGTCAGATATCTGCAGTAGACCTTCATTCTAATGCAAGACAATTCAATTTTGTATCCAAGATAGAGTCAGAAAAAATGGGAAAACAGTTTATAAACTATACCATTAGTGAAGTTTATCAAAAAGGTCATAAAGTTTTGTCGAAGGCAAGTGTTGAGCAACAACGTGTAGAAAATATATTATCAAAATTAGACAGTGCTTCTCCTTGGTTTGCTCGAAAAGATGTCAATATAGATATCGTTGAGTATCACGAGAAAAATGCACTGTATTATGGTGCTGGTCATATTATAATTTTTACAGGTTTACTAAATGTTGTGAATGATGACGAGTTAGCTTTTGTGATATCCCATGAAATAATTCACATGTTGAGCAACCATCTTGAAGAAAATTATACAATCGCTAATTCTAAATCGACCAAAAGATTTTTAAATTTAGAAGAAGTGCTTTTAAAGCAACATGAAAAACAAGAGGAGGAAGCAGACAATTTTGGTGTTCATTTGGTTGCAAATGCAAAATTTGATCCTTGTGGAATTTATACTCTAAGAAAAAAAATTGAGCCCCATCCGACAAGCAAATCTGGAAAAAAGAAAACTATCGATGACTGCGTGACGATTAGTGAAAACTTGGACACGCTACTTCCAAGCAAGATAAAAAATAGCGTCCTCGAATGCTCTAAAATATCGTGTAAGTTGAAAATGAGATATCTAGATTACATCCCTTTAAACGGCTTAGTAGCATTCATAAAGTTGATAAATTCATCATATTATCTATTCCAGAAGTAGATTTGTGCTGATGTTAGTCATCATCTATTTTTATTTCACAGTTTTATCATAAAAATAGTATATTTATTTGTAATGAAGAGTCTAAACCTGCAGGTTAACAAATAATGAATTCTGTTTTTTTGAAATTTATTGCAAGCTCTTTAATTCTTTTTATTCTTTTTTTCATAAAAACAGCAAATTCATCTCAGTATCGAACACTATCTGAAACAGATGTACCCTTAAGCGAATGTTGGTATGTTCTAGAAAATGGCAATATTAATTCTAAACTTTCATCAGCATCTAGCCAGAATAATAACTTCACACACTACATTTTTTTCAAGAGCAGTATATATAGGATTGAAATTAATTGGAAAAGAATTCCCACTATTTTTTGCGAAAAAATAACATATTTTGAAGATGTGAAGGAAAATTGGCAATCTTATAGCCAAGATACCGGAGAATGGATATTTTTAGATGACGAGAAAGGTAAAAACAAATAATAGTACTTTTTATTTTTTTTCCCGATGAACAAAATTTGATATGAATTCATGGTTAAAAATCATCTTTTTGTCCCACAATGGAGCAGTTCTTTTTAAACCATACCCAACATCATGAAGCAAAAAATCGCTATAGGGGAAAACTATTTTTTCCTCTAAAATATAACTTTCTAACACATGACATGACGAACATCCATGTTCAACAAATATTTTGGAAGTGGAAGGTTCAAGTACTTGGTGTATCGGTTCAGGAGATAAGCTTTTAAATAACTTCCGGATGTTATCCATTTCTAGCTGGGAATTGATATTAATATCATGCACTTCACTCGCGATATCAGCAAAATCTTCAAATTTAAAGGCTGCCAGATTGCTACCCCATTTTGCTATTAAAGGCGTTCCACCTCCATTTACAATACTTATCTGACCTGAAATGCCATCATCATTCAAATCAAAGGGATCAAAAAATAGCAATGACCAGGTATCAGGCAGACCCTCAATTTCTTTGACGCCCGTGATATTCAGTTTTCCATTATCTGTCATATGACAAGACAAACATTTTGAAACGCTATCTGCAGCAAAAACCTCTAGCGGTTCTGTCAAAATCAAGATAATGAGTAGATATACTTTTGCTAGCTGACGAATAATTTGGATGCTTTCTCAAGTTGCAAACCTAATGCAGCTGCTTTTTTTGTTATCTCGATTAATTCATTGCTACCTGCGGCTATGACTGATTCTCCATATTGCCCGGAGGTAGTGTTTCTTAGAGTTTCCAAAAGTAATGATAATTCCATATTTATTTCGTCTTCCAATTGCGGGCTACGCATAGCAATAAATGGCTCCATATTTCTCCAAAATGCCATTGCCCCAATGACCCTATGTCTGAATATAAAGCCATCTATTTCGCTCCAGCCAGATTCAAATCCCGTATCTGCAATACTCTTAACAAGATAATTAGACATAGAAACCAAAATCTCTTCCATAATCTCGTCGTCTTCATACAAAACTTCTTTACTTGCAATTAGAAAATCCAACTGTTTAACAAGGGAACCTGTCTCAGAGTTAAGATTACTCAAGGCATTTCGAACATTTTCGATTGCACTTGAACAAACATCATCATAGCATTCTTGTCTAATTGCTTTTTCTAATTCCAACAAATAAATTGGTTTGATGGGCTTTAGTTCATCCTCTACTTCAAAAATCCAAAAATTGGAATTATATCGTTTTAGTATTGTAGAAAATGAGCGTAATGCGCGTTTTTTAAATTTGCTATAATCTGTAATATTTTCGCTATCTATGGAAGCTAATAGTTGCGAGCTTATCATTTCGACCGCTTGCATACCGCCTTTTGCAAGCTCCCAGTTTACAAGAGCAGCCTCTTTCACACTCAGTTGGGGATTATAACTACTGGTGTCAGCTGACCTGACGCTTGCTTTAGAAGTCTCGTTTGCTATTACGGTATATGGCGAGTTTATTACGAATAAACCTAGTGCAATAATAAATAGTTTAACATATGAAGGAAATATAGCCGATTGTACCATTGTGAATTTACCAAATTGATTGAACATTTGAAAAACTAAACTCAAAAAAGTTTACATTTTTATGAATTTATTCCGGTTATTTAAAAAAATATAATTTTTATTCAATCTTAGTTCCATTTTTCCCAATTCTTAAATTGTTAAGTTTTCGATTTGGCTAATTTACCCATTTGTTCTTTAGTTAAAGGAAGCAAAACACCTTTAGGATAGTTAAACAGTATCAATTCACCACTTCCAACTGGCAAGCCTGTTATAGCGGTGATAATGTCCTGATGTGTAACCATTAGGTATATTTGTTTTAGGCTAATTTTTTTCATTAAATTATTTAGTACAAGAAGGGTCTCGTTTTTATCTACGAAACCTTGATAGAAAGTATTAAGACCTGAAAATTTTTCGACTTTAATGTTGTCGAGTAGAACTGCCGTATCGTACGATCTGCACCACTCACTAGATAGTATTTTGTTAAAATTTAAATCAGACTGTTTGAATAAATGCCCCGTTTGTTTGGATAATTGTCGACCCTCTTGTGATAAATTTCTTTGAGTTGAACAATCGAGTTTCGAAAAGTTATCAGGGTCGCCCGTTCCAGGTGCTTTTTCGTGTCTCATAAATACTATATTAGCGTTGATTGCCTTTATTATTTCATCAAGCGTTTGAGACTCAAAATTTTTAAAATCCAATATTATATACTTGATTTTATCAGAATTTGAGTGATCTTCAGCTAAACTGTAATTGTGTAAAAAAAATAAGTTAAGAATAACAAAAATTCGAATATACAATGTATTCATCGTTAAAAAAACGGGGAAATTAATTCCCCGTTTTCCTCAAATTAGTGTTTTTAGTTTGGCAGATTCATATTAAACAAAAATAACTGGCCACCTTGGTCACCCTTTACTTGCTCTACCATACCACCTGATTCACCTTTATGCTGAACGACGCCAAAAAACGTAGAGTCTGCTAGAGAAACTGTTTCATTGATTTGCTGTTCACCAACACCAGCAAGTTCTTCCATCGTGTAAAATGAACCATCTGATTTTTTGGTTATCATAGCGGTGACATTCCAACTCCCTGAAAATTCAGAAGAAGTCGCCTTTGAGAAAGAACCACCTAGTGCGGACACACCTGCGGCAGCCCTAGGACTTTGTTTTCCGCCAGCTTGTGCTAGGAAGTAGCCAACCCCAGACTCAGCAAGCTGAAATGTATCAGGATTGATTGGGAGTGCCATTTTGCGCTCTCCAAACTCATTTCCTGAGTCTTCATCTAATATTAGAACGTCCGCATCGGAAGTTTTAACCCATTGAAGCCCGTCTGGGGCAACTAATTGTGCTCGGCCATCTTCCCATGTTGAGGCATCGCCCATACCGCCATGCTTAATTCCTTTGCCTCCTGTCTCAAGAGCAAGGGCTCCATCAATTGCTGCAAGTGTTCTACTAACATCGGCAGATATTAAGGCCGGTAGTTCACCATTTGCTGCGTCTAATTCCGCAACAAGCTCGGTGAATTCCACACCTAACAGACCGCCCTTATTCGTCATATTTTGAAAATATCTGAACTTAGAGATGTCGGGGTCGCCTGCTGGGTGTTCCGTTTTTGAGTCCCCAACAAAATATGTATGACCTGCCGGCTGTTCCTCAGCCAACTGCCATTTTTGCATTTCGGTATCCTTAACTGCTGGAGTAGTATCCCAGCCACCCCACTGGTAGCTAGTTGGTACGAATTTAGCTGAAAAGTTATTTGATGCATTTGGATTTTGAAGGTAAGAATCCATCATATTCTCAAGAGTATCAATCTTTTCAATGCCGAGTGAAGCGAAATCTTCATTAGCGACGGCCATCCCATAAAGTTTACCATAGAGCAATCCATTTCGAGCTAAAAATTTATCTCTTTCTGATGCTGTTCCGTTTTGATCCACAACATTATTGTCGGCGTCTACTCCCTTTTTTCCGATGTATATCTTTAGTGGGGCAGGCTCTACACCGTGGTTGTAACCAGCCATAACTGCAACAACGTAGTCTTTATGACCTGAATTTACGGGTAAAATTTTCTCATACCCAGTTTGACCCATTGCTGGAACAGTGTAGGCTACTCCGTTTTTTACATCGACAGCGATAGAGGCAAGACCCAAGGTGTCATGGGTGTTTATACCGGACTCTTCAAACATTCTTTGAATATTCCATTCTTCTGCAGCGAACCAAATGTCATCTGCAAACCCAATGTCGTTTCCATATTTATTTGCTTTTTCAAGATGCGCGCCACAAAAAGACTGAAAGAAAAAGTCGCCCTCAGTAAGCTTATATTTTTCGTCGAATTCCACAACGGTTCCATCTGCTAGAGTTTGGTTTCCCCAAATACCGCCTTCAGATTTTGGTTTAACTATATCTCCAAATTGGTTATAGACGGTATCGAATATTTTACCTGAAGTGATAAACATCTCATCTGCAGTCTTATTGTTGTTTAAAAAATCGGCAAATTCGGCGCGGTCGAAGTCAATTGTGTGGATGTGAGAGCCAGTAAATTTCACTCCATTCTGCATTTCCCAACCGTAAGTTTCATTGCTCATAGTAGCATAAGATTCGGATTGATAACCAACACGAATCGTGTTTTCATCAGCTAACCATACAGCGTTTCCATCCGGATAACCGGTTAACGCTAGGCCATTGACAGGGTCTACTTCACCAACGTTGGCAAGAACCTTCATATTTCTGATAAATGGAAAGTCTACGTCGCCGCTTTTACCATCAGTAAGTTCATTTGGACTATCAGCTGTGCTGGCTTCTGCAATTAAAGCTGAACCTGAACCAATATAGGATGGACCGTGGCCGCCAGCCAATGCGGTACCAGTTAAAGCAGTCGAGCAGAGTAATAAGGTGGCTAAGGATTGTCTTAGTATTGACGTGGTATTTTTATTCATTTTTTGCCTCTAAAATTCTAAAATAATTAATTGAAATGAAGCAAAATAAAGCATGAAATATTTTACATTTTTGTGACTGGTTTTTGACAATTTTGTAAATTTTAAAACTTCATCTTGTCACATTAAAGAAGTAGCGTTTTACTATAAGTATGATGGGAGACTGGGAGATTTTGTAAATGAGAATTAATCCTTTATATAGAGTAGCAATTGCTCTGGTATTGGCCACTCTAGGAATTTTAGCGGCCTCTGGATTAATCAACTACAGGATGACAAAAACTTACGACCAATTGAGTTTGGAATTTTTCAATAAACAACTTCAAAAACCTATTGATGCTGAAGTTTTGGATCAAATACAATTATTCGAACCTAAGTTAAAAGCAGCATCATATGATGTCGCACAGTCAGCTAATTTTAGAAAGGCTAGTTCGAATTATCTTGATGCTGAAAATGCACCCCCCGAAGATTATGACCCTGAACCAGCTTTATGGGATTTAAGAATAGAAACCCGAAAATTAATGGATACAGCTATTTTATCTACGGATAAAAACCTTAACGTAAGAGGAATTTCTTACATCCTGAAAAAAAAGAAGAACGTAACATTTTCAGAATGGAGAGAGACCTCTGAGAAACATGATCAATTTCCCGGTGAAATTATTAAAAAAATAGTGGAGCGTAAAAAAGCACATAAGTTTTTAATGCCGGTATATTATTGGATTGATAACGGAATGCCGACCGCAACATCAGTTGTTCCTATAGGAAGATTTGATTATTCGGGTTATTTGCTTGTTCATGCCAGTTTGTTAGATGTATTGAGTGCACTTGATAAAAAATTAGGTGCCGAGATACAATTTCTTTCGGCTAAAGATAAAAAGGTGATTTATACCCTTCCAAATATTAAAATCACAAAAGATGCCAAAATAACAGAATTTTTATCTCCTCTTAAAAGCGATTCCAAAAAAACTTATGGGCTTATGATTAATGATAAAGTCACGAACCAATTAGCATCCATTAAAGTTACAGCTGATATTACCGAACTGGATAAAAAGTTAGCTTCCGTAAGAATTGAGTCGTTTGTTCTTTTCGCAGTGGTGGTTGTTTTAATCGCGTTTATTGCTGACGGATTAGTCATAGTTTTATTCCGGAGGGTGTTTCTAAAACAAGTGGCCGCTGAGGAAGAGATACAAAAGTCCATTCGTTATGCAGGTAGAATACAAAGAACATTACTTCCTAAATTTGAACCTCAAATAATTGAGATGGATGTTGTGTGGCAGCCCAGAGACATAGTGGGTGGTGACTTGTATATGATACATGAGTCAGATGAGAAACTCATAATCGTGCTTATCGATTGCACAGGCCACGGCGTTCCTGGAGGATTTCTATCGGCAGTTGCCCATTCTGTTGTTGATAGGGTTATTACAGACAACAACCACAAAGATGCGGGAGATTACTTATCTGAAATCAATACTTTATTCAAAGAGTTACTCAATCAAAAAGATAAGAAAAATGCTACTTCTAATGAAGGGCTGGACGGCGGTATCTTTGTTTTTGACAAAACATTGAATATGGCAACTTTCTCTGGAGCTGCAACTAGCTTATTTTTAACATTACCAGGTCAAGGTGTCCAAGAAGTTAAAGGAGATAGAAAGAACGTTGGAGGCATTAGAACCCCAATAAGCTACAGATTTCCTACTCAAAAAGTTGAAGTTGGGGCTTTCATTTACACTATGAACACGGATGGCATAAATGATACGATGAGTTCTGAGAAAAAACCTGTTGCGTTTGGAAAAAAGAGACTAATTACTCAACTAGAAAAAAACAATAAATTGGAACCAAAACGCACAAACCAGATAGTTATGCAAGCTTTGAACGAATATAAGGGGACTGCGCCTTTTCGAGATGACATAACTTTATTTTCATTTGTTTTTAAGGATGAAGTTTTAAACACGTAGTTTGACCAAACTTCAACTGATAGGATTAGATGGTATGTATATATTGATTTTATTAACGTTCCTAACGATTAATTTGTCTGCAAACGCAATTGCTAGAGAAAATCTATATATTGTTGGTTCATCCACAATTTTTCCATTCTCGAGAGATGTAGCAAGTTTCTTTGATAAAAATGATATTTTTCCTGAACCAGTCATTGAGTCGTCCGGGTCTGGTGATGGAATCAATTTGTTTTGTAAAGGTATAGGTGTTGAATTTCCAGATATCGCTGCTGCTTCAAGAAAAATTACAAAGCAGGAAATTGAAAACTGTGAAAAAAATAATGTTAATTCATTTACTGAATTAAAAATTGGCTTCGATGGAATTGCTTTTGTGACGTCTGGCGACATGGCTGGAAAAAAGCTTACCTTGAACAACATCTGGAGAGCACTGTCCCCATTTGGCGGTGCAAATAATCAAAGAAATGTAAATTTACCTCAAGTTTGGTCTGAGATTGATGAAAACCTTCCTGAAAAAGAAATAAAAATTTTACTCCCTCCTCCAACATCAGGGACTAGAGATTCTTTGATCGAATTAGCCATGAAAAAAGGATGTATATTTCAAGGAGCCTCTGCTGCAGAGCGATGTAAAGAAATCAGAGAAGATAGAGCAGTAATAGAGGGAACAGAAGATGATTCTGCTCTGGCAAAATATTTAAAAGAAGACAACGATGTGGTTGGTGTTGTTGGTTATTCCTATTTAACTACTTACCAAAGCAGCATTTCAGCAATTGGTATAAATAAGATTTTTCCTCTACCAGTTACTATCCAGAATAGAACTTATCCTCTTTCAAGACCTCTTTTTCTATATGCTAAAAATAAACATGTCGAGATTATACCCGGAATGGAGGAATTTTTATTTGAATTCATCTCTGATGCTGCTTTGGGAGAGCAGGGATATTTAATTGATAAAGGCCTTGTGCCTCTCATGATTGACGAATTTGAAGCAGAATTTGATAAATTTACAACAGAATTATATAGGAAATGAAAATGTTTTATTTGTTCTGGAAAATTGAAAATGAAATCTAGCCAAATATTTGAGCACGAGATGAATGTTCTATCAAAAGCAGAAAAAGTGCGCGTTGAGGATGGTAATTCAGTCAGCTATGAAGATTTCGAAAAAATATTAGGAGAATATAAAAAACTCTTGAAAACGACTTCAAGGTTAGTAAGACATTCAGACAGAATGGAGATTAACCTCAACATTACAGCAAAAGAAGCTCGAGAAAAAAGCGAACAACTAGAGGCATTATCAAATCAGCTAGCTAAATATCTCTCCCCTCAAGTTTATGATTCAATATTCAGCGGCACGAGAGAAGTTTCTTTGACAAGTTCTAGAAAAAAACTCTCAATATTTTTTTCTGATATCGTAAATTTTACAAAACTTTCTGAGAGCATAGAATCTGAGGAACTAACGGGATTACTTAATTATTATTTAACGGAAATGTCGCATATCGCTCTAAAACATGGTGCCACCATCGATAAATATATTGGTGATGCTATTGTAATTTTTTTTGGGGACCCAGAAACTAAAGGTATTGAAGAAGACGCTTTAAGCTGTGTAAAAATGGCAATAGAGATGAAGTCTAAAATGTTTGAACTCAGAAACCACTGGAAGCACTATGGGTTAGCGGAACCTCTGCAATCAAGAATGGGTATTCATACTGGTTTTTGTACTGTTGGGAATTTTGGGTCCGAAAATAGAATGGATTATACTGTTATTGGCAGCGGTGTAAATCTTGCGGCACGTTTGGAGTCAGCTTCTGAACCAGGCAATATATTGATGTCCTATGACACTTACAATTATGTGAAAAATACCATACCATGTGTTGAAAAAAAACAAATCTTAGCAAAAGGTTTTCCCGAGCCTATAAGAACATTCTCCGTAATTGATGAAAAAGACGTTGAAGACATAATTTCCATCACAATTGGAGATAATAGGTTGGACGCTTCAGTCGAAGAGCTAAATAAAGAACAGCTTAAAAAGCTTAAAGATGATTTATGTTCTGCTCTAGACAATCTCGAAAATCACATGAGATAGTATAGAGTTTTAGCTCCATACTTTGAAAATGAATAATATCTTTCCATGCTCTTTAACAAATTCAAAATCCCACATATCACTTTTCCTTGCTATTTCTATAAACCCTAAACCGGCACCCTTGCTACCCTCTGGCGGGCCATCTTTAAGGCGATTTCTATAAGCAGATTTAAGTTCAGCACTATCCATTTTTTTCAATTCTGTTAAATCTCTGGTGAGGGTATTCATTTGCTTTTCATCTACAGCGTTTACCGCTTCAACCAAAACTTTATTGTCTGACAAGCTTAACGCTACAGTGCCAACACCAGAGGTTTCATCCTCTTGAATTGTTTTTTCGGAAGAGTATCTAATTATATTTTGGGCTTGTTCAACGAAGTTTCCAAAAACTTTTTTTTCGGCGCGTTCATTTCCTGCATTCTCTCCAATTTCTAGTCTCACAGCAACCGATATAGCAGTTAATATCTTTTCGGTTAGAGGCCCTGAATAACAAAAAAAAGTTTTCCGTTTTAGAAGTATATTATGCAATTCATCGGTATTCATTATATTTCCTGCATTTTGAATTTAGAATTCTCTATATCTTCCTCGAAATCCTCTCCAGCTTCTTGCATTGAGTCATCCCCGCTCCTGTAATTCCATTTTATTTGAACATCTAATCCATCAGCTGCTGCCTCGTCAACTTTGTCGAATATGTCAAAAAGTAATTTTGCTGATGAGCTGTTAAAATAGTAAAGTTCTAGTTCAAGAACAAACTTTTCAACGCTCAACAACTCTTGTTCTATTTCTTTCATTATTGGAATGGAAATTTCTGAAATATCTTCTGGATAGCATTCTCCCTTTATGAGGCAGTACCCACTATTTATCTCTATAAGCGGTGTTCTTGAGGTGGCTTCTATTTTCATATGACTTCTCCTTATCGAACTTTTCCTTCGCAATATGACAAATATATGAAAAATACCAAAATATTTTCCTAAATTGAAAAGAATTACGTTATTTCAGCAATTATATTTATTTTTTGGTTTGTAATGAAACTGACAAAATTTTTTGTTTTTTTAAAACTTATATAAAAACAAAAAAGGTAGGTTAAATGTTCAACTTCTTTGCTAGTGTAACTTTAGTTATTTTTTCGATAATTCCCAATGTTGCTATGGCATTTGAAGTCTACGGACCGTATCCAATAACCCTAAAAGACTATCAGGGGCAGGAAACTAATTCCGTAAATTATTCTGAACAGATTTCTCAGCATCTGCTTCACAGTAGTCTAAAAAAAGCGATTAGCAGCGGTGCTTCATTGGAAGTTATGAATCGCTATTTTAATGGTGCTGAAGAGGAGTTATTGATACTTGACCCAATATCATCTGATGGGTTTATATTTGATGGAAAAGATATAAACAAAATTGCAAAAACAAATCTATCTGGAATGGTATACAAAGATATTATCCCTGGCTGGCTGGGTGGTATGACAGCCAAGGAAGTTCTGTCATCTATGATTGAAAAAGCTGCCCAGAGTAAGAATGGATACGACCCAATACACGGATATGACTATGCTCAGCTAGTATCTAAATTTACTATGGGCGCAGTCTTTTATCACCAAGCGTGCGGTAACCACCTAAACAAGATGCTTGATGCTGACTATAAACCAAATAATGCGCCTTATAAGAGCGGAGCTCATTATACTGGAAAAGAACATAGTTGGGATCAGGCCTTTGGCTATTGGGGCGCAGCTGCACATGGAGCAACCCTATCTGCCGTGCAAAATTATAACATCGCAAAACAAAAAAACGAAGTTTTTGCAGATTTTAACTTAGATGGTGTTGTTAATTTAATGTCTGAGATGAATTATGCATACGCCTATTATGCCTCCAGTTTTGATAAAAGTGGTTTGACCGATTATTATAATTTGATAACCAAGGCATATATAGAGGGGCGTCAAATCATCACAGAAGCAAATGGAAATTTATTAAGTGAGGACACACGTTCAGAACTTGAGGAAAAAGCTTGGATAATTTGCTCTAACTGGGAGCTAGTAATTTCTGAAGCTATCTTTAGATATGCGGGAATTATATATACAGATCTGGAAAATCTCACCGCAAATCGTGGTGATAAAAAAGCGTATCGTGAATACGTAAAACATTGGGGAGAGCTAAAGGGATTTGCTTTATCCCTTCATACAGGTGGCAGAAGTTTAGGCGAACTTGGCACGCGTATTGACAATATTATTGGCTTAGGTCCTGTTGTTGGAAGAGTTTTTCCTGCCGAAATTGCTGAAAATAGCGTGCAAGTAACAGGAGTTAATTCTGATGGTAGTTTTGTTTTGAGTGATGCGAGTGCCGATGGATATATGGTGAACATGTTGAAATTACAAAAACTCCTCCAAGAAGAATTCGAAATCATGGCCAAAAATAATAACAAATTATAAACAAAATTTTTAAGCCTTAATTTATTCAACTGGAGAAATCGTCAAATTTAATATGTCTCTCATCCCTTGCAATTTAGAAAGACGTTGGAGCGAACAAACGCTTTTGGTCTGAAGAAGTGTCTAGATCGTTCCAAAAACTTTTGTTCATAAAACTATAATTTATTTTAACCTTTTTGTTCTTTCAATAATATTAGCTGGGTTAATATCTATTGTTTTTGACATGGTGCCGTGAACATTATTCTTACCAATATTATGGCTTGTCCATTCTTCAGCACTTGAATTTAGTACGTATTCAATTTGATTAATTATCTCATCTATCAATGGTTTTTCTTTGTCGTCGTCATGCCACGTAATTTCAATTTTCATTTGATATCGCCTTTTTGAATGTTGACTTTGGGGGTATTTTTTTAGTACGGCGGAATTTAGACAAAAATTTGATATTTTATTGATTAGGCGAACAAAAACTTATTTCCAAAAAACTGTTTAAACGGTGCCCAGACCAAGGTCCGGAGTGCGAGCATGGGATGTTCTTGGAACAGTCTTCTAAGGTGAATTTATCATAAATACAATAGCTTGGTCGTTTTTACGCGATACTTAGTCAACACAAAAAATGTCTATAGTGTTTTCTGGTGAAAAATAAAAATATTTTTTTGTTTTTATGCTGTAATGAGTGTAATGTTGTAATGTTGGACGTAAACTACTGATTTTATTAACACCTGTCATTACATTCAAGTGTGTAAACATTACACTTTATAGGGTATATGCCCTCCGCGAGGATGAAAAACACTTTTGAAACACTAAATTTCATGGAGAAATACTATTGGAACTTTCTCCACTGCCCACGGATCTTTAAACGGTCTGCTCGCATAAGCTGTCTATAAGCTCTTTTATATGATCTGAACGCCAAACGGTTGTATTGGCTGATAGCTTTATAGGCTTTGGGTATTTACCCTTTTTAATTCCATCCCACCAAGCTGACTTTGATATAGGTATGATAGGTGGAATGTTCTTTTTATCATCTCCTATGATTTGATTAAGCCTGAGTAAGGTTGGCTGTATTGGAGAATTATCATTCATGATGTTTGTCCTTGTACGAGTTGAATTACTTTTTCCTCCGTGCCGTATAAATAATCTGCCCAATCATTCATAAGTGATATTCTCTTCTCATATAGATTACCTCTCCTATATGCTGCCTCTACCTTGTTGCTTATGGTATGGGCTAATGCCATCTCAGATGTCTCATTATCATAGCTTGTTGTCTCGCTTACCCAATCCTTGAAGGTAGAGCGCAGCCCATGTGTTGTAGTGCTAAGATTAAGCCGCTTTTGTAATACAAGCCTTAAAGTATTATCTGATAGCCTTTTGCCAGTCTCAGGATTAGGAAATAGCAATCCGTCAGCTCCATATAGCTCTCCAGCTTCTAATAATACAGCCAATGCCTGCTTAGATAACGGCACTCGATGCTCATTAGATGCCTTCATGCGTTCTGCTGGGATAATCCAGCATTGCTTATCTATATCTATCTCATCCCATGTAGCATCTAATACTTCTGATTGCCTTGTAGCGGTAAGGAGTAAAAAGGTTAGAGCTAATCGCGTAGAGGGTTTTATCTCACTTTTAGATAGACTCTCAATCAGCTTAGGAGCTTCTTGATACGCTAGTGCATCATGATGACTCCCATTGCTGCTCACTTTAGGCAGGGCCAGCACAGCAAGCTCTACGGGGTTATCTGAG
>ERZ802830.1952-NODE-1952-length-19065-cov-12.5063_pt1 | contig 19065 bp, 12 predicted proteins | sample MGYA00345654_ERZ802830 | MGnify/ENA primary metagenome ERZ802830 (study PRJEB30503, sample SAMEA104212375) | marine metagenome | biome: Westerlies Biome; feature: [SRF] surface water layer (ENVO:00010504) within the epipelagic zone...; material: water...
CCAATTCAGCTGGAAACACCAACAACGACGGCGATAACACCAACAACACACTCACTCTCTCCATCAACACCGTCAGACCAACAATCTCAACCACCATCACTCGCGTCGACTCGACCACGCCTGACGGCATCTGTGTCACTGGCGACGTCATCAACCTCACCGTGACCTTCGATGAGGATGTTGTCGTCACAGGCACCCCAGCTCTCCAGCTCGAAACCGGAACCATCGATCGCAAAGCGATCTTCATTTCCGGCTCCGGCACCAACACACTCACCTTCCAATACATCGTTCAAGACGGTGATTCCTCCGCTGATCTCGATCAGCTCTCCTCAACAGCACTCGAGCTCAACGGCGGAACCATTCAGGATGCCGCAGGTAACAACGCCATCCTCAATCTCCCCAACCCAGGCGCAGCAGGCTCTCTCAGCAGCAATGCCGATCTGGTGATCGACGGCATCGCGCCCTTCGTCAGCACGGACACCCGCACATACGTTTTAGAAGCCAGCAATCCTTTCGGAATTTCCGATGTCGGCCTCTCCGCCAAACCCACCTTTGCCGACATTGATGGCGACGATGATCTTGATCTCTTCATCGGCAATCGAGCCGGCAACACCCTCTTCTTCCGCAACACCGCCGCTTCAGGCTCCACCGCCCCCGCCTACGCACCAGCTGTCACCAATCCTTTCGGGATTACCGATGTAGGTCGCGCCGCCAGCCCAACCCTCACCGACATTGATGACGATGGTGACCTTGATCTCTTCATCGGCAATCGAGCCGGCAACACCCTCTTCTTCCGCAACAACGCCGCTCCAGGCTCCACCACTCCTGCTTTCGCCGCAGCTGAAACCAATCCCTTCGGAATCACCGACGTGGGCCGTTTCGCCAAGCCCTCCTTTACAGATACCGATAACGACGGCGATCTCGATCTCTTCATCGGCAACCTACGCGGTAACACCCTTGTCTTCCTCAACAACGCCACTCCAGGAGCCACCACTCCCGCTTACGCACCAGCCGTCACCAATCCCTTTGGAATCAACGATGTAGGACTCTCCGCCGCCCCCGCCTTCACCGATGCCGATGGCGACGGTGATCTTGATCTCTTCATTGGCAATCGAGACGGCAACACCCTTGTCTTCCGCAACAACGCCACTCCAGGCTCCACCGCTCCCGCCTACAGCCAAGAACGCGGGGCCAACGGTGAACCCAATCCCTTCGGGATTACTGATGTGGGCTTCAACGCAAGCCCGGCCTTTATCGATCCTGATAACGACAGCGACCCTGATCTCTTCATCGGCAATGCCGCCGGTACCACCCTCTTCTTCCGCAACACGGGGGCTGCTCCTGGCGTGAACACTTCCGCCATCAATGGCGTCTACACCATCGGTGCTGTCATCAACCTCACCATCGGCTTCTCAAAACCCGTTGTCGTTGACACCACTGGCGGCACACCCACTCTCCAGCTCGAAACCGGCACCACCGATCGCAAAGCGATCTTTACCTCCGGTTCAGGCACCAACACCCTCACCTTCCAATACACCGTTCAAGACGGTGACACCTCCGCTGATCTCGATCAGCTCTCTTCCACAGCACTCGCACTCAACGGCGGCAGCATCACTGATGCCAACGGCAATCCAGCCATCCTTTCACTCCCTCAGCCCGGAACTCAGGGTTCCCTCAGTGACAATGCTGATCTCATCATCGATACCAACGATCTCATCACCTCAACGATCAGGTCCTCCGAAAGCCTGACCCTTCCAGACGGTCTTGCAAACCTGATCCTCACTGGCACTGACAATCTCAATGGCACTGGCAATGACCTGGACAACAGAATTGAAGGCAATTCAGGTAAAAATCGCCTCAACGGCAAAGGCGGCAACGACACACTCATCGGCAAAGAAGACAAAGACAAACTCACCGGCGGCAGCAATGCCGATACTTTTCTCTTTCAATCCATCAATGACTCCGGCATAACCAATGCAACAAGAGATCAGATCACTGATTTCACAGCAGACGACACCATCGACCTCTCACGTATTGATGCCGATCCAAACACGAACGGTGATCAAGCCTTTGTCTTCATTGGATCCGATCGCTTCTCAGACATTGGCCAGGCAAGGTTTAACAACGCTGTCCTCAGACTCAATATTGACGACGACCTCTTTGCTGACTTTCAAATCAACCTCAAAGGAGTCAACGAACTATCCGCGGACTCCTTGATCCTCTGATCCATCCAAGCCACAACGGGCAGGGTCAGCGCAACCTTCAAAGCTGCGAATCACCCCTGCCCCGTTCGCGCGATATCGAGCACATCCGCCATCGAACGGATCTGATCCATGGTGCGCTGCAACAGGTCGGCCCCAGCCAGCTCCACGCGCAAATCGATCCGGGCTGGTTTGCCATAGGTCGTTTTCACACGCGCATCACTGACGTTGATCGATCCATCCGAAAGACGCATCAGGATGTCCTTGAGGATGCCCACTCGGTCGATCACCTCAATGCGCAATTGCACCGGGAAGCGCTGTCCATTGCGGGCATTGGCTGGATTCCAACGCACCGGCAGGCGCCGTTCACTCGGGATCGCCTCCACATTGGCGCACTCTTGCCGGTGAATGGTGATTCCATGGTTGCCGAGTGCCACGGTGCCCACAATCGCCTCACCAGGCAGAGGGCTGCAGCAACCGCCCAGGCGATAGTCAAGTCCCTCCACTCCAAGAATCGGCACGGCGCCGGCATGGTCTTGCCGAACCGGCGCTGATTCCGCCTGTTCCACCAGCTTGCGGGCCACATCCTCATTGCTGAGGGGCTGAGTCTCCGCATCGGCTTGCAAACGGATTTCCTCCCGCAGCCGATTGAGCACCTGATGAAGAGTGACGGCACCGAATCCAAGGGCCGCCAGGAGATCATCGGTGCAGTGCAGGTTGCAGCGTTCAGAGACACGGGTCATCGCTTCGCTGTTCAGCAGAGCGTCAAAACCACTGCGCCCCAACTCTCGCTCCAGCAGCTCCTTGCCGCGTTGAATCGTTTCATCGCGATGGCTTCGTTTGTACCACTGGCGAATGCGATTCCGTGCCGTTGGTGTGGCTACAAAGTTGAGCCAATCCAGGCTGGGGTGCGCCGTTTTGCTGGTGAGAATGTTGATGAAATCCCCGTTCTGCAGCGGTGTGGAGAGTGGGCAGAGGCGATCGTTGATCCTGACGCCATGGCAATGATTGCCCACCTCGGAATGAATGCGATAAGCAAAATCCACAGCCGTTGAACCCTTGCGCAACCCGAGAACATCACCCTTGGGTGTAAACACGAACACCTCCTCATCGAACAGATCTTCCTTGATCGAAGCCAGGTAGTCGTTGTGATCATCGGAGCCCCCTTCCTGCTGCCAATCGACCAGTTGCCGCAGCCAGTTGAACCGTTCGGTGTCGCCCCCCGCGGCGGGTGACCCCCCCTCCTTGTATTTCCAATGGGCGGCAATCCCGAACTCCGACACCTGGTGCATCTCCAGGGTGCGGATCTGTACCTCGATCGGCCGGTGGCGACCGATCACCGCCGTGTGCAGCGACTGATAGCCGTTGGGCTTGGGCAGACCGATGTAATCCTTGAATCGTCCAGGAATGGGCCGGAAGGTGTCATGCACCACGGCCAGAGCCCGATAGCAGGCTTCCACACTCGGAGTGAGGATGCGCAGGGCCGCGACGTCGTAGATCTCGTGGAACGCTTTCTGCTGCCGTTGCATCTTGGTCCAGATGCCGTAAAGGTGTTTGGGGCGTCCATTCACATCGCAGTTTTCTAGGCCCGCCGCCGCCAGACGGTCACGGAGCAGCTGCACGGTCACCCCAAGGCGCTCCTCACGCTCGCTGCGCTTGGTGGCCACCTCCTGCTGCATCTCCCGAAAGGCCTCGGGCTCGAGCAACTTGAAGGAAAGATCCTCCAATTCCCACTTGAAGCGACCGATACCCAGGCGATTCGCCAGTGGGGCATAGATCTCGCGGGTTTCACGGGCGATGCGCTGCCGCTTCTCTTCCCGCAAAGCCCCGAGGGTGCGCATGTTGTGCAGGCGATCGGCCAGTTTCACCAGCACGACCCGGATGTCGCTGGCCATGGCCAGAAACATCTTGCGCAGGTTCTCGGCCTGAGCCTCCGTGCGATTGTTGAAATGCAATCCTCCGAGCTTGGTGACTCCTTCCACCAGCCCCCTCACTTCAGGCCCGAAATGACTCTCCAGCTGCTCTGGAGTCACATCAGTGTCTTCCACGACATCGTGAAGGAAGCCGGCAGCGATCACGCTGGCACTGGCACCGATGTCGCGCAGCAGATCAGCGACCGCCACGGGGTGCACGATGTAGGGATCACCACTGGCGCGGAATTGTCCTTCGTGCAGCTGAAAGGCGAAATCAAAAGCCGCTGCTAGTAAGGCTTCCGAATCGGTCGGGCAGCTGTGGCCGATGCCCGGGGGGACATGGTTGATGCATTCGCGCAACCAGCACGGCAGCTCAATGCCGTAATCGTCAGGCGAACGGATCTGACGGTCACGTAACGCCACCAAACCGCAGGCAGGGCTAGCGGATCGTTGATCGATCGGCTGAACATCCGGTGCGGAGGTGGCGTTGAGCATCCGTCCAGGCAGTTGAATCCATGGTATGTAGCCGTGAGCCCTAGCGCTTCCTTCTGCCATGACCGACGCACCTGGGGCCGTACTGGAACTCCAGCAGCTGCGCCTGCGTTATCCGGGCAGCCCCGTCTGGACCCTCGATGGACTGGACCTTCGCCTGGAGCCTGGAGAGCGCCTGGCGCTGGTAGGGCCCTCCGGATGCGGCAAAAGCACGGTTGCGCGAGCCGCCCTGCAACTGCTGCCTCAAGGAAGCCAATGCGAAGGCGGTCTCCGACTGAATGGCCGTGATCCACGTCGCCTGGCGATTCCTGATCTGCGCGCACTCCGTGGGGAATCGGTCGGCCTGGTCTTTCAGGATCCGATGACCCGACTGAATCCTCTGATGACCGTGGGGGGACACCTTCTGGACACCCTGCGGGCCCACCGACCGGAGATGAATGCTCAATCCCGACGGGAACGGGCCGAGGAACTGCTGGAGCAGGTTGGCATCGGTGCTGGACGCTTCAACGCCTATCCCCACGAATTCAGCGGCGGCATGCGCCAGCGCCTGGCCATTGCCTTGGCCATCGTTCTGAGCCCACCGCTGGTGATCGCGGATGAACCCACCACCAGCCTTGATGTAGCTGTGGCCGGTCAGGTGATGGCCGCCCTGCGCGACCTCTGCGACGACCTCGGCAGTGCCCTGCTGCTGATCACCCACGACCTTGCCATGGCCTGCCGATGGTGTGACCGCATGGCGGTTGTGGACGGAGGCCAGGTAGCAGAGGTCAATCGCAGTGACGTGGTGCTCACTTACCCGAGTTCGCGGGTGGGGCAGCGACTACTGGCGGCGGCCCGAGCTCGGGAGGGGGGCACGACCCCAGAAGCCCCTCCGGCAGCCATGGTGCTGGACGTACAGGAGCTGCGCTGCTGGCACAACCTAGGGGGGCCGCCCTGGGCGCCTAACTGGCTGAAAGCTGTGGATGGCGTGAGCTTTCAGTTGAAAGCGGGAGAAACCCTGGGAGTGGTGGGTGGCTCGGGCTGCGGCAAAAGCACGCTCTGCCGCGCCCTGATGGGCTTGACGCCGATTCGCGGCGGACAGGTCGAGCTGTTTGAGCGCAACTTGCTTCTGGCGCGCGGCCGGGAGGCCAGAGCCCTGCGCCGTTCCATCCAGATGGTGTTTCAGGATCCTCTGGCCTGCCTGAATCCCGCCATGACAGTGGCGGATGCCATTGCCGATCCTTTACTGATCCATGGCTTGACCTCCCGTGCCTCAGCAAGGGAACGGGCCCGGGAGCTACTGGAGAAGGTGGGACTCGGACCAGCGGAACGTTTTCAGAACCGCCTGCCTCGCCAACTATCTGGGGGCCAGCAGCAACGGGTGGCGATCGCAAGGTCGCTGGCCCTGAACCCGAAGGTTCTGATCTGCGATGAGAGCGTGAGCATGCTTGATGCGGAAATCCAGGCTGAGGTGCTGGCTCTGCTTCGCCAGCTGCAGCAAGAGCTGGGGCTGGCGATGATCTTCGTGACCCACGACCTCTCGGTGGCCAGCGGCTTCTGTCACCGCCTGATCGTTCTCGATCGCGGCCACATCGTGGAAAGCGGTCCCGGCGATCAGCTTCTGACCACCCCGAAGACAGAGATCACCCGAACTCTGGTGGATGCCTGTCCTCGGCTGCCGGTCTGACGCCTGAGCCGCTAGGAGCGAACACAATCCAGTCAAGACCTGTCACACATCCGGGAAGGGCATTGCTATTTAGTTCATATCCGATGGCTGCACTGAGGCTGTTGACGCCCCTTGGATTCCATGACTCCATCCAACACGCTGCAGGTCACGGTTAACGGAGAGCTCTGGTGGGGTGGCTTCACCGCCGAACTCACCGTGAACAATCCCTCGGATCAAGCGCTGGACAACTGGAGTATCAGTTTCATCAGTCCTCATGACCTCGATCCAGAAGCCTGGGGAGTGGAGATCAGCAGAGAACTCCTTGACGATGGCCAAAGCCGCTACATCCTCAGTGGCTCGTCGTGGGGACAGAGCATTCCTGCCGGTGGTGATGTCCGCATCGGATTCAATGGCAGGCAGGGGTTCGATCTCGGCCGGGAAGGCGCCTTGACCGAGGCGATGCTGATGACGGAATTGGCGAGCAACTCCGTGATGCCGCAGGAGGCTGCTGACACGTCCGTGCCCCACGACCACAGCGACGTCACTGGTTTGCACACAGACATCACCACCTGGGGAAGCTTCCACGGCTCGAACCACAATTCAGAACACAACGAGCTGGTGGGGGGCCGCACAGCCATCACCACTGAAGCGATGGTGGCTTACAACGGCTTACGGGCCTTTGCCGGCCTTGAAGCAGTGGAGCTGGAAGTCGTTGGTGCGTGGGCTTTTGCCCAGGGTCTGACGAATAACACGCAACCCTGGGGGGATGACCTGCGCGGCGTCGGACTTTGGTACGCCATGCAAGGAGCGAAGGTGGGCTGGATCGCGGATGAGGCCTACAACCCGCAGATCCTGGCCGACATCCAACGCAGCGCCCGGCAAGGCGATGCCGATGCGGTGATGACGATGGTGGAAACGTTCGGCCATGAAGGATTCGCCAGTTACCTGCGCAGCCATGCGCTGGAGGACACCTTCATCAACACCTTGACGATGGAACCCCACTACGGCGGCTGGATGCACGGCCGCGCCCATGGATTCCTCAACATTGAGGGCGTGGCCATCAACCATGACATCAATCATCTGACGGTTCTGGATTGGGAGCAGACCAGGCCATTCATGAATGACACGTTCAACTACCCGCAGTGGCCAGCACTGGAGGTGAGTGATGACACGGTCATCAATTACTTCCAATCAATGGTCACATTGGGAAACCCTCTCGAAGGCAATCTCAATCAGCTACAAACAACTCTGACATCAGATACAGACGAAGACCCATGGAGCGAGTTCAACAGAATTGAACCCAAAACCACAAAGACAGGCCGTTCCCGCTTCATTGGAACAGCGCAACCGGATGCCCTGATCAGCACAGCCCAAAAAGACATCATGACCGGGCGTGGGGGGGCAGACCTCTTTGCATTCATCAGAACTGGAGGTCCCATCGATGTCGTCACCGATTTCAATCGTCTAGATGAAGACAAGATCGGCATTGACGCTGAAACATTTCCTGGCATGGACACAATTGACCTGGCCACCGCCAACAACAAAACGGAATACCAACAACTCAAACAGTCAGACGCAAACATCATTTACCAAGCCTACACAGGCAAACTTGTCTACAACGAAAACGGCTCAAGGAAAGGACTCGGCAGCAATGACGCTGCGATTGCCAAATTCAAAGGCAATCCCTTGATCAACAGTGATGACATCGTCCTCATCAAAGCCAGTTCCGCGCCAAGCAGCCCACAGGACGAGACCGAAACAGATCCACAAACACCACCAATCACAAACACAGACAACCCGAACATCTACGCAGAAGCCCTCAAACTTTCGCTTCTCTTCTACGAAGCCAACCGCTCAGGCGATCTTGACGAAGCCACCAATCGTGTTCCCTGGCGGGGTGACTCAGGCCTTAATGATGGAAACGATGGCATCTATTTTGGCGATGCCACTGCCGAGAACCTTCAGCCTGACATCAACCTCGACCTCACCGGGGGCTATCACGATGCCGGCGACCATGTGAAATTCGGATTACCCCTGGCATCAACTCTGAGCACATTGACCTGGGGGGGCCTTGCGTTTGCTGATGGCTATGAAATCACGGGTCAAGCCGACGAGCTTTTGAGCACTGTGAAATGGGGAACGGATTACTTACTGAAGGCACATCAAGTGGATGCCAATGGCAGCACGGACTTCTTCATTGTTCAAGTTGGCGATGGACAGGCTGATCATGCGTTGTGGAGCTCGCCTGAGAGTCAATCCATTGCGCGCCCAGCTTTAGCCATCACGGCCGAGAAACCAGGATCTGATGTTGCAGCCGCAAGTGCTGCCGCATTGGCCTCTGCATCGATTTTGTTCCGCGACCATGGCGAGGTCGACTATGCCAATGAGCTACTGAACAACGCCGAGGCGTTGTTCGATTTTGCAGTTACTTATCAGGGCAAGTATTCAGATTCGATTGCTTCTGTTCAACCCTTCTATAACTCTTGGAGTGGATTCCAAGATGAACTCGCCTACGGAGGTCTCTGGTTAGCTCGGGGACTGGAGGCGGCTGGACAGGATGGATCCACTTACAGGCTGGAAGCCCAGGATCGCTATCACACAATGATCGGAGGCTTGAATCATGCTTGGGCCCCCAACTGGGATGACGCATCGTATGGGACAGCGGTGTTACTGAGTCAGGACCTCGAGGATCAACAAGCCATGGATGATGTTTCAGCTTGGCTTGATAGCTGGGTGACTGGTGATCAAGGACCACAAATCACTGACGGCGGCTTGCGATTTGTTGATCAATGGGGATCACTTCGCTATGCAGCCAACACCGCAATGCTGGCGGGAATTGTTGCTGATTCCATCACCAATCCAGGTGGTGCCTACAGCGAACTGGCTGTTGATTCCATTGATTACATTCTTGGTGATAATCCACGGGGTTTCAGCTACTTGGTTGGCTTTGGAGACAATTTTCCTCAGCAGCCCCATCACAGGGCCGCATCTGGTGTGGGATGGGAAGGGTTTAACGCTCCGAATGCCAATGAATATGTCTTGGCTGGTGCTTTGGTTGGAGGTCCAAGCAGCGCTGATGACTTTGCCTACAACGATCTGCGCTCTGATTACATCTCGAACGAGGTGGCCATTGATTACAACGCTGGCTTAACGGGCGCCTTGGCTTTTGCAGCGCAAACCACCTCAGGTTTTGGCTAATTCCGATTTCTGAGTTTGTTCAACAGCCGCACCATCACGCCTGGCAATGGCGCTTCAAACAGCATTCGTTCGCGGCTGATTGGATGATCGAGGCCCAGCTGAAAGGCGTGCAGGGCCTGGCCCGGCAACTCGATCGGCAGCTTGCGACAACGGCTGTAGGTGGGATCACCCACCACAGGGTGATTCATATGAGCGCAGTGCACGCGGATCTGGTGCGTGCGCCCCGTATCCAGCTTGAAACGCAGCAGCGAATAATCACCAAGCCGCTCCTGCAAGCTCCAGTGGGTGCAAGCAAAACGACCGCTCTCGGTGCTCACCACCGCATATTTCTTGCGATCCACTGGGTGGCGGCCGATGGCCCCCACGATCGTGCCGCTGTCTCCTGACGGCACCCCATGCACCACCGCGAGGTACTCCCGTGAGGCAATGCGCTTTTGGATCTGCACCTGCAGCTTCACCAGTGCCTCCTGGGATTTGGCGATCACGATGCAGCCGGTGGTGTCTTTGTCCAGACGATGCACGATTCCCGGCCTGAGCTTGCCACTGATCCCCGGTAGATCCGGGCAGTGATGCAACAGACCGTTGACCAGGGTTCCATCCTTGTTACCAGGGGCTGGGTGCACGGTGAGGCCAGCGGGCTTGTTGATCACAATCAAGTGCTCATCTTCGAAAAGCACATCCAGATCCATCGCCTCAGGCTTCAGGTAGGGCAGCGGCTCAGGTGGGGGCATCCAGAGCTGCACCTCATCGCCCTGACGCAGGGGGGTCTTCGCTTTACCCGTTCGACCATTCACTCGCACCAAACCCGCATCAATGAATTTCTGAATTCGGGCGCGACTCTGTTCGCGACGCTGGCTCACAAGCCAGCGGTCAAGCCGCATGGGCAAAGGCTTGGGGTAAGTCAGGCTGAGCAGCTCTCCCTGGCCTTCACCAAAAGCCTGGTCAAACGAGAGTTCAGGAAGAGGGGGATGGTCTGGCAATGGTCAGCCCAGAACACTGGGAAAGCATGGCCAGCAGAACCAGCCCTAAAGCCAGGTATAAAACACCGTGCCATCCCCAGATGGGCCAAAGTCTCACCAGAAGAAGACCGCTGACAGCCGCAGCCCCGAACGCAGAGATGAAGAGCAAGGCACCGAGCCTTGATCGTGCTGCCAGATCAAGCGACAACACCCGCGACTGATTCGCGACGTAACTTCCCTGCACTCCAAAGTCGATACAACACATTGAGACAAGAATCGCCACAACGGATGTATCCCAAACAATCAGTCCGATCACTCCCAGCAAGGTCATCCCACTACACCCTGTGATCACCTGACGGGCGCCGAATCGATCCACCATGCGACCAACCCAGGCTGCGGATGTGATGCTGGCCAGGCCAACAAGACCGAAAGCACCAATCTGGGCTGGGCCGAACGACCAGGGGGGATTCGCCAAACGCAATGAAAGCCCTGTCCAGACAACAATAAAAGCAGCGAATTGAAAGCCTTGGCTGGCACAGGCTTGCCTGAGAACATCAAAACGCCGAAACAATGAGAACTGACGACTGATCACGAGTGCATAGGGCTCGTTCACACTCTCGGTATCAGGCGGAATCAAACGAGGCCACAAGAGAGCGACTCCACCCATCAGAACTGCAGACATCAAATAAATGCTCCGCCAGCCAAACCAATGCGCCATCAGTCCACTAAATAAACGGGACAAGAGGATGCCTGCAAACTGACCACTGAGCAATCTGCCGATCACAAACCCTCGCTCATGAGGGCCAACCAGACCGGAAACAAAAGCGGGGAGAATATACGAGCTTAACGAACAAAAACCCAAACCATAAAAAGCAACAAGAAGTAGCGAGAAGTCTCCTGACAAGACAATTGAAAAAGCCGACAGCGATGCCCCACAAGCAATCAAGCGAAGCATTTTACGGCGATCTAGAAGATCTCCAGCCGGCAAGAGGAACACAAGAGAGGTCAACAAACCCACCTGCAGCATCACCGGCACGACCCCAACACGACCAGACGGCAAGTCAAATGCTGAAGAAATGACGGGCAACAGGGACTGGGAATAGAACATGTTGCCGATGCTCACTCCCATCACCGCCCCTAGAATCGTCAAGGGAAATTTCTGGCTCGCACGCATGTCTACAGCCCCCAATACACAGCCTGGTCATAGCACGAATAAAAGCAATGACTGGCGTGAATGGGGAACAGAAGCGACCTCACTAAGCCAGGCAATCAAGACACAGTGGAAGCACGATCAAACACATGAGAAGCAATCAATCATTCAAGCAACACGCCTCGTCTTACTCGACACATGTGCGGTCATCATCAATGGATTGTCCAGCAATCTCATTCAGGCATACAGCGAGAACAATGCCAATCTCGAGCCAGGTCATCTGCACTTTCCTGGGATCCGACAAAAACTGAGTATCCACGGCCTGATCAGCGTGCTGTCAGCAGCAGCTCCATGGAATGAATTGGTTGAAGGCAATGCCAAGGCCCATGGCCGCCCCGCACTTCACGTGGTTCCAATCAGTATCGGGCTGGGCCTGAGTCTGAATTGCACGCTCGATCAGATCTTGCGGGCCATTCTTCAGGGCTATGAAATCGGCACCCGATTCGGTGAAGCGTATTCCGTACCCCCCGGGGAACACGTGGACGGCACATGGGGAACCATCGCGGCGACCGTGGCCGCATGCACACTTCTGAAGACAACACCGGAGCAAACCAGAGGCGCGATCAATGGCGCTCTCTGTCAGATGAGTCGAAGCCTGTTTGCACCTGTGGAGGCGGGAAGCGGTTCACGCTTGCTCTACTCCGGCTTGTCTGCCCTAACAGGGCTGCAGCTGGCCTTAGCTTCTAGAGCCGGATTGCACGGACCAGCCCGACCAGGGCGAACGTCAAGCGACCATCAACAACGCTGGCCATCGGCACCAGACCTCACGATCAGAGCGGAATTCGCGATTGAAGACAGCTATGTGAAGCTCTATCCAGGGGCACGCCACCTGCACTACGGCATGGAAGCTGCTCTGAATTGGCGCCAAAGCCACGGATATCACTCAGAACAGACCCTGAGACAACAAGACATCCCCAGCACAATCACAATTGAAACTTACCCTGAAGCAATCAACTATTGCGACCAAAGCGAACCGAGCAATCGCATACAGGCTCAGTTCAGCCTGCAATACGCAACCTGCATTTGCCTGCTGACAGGTGATACGAGTACAAACATCTTTAATCAGAGCTGGCTGCATCATCCAGACGTGGCCATCCTCATGAGTCGAACCAAACTCCTGGCCAATGATCATCAATCAGGACGCTGGGCTGTGCTGAATCTGACTGACCAACAAGGGAGGAGAAGTCGCGCTGAATGCAAATATCTGAAAGGCGACCCAGGCTATCCTCTCAGCATTGATGACCGGATCACGAAAGCCAAGCGCCTACTGGAAGATCATCTTGAAACACGATGTGCCGAACGATTAGTCAACCATTGGCTTGAGGGAGACCTCAGCAATGGCCTACTACCCGAAGCATGAATACAGAAAAAAGTTAGAAGGGATTGAACAGTGAATCAACTTCAGACCAGTCACTCATAGATGCAAAACGCTCGAGTTTCTCGTACAGCTTGCAAAACAAGACCGAACCACGAAGTCCACGATCACCACAACGAGATAGAAGCCAGCGAGCCGCTGCCAGATTGGAAGACAGCAACGGAGCAGGATAACGATCAATCAAGTCCTCGATCACCCCAACCGTACGCATCCCTGTTCCTGAAAGAAGAACAGGAGCGCCATCCTGGAAGGTCAAAGATTGAAGATAATCCTCCAAAGCCTCGGAGTCAATCGCGTAAGCATCCTGTACCTGGAGTGCATCGAGAATGGAATTGGCAGCAACAACTTCAATGCCAGCTTGCTCCCAATAGCACTTCGCCTCATTGATAAGCCATTGCGGATAAGGAAGTTCAAGGTGAAGACGCTTGAATTGCAAATGATGGAGCAATTCAAGGATGGCCAGACTGGTGGTCACAAATGGAACGTTCAGCCTCGCCGAGAGTTCGTCACAAAAACGCCTATCTTCTCCCGGTCCTGACGCATAATTTGAACCGGTAAGACCAACAAGAATGGCAGACAGCGGTAGCTTGCCAAAGCGAAGCGAAGTATCCAGATACTCCTGCAGATAACGCCTGTTGCGTTCCGCTAGGTCACAATCAGGGAAGACAGGAAGCCTGGACACATAAAGATAAGGCTGATCATCCAAGAGCTGTTTGAGCTCGATTTCCAGCGTTGGATTGGAAGGAGGCACCAAAAGCCCAACAGAGTGCATTGATTCAAGAGTCATCGGCGCAAAGACTTTGAATACGAAAGTAGGTCAAGCAGTGAAGCACGCATCAGCGCCCCAAACGACTCACTAGAAGACCTCAGGAAACGAGGAGTCCGTCCCGCCAGCAACTGCTGGGTGCGCGCCATCAAGGCATCTTGCGTCAAACGCGACCAGGTCAGATTCCAATGCTGCAATGCTTGCCAATCAGGATGGTTCAAAAAACAGGATGCCAATGCATAGGCTTCTATTAATCCGAAATTCATATTCAAACCTCCTCGGGTGTTGGTGACATGGGCCACATCACCCAAGAGAAACACCCTTTGCACTTGTCGGGTTTTCACACAACGCTGCGCAACGCGATAGGAGTCACGCATGGCCGGAATCGATTCCCACCACTGAGCCGGCACGCAATCCCTGAAGACACCGGCCAAACGTTGCCGTGCCCATGCAGTACCCGCTAGTGCCTGCCGCAGTTCAGATAAGCGAGGCCGCAGTACAAAACGCCAACCGTCGGTCATCTTGAGGCAGCTCACCGAACCACCTTCTGATTGGACATAAGACACCCCAGCCAATTGCCCCTGCAGAGAGTCAGGAATCATTGGCACGGAAAGACGCACAACTGGGGTTGGCAAGTCATACCCCTCAAAACGAAGACCCAGCTGATCACGCAACACACTGCGCGCTCCATCACAGAGAATCAGATAATCCCCTTGAAATGTCTGGCTCAAGCCACTTGATCCAAAGCGATTGACCCGTACAGACACGCCTTGCTTGCAACGATCAAACTGCAAGGCAACAGCATCGGCCTTGTCCACCAGACAACAACACCTGGAAGCTTGGAGTTCGGCGATCAACTCCGCGCGCAATGCAGCCTGATGCAAATGCAATCGGTAAGGGAATCGGGTCTGAGCCGACAGCGCGTCATAGCTTGATCGTTGTTGAGTCGATCGTTCGAGATTCCAAGACATGACGTCTGAGACAACCTCTCCCTGGGCCAAAAGCTCAGGCCAACAGGCAAATTCAGACAGGAGCTCAAGGGTGGCTGGCTGAAGCGTTGAGGCTCTCGAAAATGTCTGATTGAAATCATGACGCTCAATCAAGACACACTCGTGCCCCTCCCGAGAGAGCTTGGCGCAGAACATAAGCCCAACCGGACCAGAGCCAACCACCAGGATTCGCATCAATCAGAAACATGATGCAGGAAATGATCAGCTGCATAACCAATCACATAACGAGCCCCACAACGGGCGAACGCAGCATGGATCTCAGAAAAATAGGCTTGGGGATCCAACAAACCAGTCTTAGCTGCCGCCATCGCCATCGCATACTCACCACTCACGTGATAGACAGCCACCGGACGCCTTGAGCGACGGCAAGCGTCCTGCAGGACATCGAGATAAGGCAACGCTGGTTTCACAATGGCGATCTCCGCTCCTTGCTTGAAGTCTTCATCCATTTGGTGAAGTGCCATCTCTGCATCAGAGAAATCAAACTGATAACTTTTGCGCGCGAACCCCAGCGAGGAGCCGACCGTCGACCGATAAGGTCCATACAACGAAGAGGAAAACTTCGTGCTGTAAGGCATCAATCCACACACTAGATCTCTACTTCTCAAAGCAGCGCCCAACCGGGATGTCTGATCAGGCAATGAAAGACAAGGAGCCACATAATGAGCGCCTGCGTCAGCGAATCGCAAAGCCAGACGAATCGCAGCCTGATAGGAGGCCTCCAGATCGACCAGACCCTCCTTCAATACAACACTGTGGCCAGAAGCGAGATAAGGAGACAATCCCACATCAGCGATCATCGTGACCTGATTGCGCATCCATCGCGCACTAACCTGTTCAAGGAAATGAGCCACGCAGAAATTCGGCTCATCAAGCTGATCCAAACCTGGTTGATCATTCACAGCCACAACCAACCAACGACTCAACCCCTGAGAAAGACGACGCTCAACATGAGCCAGGGCTGATTCAACGCTATGAATCAGGTTTCTCTCAAGAGGCGACTCTCTAGGCTCCTGCGCTGCAGAAATGAACAGGCATTCGATGTAGTCCAACGGCCGTGCCAAGAATCCCACCCCCATTACACAGGCGAAGCCTTGAGCAAGAGTCGATCAAACCCTCGGAAACGGTCTCCAAGCAAACGCCTACTCTCACCTTCAACAACCTCAAGTGATTCAGAATGATCACAGAGTGCATTCAGGAAACATGCTCCTTCCATCCTCGCCAGGTGAAGGCCAAGGCACTGATGCAGACCAGGCGCAAAACTGAGATGGTGATTCGGATTCCGATCAATCAGGAACTGATCCGGATGTTCAAACACGCGAGGATCACGATTTGCGGCACTCACCAAGACAGAAACTGACTCACCAGCTCGAATTATTTTTCCATCAATCTCCATATCCTCAAGAGCCGTACCGGCATTAATCGCCTGAGCGGGCGGGTCCCAGCGCAACACCTCTTCAAGCGCAGGTGCGACCAACTGACGATCAGCTCGAATTCGCGTATACACCTCCGGATGCAGAGACAGAGCCCAGGCGACTGTGCCAACCAGCAACCGAAGGGTATAAATACTTGCGGAATAGAAATTACTGCTGATCACCAACAGCAATTGCTCATCAGTGAGATGCATGTTTTCCTGATGATCCGAAATCAAACGGCTCAGCAAGTCTGTAGAAAGATGCTGACGCTTTTCGCGAATCAATGGCAGAAAATACTCATTATAAAAGCCCATTGAATCATCACCTTCTTCCACAGTGGACTGCGTCTGTGTCAACCCGCGAGCACGCACAAAGGCACCCACCTTCTGACAGACCATCTCCTGCTGCTCAGAAGGCACTCCCATCAGTTCGCTGACCACCATCACTGGCAGGGGGTTGGCAATCTCGCGAACGAGGTCAATCACTGGCTCACCAGCAATCGCCTGAAAGCGATCATGCAAAAATGCCTGGGTGAATGTTGCCAACAGTTGAAAATCTATACCCCGATAGGCCTGAGTAACATGATGTCTTAAACGGGCATGTTCACGTCCATCCATATAAGGCAAATCATTTTTCTGGCGTTCAAAAATATGGCCATAGCCAAATCGGGCAATCAATTCATCAAGGTGACTCTGCCGGCTAAAGCGAGCATCCTTCATGTGGTCAACAGCCTCTTGATAAGCAACAATCATCCACAACTTCGGACCTTCACACCAATGAATGGCGGATTCTTCCCTTAAAGCCGCATAAACCCGATACGGATCATCCAGCCCCGGCAGACAAGGATCCTGCTTAAACCACTGAATAGCTTGCTGAAAATCCACCGAAGCGCATCATTTCCCACACTTAAGCAATGGATTCCAAGCCCGGCAATATCAGATAGCAAACAATAAGATAACTTTTTTATTGTAAAATCAACTGACGTTGACAACGGCTCAATCAAACGGCAGCTCTAGCGCGATGCTGCCTAAAGCAGATTTTCGGAAATCATCGAGCAATCGCTGGGCCATCCGCGCTGTATCCCCTGAGGTGTGGCGCTCCGCCACAGCCTCCAGCCAGTAGGCAGGATCTTCGGTGGCCCCTTCCAGAGGAACGCCATAGCGGCTCTCCAGGAGCACCAAGCCCACGCCTGAGGCCTCCTGCGGCTGCAATCCCTTGAGGAGATTCAGAAACGCCTGGGCCACGAGCTCACCGTCGTAAGCCGCTTGGCCGATGTCGTCGCACAACGCCAGATGGAGTGCTGCCTGCTGGTCATCCAGCCGCGGCGGCAGCACCCCGGGCGCATCAAGCAGATCAAGATCCTGCCCCAGTCGCACCCAACGCAACGTGCGCGTGACACCGGCACGCCGGGCACTGGCCACCACCTTCTGTTTGACAAGCCTGTTAATCAAGGCCGATTTGCCCACGTTGGGGAACCCCAGGGTGAGCGCCCGCACGGGACGGGGCCGCATGCCGCGGTTACGCCTCCGCTCATTGAGCTGATCGCCGGCACGGATCGCCGCTTGCTGCACCTGCTTCACACCGGTGCCAGCCTTGGCATCGCACCACACGGTGCGTTGCCCACGGGCTTTGAACCAGGCCTCCCATGCAACCCGTGCCTCAGACGTGACCATGTCACGACGGTTGATCACCAGCAGATGCTGCTTGCCGTTGATCCAACGGTTGAGGTGAGGGTGCCCCGTCGCCAGGGGAATGCGCGCATCGCGCACTTCAATCACCAGGTCCACCTTGTCGAGATTGCGCTTGAGCTGCTGCTCCGCCTTAGCGATGTGCCCCGGATACCACTGGATCGGCGGTGAACTCACGGCACCACCAACACAGGGCACGGGGCCAGCTGAATCACCAGCGACGCCGTGCTGCCACTTTCGGCTTGCAAATTCACACCCCGGGTTCCCATCACGATCACATCCACATTCAACTCGTCGGCCACGTCGCAGATCACAAAGGCCGGCTTGCCTTCACGCTCCACCACCTCGCAAGCCACCCCAGCCTGTTCAAAACGATTTCTGGCCTCAGCCAACAAGGTGGCCACCGCCTGATGGTCGTGCATCTCCGGGCGCTCGGGCTGCACCACCGACAGCACCACCAGTCGGCTGTTGTGGCTTCGCGCCAGCTCAAGGGCCTTACCGGCAGTCTCCACAGCCTCACGGCTCTGATCGATCGGGAACAGAACGGTTTCAAACATCGCGACGGCCTCCTGCAGACAGCGCGTTATCAGTCATAGCGCCGAGAGCCTGAAACTCGGGTTAACCTCACCCCGTTTTCCTACCGCACGACACAACCCCATGGCGAAGCGTTCCCTGGCAAGCCTTTCCGGCACCGACCTCAGCGGAAAGCGTGTGCTTGTGCGGGTTGATTTCAATGTGCCGCTGGACGATGCCGGTGCGATTACCGATGACACCCGCATCCGCGCTGCGCTCCCCACGATCAACGACCTGATTGGCAAAGGCGCCAAGGTGATCCTGTCGGCTCACTTCGGCCGTCCCAAGGGTCAGGTGAACGACGCCATGCGCCTCACCCCCGTGGCAGCCCGCCTCAGCGAACTGCTGGGCAAGCCCGTGGCCAAGACCGACAGCTGCATCGGCCCTGACGCTGAAGCCAAGGTGGGCGCCATGGCCGATGGCGATGTGGTGCTGCTGGAGAACGTGCGCTTCTTCGCTGAGGAAGAGAAGAACGAGGCTGGCTTCGCCGAGAAGCTCGCAGGCCTGGCGGAGGTGTACGTGAACGACGCCTTCGGCGCCGCCCACCGCGCCCACGCCTCCACCGAGGGCGTGACCAAGTTCCTCAAGCCCGCCGTGGCCGGCTTCCTGATGGAGAAGGA
>ERZ802830.1953-NODE-1953-length-19063-cov-18.5654_pt1 | contig 19063 bp, 17 predicted proteins | sample MGYA00345654_ERZ802830 | MGnify/ENA primary metagenome ERZ802830 (study PRJEB30503, sample SAMEA104212375) | marine metagenome | biome: Westerlies Biome; feature: [SRF] surface water layer (ENVO:00010504) within the epipelagic zone...; material: water...
CCAACCCAAGTCCAGGTGCCAGGAATTTCTGAAAAAATCATCCATCCCAAAAGAGCAATAATAGGTAGTTTTATGAAGCCAATTGGTTCAAGACTTGTAATTTCAGCCATTGCATAGGATTTAGTCCATGCAAAATGTGCCATTGTTCCTAATATTGCAATCCCCCATAGGTATAGCCAAGTCACTAAATTAGGCCACTGCCAAACCGGCACAGCAGTAATTAGGGTAATTGGAATAAGCATAATTACCATCCACATAATGATTGCCTGAGGCGTGTCAGTCAGAGTAAGCTTTTTGACTATTAGTGCATTAATTGAGAGAGCTAAAGCTGAAATTATTGCGAGTATGATTCCAAAAGAGAATCCACTGAAACCAGGCTGAACAATGATTAGCATTCCAATAACGCCAACAATGATGGCAGCTATCCTTCTAGCTTTAATTATTTCACCTAAAAATAGAGTCGCTCCGATTGTAATGAAAAGGGGTTGAGAGAAACTGATTGCAGTTGCCTGAGCCAGAGGTATGAGAGTTAAGCAAGTAAAGCCTGCAATCATTCCTATAGCACCAACAAAAGCTCTTATAAAAAACAACTTTTTATTTTTCATTTTTATAGCGGCCAAACCTGTTGATCTTAATATTGGTAGCATTACAATCACAGCTAATAGGTTCCGGAAAAAAACGACTTCAAGAACATGCAGGTTTTCGGATGCCTTTCTAATAAAAACAACCATGATTGAAAACAAAACAATAGACAAAATATTTAAAATTATTGCTTTAGTTTGAGCGCTTTGCAATAAAAAATAATGAATTATTTTGAGGTTATTTAATGGGTTTTTTTGCAATTGAAAGTCTAGAAATTTTGATATTCAAACTATACCTGAATAAGAATTAATCAACGGTACTAATGATTTGATATGCCTAGTAGACTTGATCTTTTAAATATCAGGATTATTTCAACAAATTCTCTAACTCTTTTATTGAGACATTTAGAGCATCACTAAAAAGTTGAATATCAGCAAACTTAAAATTACCAGGATAAGATTCCATGTGAATAATACTTGAGACATCAGTTTGCATTTGAGCTGCTAGTTCATTTTGAGACAGCCCCAAAAGCTTTCTTTTTTCAATGAATAGGTTACGAATGGCTTGATGTCTATGGTTATTAAAGAGGTCTTTTTGGCTATGAAAATCCATGAATAAAAACAGTATTAAATAATAACAATTATAGTTCAAATTGGAATTCATTACAAATTAACCAAGATGATAACTCTAATTCCCATCAATGTATAATGTGTCACTATGAAAAATGCTTTGATGAGTTATATAAAGTTTTTTAAAATTTTTAGTTTAATTGCATTAAGTTTTTTTATAAATGGCTGCTTAGATAATACAGTTAAACTAGAGGAAATAAGCTCTTGGCAAGTTGTTGAGGGATTCAAATAGATCATTTACAAGAATTTATGATTTGACTATATTAGCCGATTATGAAAAATCAGTCTGAAGGAAAGGTGTTATTCAACGAAGAGTGCAGTATCTGTAACTTCGAAATCAAGCACTATAAGAAAAGATCGCAGCTTCAATATGAGGACTGCAGCCAAAAGGGCGACAAATACCTAAAAGCACTCTATGTAGAGTTTCCAGATGGTAGTGAAATTAAGGGAGTAGAGGCTTTCATTTATGTCTGGAGAAACACCAAAGGGTATGGTTGGCTGGCTAAGTTTGTAAGTTTGCCAGGCGTCTTTACTTTTGCAAAATTGGTTTATGCTATTCTTGCCTTTATTCTTTACTGGCGTTTCAAAATTTTCAATCGAACTCTCTCTAGCTAAAATCTAAACTAATTCTATATGAGCTACAGTTCAACAACGCTTACTCATAAAAGAGTTTTAAGTGTTGCTATTCCAATTGTTCTAGCCAATGCAACCATTCCAATTCTGGGAGCCGTTGATACAGCAGTTGTTGGTCAGATGGGCTTAGCTGCTCCAATTGGCGCAGTTGGTATAGGTGCTATTATTATTTCAGCCATCTATTGGCTCTTTGGCTTTCTAAGAATGGGAACTACCGGGCTAACAGCTCAGGCTATTGGTTCAAAGGATGATCTAGAGACATCAGCTCTCCTAGTAAGAGGAATCCTCATTGGTCTTAGTGCTGGACTAGTTCTCATTATGACTCAAATACCTCTCTTTGGAGCAGCTCTTGGGTTGGCTCCTGCCTCCTTTGAAGTTGAGTCTTTGGCAAAAGAGTATTTACAGATAAGGGTTTATAGTGCCCCTGCAGCAATAGCTATTTTTGGAATAACTGGATGGCTCATTGCCAAAGAGAGGACGCGTGCAGTCTTAGTTCTGATGCTGCTTATTAATAGTATCAACATAACTTTAGATTTTATTTTTGTTCTTAAATTTGGGTGGGGGGTTGAAGGAGTCGCGCTAGCAACTATTGTCGCAGAGTGGACAGGATTGCTGTTTGGATTATGGCTTGCAAAAGAGGGCTTCAGAAACGGTTACTGGAGAAACTGGAATCAAATTTTTGACAAAGCTAGGCTAATCAAGATGGCCAAAGTGAATAGTGATATTTTGATTCGATCGGTTCTGCTTGAGATAGCATTTGTGAGTTTTTTATTTCTTGGTTCGAGCTTTGATGATGCAACCTTGGCAGCGAACCAGGTGCTCATCCAGTTTTTAAATATAACTGCTTACGCCATGGACGGCTTTGCTTTTGCAGCTGAGGCGTTCATAGGGCAAGCGCTTGGAGCTCGAAATAGAGTATTGTTTCGAAGATCCGCTATTATGACCAGTCAATGGGGCTTTGGCTCCGTCATATTGATGGCAATTATTTTTGCTGTTTTTGGCAGTAATATTATTGATGTTATGACAACAGCTGAAAACGTTAGAGAAGTAAGCCGTGAATACTTGCCCTGGATGGTTCTAGCACCACTCGTTGGAGCTGCCGCTTGGATGTTAGATGGAATTTTTATAGGAGCTACTAGAACAGCAGATATGAGAAATATGATGTTTATTTCTTTCTGTGTCTATTTGTTGATGCTAGCTTTGTTATTACCTAAATATGAAAATCATGGGCTATGGGCATCACTCATTATTTTTTCAATCGCACGAGGAGTTACGTTAGGTTTTAAGTATCCAAAACTTGAAGCCTCTGTTGAAAGCAACTAAATTGAAAAAGCTAGTCTAGGTAACCAAATTTACCGCTATTAAAGTCATCAATGGTTTGCTTAATTTCATCATTTGTGTTCATTACAAATGGACCATATGAGGCTATGGGCTCGTCAATAGGCTCACCGCTGAGAACCAGTATTTCAGCGTCATCTTCCGCTTTTATTGTAAACTCTTTGCCTTTATTTTCAAAAAGGACAAAGTGATTCGTTGGCGCGCGCTCTTTATTATTAATAATGACATTACCTTTAATAATTAGAAGACCAGTATTATGATTCTCATTGAAACTTAAACTAGTTCCCTTTCCTTTGTTCAGTTTGACGTTAAAGAGACTCATTGGGGTAAAAGATGAAGCGGGTCCTTTATTTTTTTCAAACTCACCAGCAATAATATCGATGGATCCAATTCCATTACCAAGATCTACTTTAGCTAAATCTTTATTCTCTATATTTTGATACTTTGGTTCAGTCATTTTGTCTTTAGCAGGCAAATTGACCCAGAGCTGAACCATTTGCATCTCACCACCTTTTTTACTGAAATTTTTCTCGTGATACTCCTTGTGAAGTATCCCTTTACCCGACGTCATCCACTGGATGCCACCTTCTTCAATAACGCCTCCTGCGCCGGTACTATCATTGTGTTCAACTTTCCCTTTGTATGCAATGGTGACTGTTTCAATGCCTCTGTGAGGATGAGATCCAACTCCGCGAGGGGAGCCATCATTTGGTGGAAAGTAATGCACTGGAGCGTAGTCCATTAAAAGAAACGGACTCATTCGCTTCATTGTAAGCGGCTCTCTCCTTCCTAAAATTCCATAAACTCTAAAGCCATCACCAACAAAATGTAGATTGTCTGGTGGAAGTATTGCCTCGATTGCTCTTAATGTCATTGTTATTAGCCCGAAAAAAATGTATCACCATAATATATGATTTAATTCTCTTTTTTCAATGTCATTTATTGAAAATCTGTATTTCATTGAATTTAATAATATTATGAATATATTACTCCAATACGGTATATTGGACCCAAACTTTAATTGGCTAATAAGTGAATCTTAAAAATCTGATTATTGTAGCAATGTCGCTGTCTTTGATAGGTTGTATTGGAGGTGGAGGTGGAGGTACTAGTTCTAGTGTTGTAGCTAGTTCTTCATCTGCTGACTATGCTTTAGCTAAAAGCACTCTATTTACCGAAGGCGACTCAGCCTCTCAAAATACTATAAAAAGTAGATCGACATGGACAGCAATAGAAGCTGCTGGAGCAACTCACCCTTATGAGCAAATGGGACTTCATAAGGTTCAATCCTTTTCCAAAGATGGAGCTTATTTAACGGGTGTTGGAGAAACAATCCACATAGCAGATTTCTACTGTGATGTTAATCATGATATTTATGACAATAAAACAATAACGAACTTAGATGATGGCGGCTCAGGAGAGAGTACCTTTGACTCAGCAACATCCAGTAATAATCATTGCCAAGGCGTAGCTATGTTTGCTGCCGGAGACGTGAGCGCCAGAAGCGGCGTTGCTCCAGATGCAGATCTAGTTTTATCCAGTATTCGAAAATATGAGGGCTCTAATGAGGGGGATGATTATGCAAGCGATCTAGATGCTGCTAGAGCAGCTGGAGCGGTAGCTTCAAACCAGAGTTGGGGCTATACCTCGGGAGGCACTAGCTACAATATCTCTGAACTTGAATCATTAATATCAAGTAATAGCTTAACGAATGCTCAAGGTTTGGCAACCTTAATGCACGGCTCATCATCAGGTCAAGACTTAACAGACTCGAATACTTACATCACAGCATTAGATAATTTTGAATCCTCTGGTGTTGTTGTTTGGTCAGCAGGCAATGATGTCGGTGAGTCAGACGCGAGCGCCATGGCAGGTTTACCCGAGTTATTTCCAGACCTTGGAGAGGCGTGGATAGTAGCAAATGTTGTCGAGTACACTGGCGACTCTGATTTATCAAATGCTACATCTTCAGAATTCACGCTAAAAGGAAATAAATGTGGCTCAACAGCTGAGTATTGTTTGTCAGTTGATGGGTATGATGTTTACGCAGCAACCTATGTAGATAGTGGAACTAGTCAATACAATTCTTCAAGAATATCTTATGGATCATCCTGGTCGGCCCCAATGGTTTCAGGAGGGGTTGCATTAATGGCGCAAGCTTTTCCAAATCATACACCTGAGCAATTAGTAGATAGAATATTGGCCTCAGCTAACAATGTCTGGTTTACACCTGAAGGTAATACGACTTTCACAACCCATGGCAATAGTGTTAAGCATGGCTATCACTCCACTTGGGGTCATGGAGTTCCAGATTTCTATGCGGCTTTGAGCCCAATTACCTCTGATGGAAATCCTGCTTCGATGTCTCTTTATACTAGCAACTCAATTCAATCAAGTGATGCTAATACGCTTGGCTCATCATACATTACACCGTCTAGTTCTTTTGGTGATGCAGTTTCGCATGGATTGATAGGCGAAGTCGGATACGCTTATGATGATTTAAATGGCGGATTTAATTTTGACATATCTACAAGAGTAGGCACTCCAAGCAATCACGAAATAACAATAAACTTGTCTGAAGAGCTTTCAAGGTTAGACACTCCAATGATTGCTCATGATGATTACGCTCCAGAAAAAAAATTCATTGGAAGTGTATCAAAATTAATTCAAAGTAATAATTTAGAGACAAGTTTAACGCTTGGCAACAATACACTTCCAGTTCAAAGTTTTTTTGGAAAGGGTTCAGAGCCAACAGTCGATTTATCCGACTTTGAAACGCCATATCTTGCATCAAATAGTGATGGTTTGGGACTCAATGCTATGTATGAGCTTGACAATTCACGTTTAATGTTTGGCGCTTCAAATCCAATTAAAAACAGTTACAGCGAAAATCGTTCGATTGGATCAAGACAATCCATTGTTGCTTCATTGGAGTATGGAAATCCTAACGATATAAACTTTACAGTCATGACTGGCATTACTTTAGAGAAAGATCATTTACTGGGACTTAAAGGAAGTGATGCATTTTCAACAGTTGGGGCGAACTCAAGTACCATTTATAGTGCTTTAAAGGCACAAAGTCATATTAATGAGAGCTTATCTTTGACTGGCTTAGCGACGATAGCTAAAACTAATATGACTAAACCTGACTCAAGTTTTATAGACTCAGCGAGCAACGTTAAATCGTCAAGTCTAGCATTTGTAGCAAGTCAAAAAAATATTTTAGGAGACGATCAATTTTCATTATCCATCAGTCAGCCCAATAGAGTCAATGGAGGTGAGATGTCAATCAGAATGGCAAACTTAGCTGAGTCCGATGGAACTATATCCTATAGAAATAAAGCTATTGATTTAAAGGCTGGGGGCAGAGAAATAGCCTATGGCTTATCTTATCGTAAAGATTTTGATGAATGGTTTGGTTTTTCATTAAAACATGTTTTGACCTCTAATCAAAATCATATAGAAGATGCTAAGATTGCAAGATCAAGTTATGTTGGCCTCAACTACAAAGATCTTAAACTGGGTTACAACGTTGACTCAACCAATGCATTAAAGCAAGCCAAAATATCTTATCAATATAGCTTCTAAATTGAATTGATCTAAATTTTGTCAATAAAATAATAACAGCCGTTTGTATTTTTCATAATTTACAATATCACTTAATCATTTAATTGAGATTTGATTTGAAAAAAAATATCCTTGTTTTCAAACATATGTCTTCTCAGAATCCTGGCATTTTCAGAGATTTTGCTGAGAGTATGAATATTTCATTTCATGAAGTGGACCTTCATGCAGGCGAGCAAATTCCGAAATTAAAGGACTATGACGGTCTCTGGGTCATGGGGGGCTCTATGAATGTTTGGGAGGAAGATAAGTACCCATGGCTCATCGATGAAAAAATAGCCATTAGTCAAGCTGTCAAGGATTTTAAAATGCCTTTTCTTGGTATATGTCTAGGCCATCAACTCCTCGCAGAAGCATTAGGCGGTAAGGCAGAGAGAACTGATAACCATGAAGTCGGTTTGTTCGAAATAACGCCAACTAAAGAGGGACAAAATCATCCTTTATTGAAAGGTTTTGATGCCTCTGATAGATGGGTTAACGTTCATTTAGTAGAGGTCACTCAGGCTCCCCAGGGCTCTAAAATTCTAGCTTCATCCAATCAATGTATCAATCACATCATGCAGGTCTCAGAGAACGCCTATTCGTGTCAATTTCATCCAGAAGTTTGTAGTCACACTTTTGAGGGATGGATGTGCATACCTGGAATTCCAGAGGCACTTGAAGACCTTCTGGGTGCTAAGGGTTTGAGTGACTTTGAGAGTGAAGTTGAAAATAACTTAGCGGCCAATAAAAAAGCATCACATACCCTATTTAAGAACTGGTGTGACTTAGTCTTTCACTAAATACATTTGATAGAATATTTTTTTGAATGTAATGCTCTAAAATATTAAAAAATTTAGTTTCAATTGAAAATGACAGCTAAGAATTGCTCAAAATGTAATCAAGAATTTGGATGCGGTGCTGGAACTGGAAACTGTTGGTGCATGGTTTTTCCTCCTTTAATGTCACCAACACTGGAGCAGGACTGCTTTTGCCCATCCTGCCTAGGCGTCGCGATCAATGATCGTATAGATTTATTAGTGGAGGAAAAGGGTATGGAGGGTTTTCAGAAATTTGTTGAGCCATACCGCTCCCAAACGAAACTCATTAAAAACGTAGACTATACTGTTGACAACGGGCTTTATGTTTTCAGTAAATGGTACCTCGTAAAGCAGGGCGAATGCTGCAATAACGGCTGTAAAAATTGCCCCTATTAAATTATAAATAAAAAGGACATTGAAGATGAACGATGATCAGGTAGATAAAATTATTAAAGAGCTGAGAGATATTCGCGGCATTATGAGCAAGGCTTACCAATTGTTTTGGGTCGCAAGCTTGTTACTGCTTTTAATTCTTGTTGTAAACTTTATTTAAATCTATTACATAGGATCAGTTCTTTAAAACTATGATTAGGAAAATCGTTCACATTGGAAACCCAGCGCTGCGTCAAGTGGCAGAAACCGTTGATAGTGATGCAATTCATTCTGCTGAGATTCAAACACTCATTGACGACCTTATCGAGACCATGAGGAATGCTAATGGCGCCGGCCTTGCGGCAACTCAAATCGCTGTTCACAAAAGAATCTGCGTGATTGAGGTGAAAAAAAACCCTCGCTACCCCTACAAGCCAGACATTCCATTAACTGTTTTAATTAATCCAAAAGTCACCTTTCTAACAGAAGACAGAATCAACGTCTTTGAAGGATGCCTTTCGGTTCCCAATATGAGAGGTAAGGTCGATCGCTGTCCTGAAATCTTAATTGAGGCTCTTGACCGTGAGGGCAAGAAGCTGAGCTTTACTTCCAAAGGAATCAGCGCCGGAACCTTTCAGCATGAGCTCGATCATCTCGATGGTCTGATCTATACCGATCGAATGGCAGACTCGAGTTCTCTGACAACCTTAGAAGAATTTGCAGAGCATTACGAGGATGACTTTAAGCAGCAAGTCATTAGCATTGTCGATTTCTATGGGAGTTAAAAAGCTTCTTTAATGCTATAGTTCAATTTGAAATATAGTATAAAAAATATTTGATTTTTCTTCATTCTTATAACTAATTGTTCTTTCATATATATCATTAGAAAGTTTCTATTTTTTAACCAATTTAAAGATAATTTTTATAGATTTGATGGACTACTTTCTATATACTCGTTCCTTGTAGGGATATAAAATTTCCTACTGGTAAAAACGGAGAGAGATTGATTAAACTAAAAAAGGAGATAATGTTTTGGAAGATCAAATATTAGCTTTAACGGCTGAAGTAGCCGCTATCAAAAGTGCTGCTCAGGTCACAAACACTATGTTTGCTGAGATGTACTATTACGTAACAATTCCTTTGATGGTTCTCATTCATGCTGGCTTCCTTCTCTATGAGATGGGCGCTACTCGCTTGCAGAATGTACTGTCATCGGGTGTTAAAAACTTACTCGCGTTCGCGTTTACAATTGCTGCATGGTACCTATTTGGCTGGTGGTTCTACTGGGCCCTGCCAACCTGGCCATTAGACTTTAGTGCTGGTGCAGGCTATATGGAGATATCAGGTCTAGAGTATGCAAATGCTATTTCATGGGCTTGGGGCGATTCTGCTCAGTACATGGGACCAAATATGGCTGACAATGCGTCAGGTGTATTCTGGGGTGCTTTTGCTTTATTTGCTGCGACAACAGCGTCGATTGCCTCTGGTGCACTCATCGAGAGAATACAAACCGTAGGTTTTGTAATCTGTGCGGTTGTGCTTGGAACAGCTGCTTGGGGTATTGCAGCGGCATGGGGATGGCACGCTGACGGATGGTTAGTGACTAAGTTTGGTTATCATGACTTTGGTGCTGCCGGACTTGTGCACGCTGTCGCTGGATTCTTTGCGCTCGGTGTCCTCATTAACTTGGGACCACGTGTCGGAAAATTCAATGCTGACGGCTCTGCGAATCATCTTGCGGGTCACAATATGCCACTTACAGTAACTGGCTTAATGCTGATTATTGTTGGATTCTTCGGATTCCTAATGGCTTGTATCATTCTGCCTGGTGAAGGCTGGAGTTGGTACGCTGACAAAGGAACTACCATTTATGGTACTCCAATGACACTTTCAGCGCTAGCATTTAATGTTCCTCTGGCTGCTGCTGGCGGAATTATTGGTGCTTGGGTTATGACTAGAGATCCTTTCTGGATGATGTCTGGCTGTCTAGCAGGTATTATTTCTGTAGCCTCGGGTCTTGATGTCTACTTTGGATCTACAGTACTAGCTGTTTCTATGCTTGCAGGTATTATCCTGAAGCCGTGTGCAGACTGGTTAGAGGGTCTTGGTATCGATGATGCTGTTGGATGTGTTACAGTTCACGGAACGATTGGACTATTCGGGCTTGTTATGCTGGGTATCTTGGGTTCTGGTCTCCCAGGACTGGGTGCTTTTGCGCCAGAAGATACAGTAGCACTTAGCCTATTTGGCCAAATTGTTGGTGCAGTTGTGATGTTCTTGCTAGGTTTCGTTCCAGGATACGTTGTATCTTGGTTGGTTGACAAAGCTGGAATGTTGCGTATCCCAGACGCAGTTCAAGAAAGAGGACTTGATGCAGTGAAAGTACCTGCACAGGCATACCCTCAGGGTATGGCGAGTCCAGAATCTGAATCTTAATTATTAAGGAGAATTAATATGGGATATTTTGCTGAATCTTTTACAGAACTTTATAATGCCGATGGTTGGATGGACATGGGTATGTATATCGGTGCTGGTTCATCAGGCGCTGGCTGGTGGACAGTGATTGCTACGGTAATGTTGGTAGGAGTCTTAGTTAAAGGCAACTCTGACGAGCAGGATCACTACAAGTAAAATCTGTAGAAAGTAAAAAAACAAAAAGGGCGGTATGTAAATACCGCCCTTTTTTTATGTGTATTGGGTTGAGAGTCTAAACTTTAAGCAATAGTCTTGCTGGGTCCTCAAGCGCTTCCTTGATTGATATTAAAAATTGAACCGCCTCTTTGCCGTCAATAATTCGATGATCGTAAGACAAGGCAAGATACATCATTGGTCTGATTACGATTTCACCATCAACAACGACAGGGCGCTCTTGAGTTTTGTGCATTCCTAGAATCGCACTTTGCGGTGAATTTAAGATTGGCGTAGACATCAGTGATCCAAAGACGCCTCCATTACTGATAGTAAAGGTTCCGCCGCTCATCTCTTCGATTCCAAGCGTTCCATCTTGGGCACGAACTGCAAAATCTACAATGCCTTTCTCAATGTCGTGCATTCCCATTTTATGGGCATCTCTAAGAACTGGAACAACCAGGCCACGGTCTGATGACACTGCCACAGAAACGTCACAGTAGGCATGATAGACAATGTCCTCACCATCGATATAGGCGTTGACCGTTGGAAACTTTTTGAGTGATTCGACAGCAGCCTTAACAAAGAAAGACATGAAGCCTAACTTGATAGAGTACTTCTTTTCAAAGGCCTCCTTATAGCTCGCTCGCATAGAGAGTATCTCGCTCATATCGACCTCATTAAAGGTAGTCAGCATGGCCGTGTTTTGCGTGGCTGAGTGAAGCTTGTTGGCGATCGTCTTTCGAATTCGGGTCATCGGAACCCTCTCTTCCATTCGATTCCCAGTTGGCTTTGGAGAAATGGGCTCGGCAGAAGGCTTAGGACTCTCAATAGGAGCCTGTGTTACTTTCTCCTCTACTTGTGTCTCTTGCTCTTGAGCTTCAGGCTCATTACTTTGTGAGGCATGGCTTGTCGCCTCTTTTTCCTCAGGCTTATCTAAAGCCTCTGAAGATTTTGTATCTCCTGAATCAGCCTCATCATCAATAAGACCCAGAACCTGTTGCTCAGATACGGTTTCTCCTTCTTCAGCTGTAATCTCACTTAGAACGCCAGACTCTTCTGCAGGAACTTCTAAAACCACTTTATCCGTCTCTATTTCAACAATCACATCATCCAGTTCGACATAGTCACCTGGTTTCTTATGCCATGCGGCAACCGTTGCCTCAGTTATTGATTCTGGCAGAACAGGTACTTTTATTTCTTTCATTTTTTAACGCTCCTGGCTTTATCTATAGGCTGAATACCTAATGCTTTTTCAATGATATGACTCTGATTGATGTTGTGAAGTCTGACACTGCCTTCTGCAGGTGCAGCGTAGAGATCACGCGCAACAACATGAAGGGTTTGACCTTTGGTAAGGTTTCTCATAAAGTTATGTCTGGATGTGTACCATGCGCCTTGATTGATGGGCTCTTCCTGGCACCAAATAATATCCTTAGCATTGGTAAACTTCTTAATTTCTGAAGTGAGCGCTTCGTGAGGGAACGGGTAAAGCTGCTCGACTCTCAGAATAGCTACATTATTGAGCTGGTCATCCTGACGACGGGTGAGCAGTTCATAGAAAACCTTGCCGCTACAAAGAACGACTCGATCCACCTTCTTGGGTTTGATGTTGTCGTAGCGCTCTTCAATGACCACCTTAAATTTTTCATCAGTAAACCTAAAGAGAGGAGAGGAGGCGAGTGGATTTCGAAGCAAGCTCTTTGGCGTCATGATAATGAGCGGCGCTCGGTACTTTCTCAAGACCTGTCTTCTCATGAGATGAAATATCTGCGCAGCAGTCGATGGCACGCAGACCTGCATGTTGTGACTGGCACAAAGCTGAAGAAAACGCTCAAGTCGACCCGAGGAGTGCTCTGGGCCTTGTCCCTCAAGGCCGTGAGGCAGAAGCATAACGAGGTTTGAAAGGCGGCCCCATTTGGCCTCACCAGAGGATATAAACTGGTCAATGATAGCTTGAGCACCATTGACAAAGTCACCAAATTGGGCCTCCCAAATAACGAGAGATTCTGGATTCGCTGTAGCGTAACCATACTCAAACCCAAGAGCTGCCTCTTCGGATAATATTGAATCAAAGATTTGTACCCGACCTTGTTTTTCGCCTATGTGCTGAAGCGGGGTATAGTCTTCGTTTGCGAGTTGGTTATGAAGCACTGCATTTCTATGAAAGAATGTTCCTCTGCCGCAGTCCTGACCGGTTAATCTGATCGGAACACCGTTCTCTGTCAGGCTCGCATAAGACAAAGTTTCAGCGAAACCCCAGTCAGCATTAATTTTACCATCCGCCATTTTCTGCCTATCCTGCATTATTTTTTTAACGCGCGGATGAATTTCAAATCCATCAGGGATTTGTTGTAGTTTTTTATTCAGATCCTTAATGTGCTTTTTACTAATGGCTGATTCATAAGGGTCGTGCCAAGTAACATCAAAGTAATCTGCCCAGAGCAGTTCCCAAGCCCTTTTGTTTTTGGGCTCTAAAATGTTGTAAGCGACTCGATTACCATCCTTGAGTTCTTTGCGGTAATCTTTGACCATAGCGTCTACCTCACTCTGAGTTATGACGCCTTGCTTCATCAAGGAGGCTGCATAATTCACTCTGGTGGTTGGTAGATTTCGAATCGCCTCATACATGAGCGGCTGAGTTACCGCAGGCTCGTCAGCCTCATTATGACCGTGTCTTCGATAGCACATCAAATCAACAACGACATCCTTCTTGTAGCGCATCCGATAGTCCAGTGCTAGCTTTGTAATGTAGCTCACCATTTCAGGGTCTTCAGCGTTGACATGAAATACAGGCGCATTGATCATCTTAACCACATCCGTGCAGTAGTCTGTTGACCTGGCGTCATCCTGTTTGGAGGTTGTAAAGCCAATCTGGTTGTTAATAATGATGTGAACTGTTCCCTGAGTCCTGTAGCCTCTCGACTGAGACATGTTGAGTGTCTCCATGACGACCCCCTGTCCAGAGAAGGCTGCATCTCCATGAATGAGAACTGGAAGAATTTGTTGCCTTTCTGACTCGTCATTTTTATCTTGATGGTAACGCGCATAGCCTTCAATCACAGGATTGACCAGCTCCAGATGAGAGGGGTTAAACATGAGAGCAAGGTGAACATCTTTCTTTGAAGTTTGAATGTCTGAAGAAAAGCCTTGGTGGTATTTAACATCTCCCGTTTGTTTTTTACTGAGGCCAAGGTCACCTGCGAACTCCTTAAAAAGATTCTCTGCCCTTTTGCCCATAATATTGATGAGAACATTTAGCCTGCCTCTGTGAGCCATTCCAAGACAAATCCTTTTCATTGCGTGTTCACCCGAATGCTCAATCAAAACGTTCAGGAGCGGAATCAGGGTATCACTTCCCTCTAATGAAAATCGTTTTTGACCAACATACTTATTGTGAAGGAATTTCTCAAAGACTTCTGCAGCCGTGATTCTTTGGAGTAGCCATTTTTTGTATTCTGGAGTATTGTCGCTCTCCAGTGACATGGTTTCAATCTTGGTTTGAATCCACTTTCTTTCTTCGAGGTTTGGAATGTGCATATACTCAACGCCAAGGCTGCTGCAGTAGGTTTTGTTGAGCGAGTCAAATAGTTCTCTCAGTGTGTTGCAGTTTGGGCCTTGATAGGAGCCCATATCAAACGTTTTATCTAAATCCGACTCATTGAGTCCAAACTCTTCTAAAGTGAAGGGAGGAGTCGAGTGGTGTCTAGGCCTTTGAAGAGGGTCTAACTTAGCTCTTAAATGACCAGAGAATCGAAACGCATAGATGAGTCTTAAAACGCCAAGTTGGGCAGCACTTTGCGTTGGCCTAGTCTGGGCTACATTTGATTCAAAATTCGATTCGCCATAACTGATAAAGCGACTGACCACATCCTCATGCGAGTTAGAATTCTCTTTCATTATTCCTTTGATTTATGGAGGGAGATTTGTGATACTTTTTAATTTTGTGATACAGGTGAGATTCGCTAATCGTGCTGATTATTAGCATGCAATTTTGCATTTGCTGTTTAATTAAAATGTTCACAATTTGTGAGTTTAATTTTTTAAGTCAAATTATATAGAGATTAGCTACTCCTATTGATTAATTATTCAAAAATTTGTATTACAAATTGTAAGGAATTCAAGATAAAAATATATAAAACTTAGATGTAGGTTTTGAATTATTTTCTATTTAGAAAAGGATATAGAGAAAAGAATTATCCAAAATGACTAAAGCTCAGATAAAAAATTCCTTAATAAAAAGCCAAGTATGAGTCTAATTCAATAATTAGTAAAATCTTTTTAAATTTTAACGGGACTCAATCAAATCATTTGAGATGAATAATTTTTTAAAAATCCTTGAGGAAAAAAGCCACATTCTGGCTGATGGGGCAACTGGAACGAACTTGTTTGCGATGGGTCTTGAGACCGGCGATCCTCCGGAGCCATGGAATGTAGATCACAAAGATCGAATACGCGCTTTACATCAAGGGTTTGTTGACGCTGGATCTGATTTATTCTTAACCAATAGTTTTGGCGGTACATCGTTCAGACTCAAATTACATAGTCTTGAAAAGAGGGTTTTTGAACTCAACAAAGCGGCAGGACTGATTGCCAGAGAGGTAGCAGATCAGGCGGACAGGCGGGTCATTGTTGCAGGAGCAATGGGACCTACAGGTGAGATGATTGAGCCTCATGGTCTAATGACTCCGAAGGAGGCAGCGGATGCGTTTAAAGCTCAAGCTGAGGGTCTTGCAGAGGGAGGCGTTGATGTGCTCTGGCTTGAGACCATGTACGCTATGGAAGAGTTAGAAGCTGCAATGGAAGCGGTCAAGGATATTGGGCTTCCAGTCTGCGCAACAATGAGTTTTGATACTGCAGGAAAAACGATGATGGGTATTACCCCCTCCAACCTTGCCAAAAGATCTAAGGATCTCAATCTGAGTGGGTTCGGAGCTAACTGCGGAATTGGAGCGCCAGATCTGTTGGCAACCATTAATGATATTTCAAAAAATGTTGACCCCGGTACGGTTGTTATTTCAAAAGCCAACTGCGGCATTCCAGAGTTTGTTGACGGCAATATTATGTACTCAGGTACAGAAGAGCTCATGTCGCAGTATGTTCAGATAGCTATGAACTCTGGCGCCAAGATTATTGGGGGTTGCTGCGGAACCAGTTTTGATCATGTCAGAGCCATGCGAAAAGCAATGGATCAACATAGTGTTTCGCCGCCGCCAACGCTTCAAGAAATTGAGGAAAAGGTTGGCGTAATGTCCGAGGGGTCAAAATCGATCTTTCAGGGCGACGACTCCAAGCCTACAAAACAGAGAAGAAGTAGGCGCTTGAGAGTTTAATTCAATATTTCTCATTCGTTAATGTTCAATTCCTCAATCTAGTAATTTTCCTTGTAGTATAATTTTTTTTATTCTAAGTAAATTATTGTATTGTGGCAGCTACAAAAAAACCAATGCCTAAAGAGAAGGGCGTTTCCATTATCAATAAAAACCTTCCAAGCTTTGGAAGTGATAAGCAGTTAGAGGCCTCTATAGGAAAGCAGGTGCGTATGGCAAGAAAGAATGCCGGCGTGACTCTTCAGCAGCTATCAAAACAGTCGCTCCTCTCTGCAAGTATGCTCTCAAAAATAGAGAACGGTCAGATTAGTGCATCACTTAAAACAATACAGTTGATCTGTCACGCTCTTAATATTTCTATCACCTCCTTATTTAAGCAGCATGATAAAGATGTCGAGCCGACTTTCATCAAGTCAGGTAATGGGTTAACGATAGAGAGAGCAGGCTCAGATGAGAGTCGACACTATCAATTATTAGGACACACGGTTGGCGGTTCTTTAAAGGTTGAACCGTGTTTAATTACAATAACGTCAAGAGATTATGAGTTTCCTGAATTCCAGCACAAGGGCGTAGAGTTTATCTACATGCTCAAAGGGCAGATGGATTATTTTTACGGGAGCAAGGTCTACCACTTCAAAAAAGGGGACTCGCTGTATTTTGATTCCGATACTCCGCATGGCCCAAAAAAGATCATCAGTGATGAGTGTCAGTTTCTGACTATCATCTCCTCTAATGCAACTGACTGATTGGGCTCTATAAATTGATAGCCCGTTTTTAATCAAAATAATATCCTTCCTTAAAACAAAACTTTTTCAGTTTTTTTTCATGTTTTTTTATAAAAAATTAGAAGAAAATCAAGACTTTATTTAATTTCTTTAAAATAAAAAAAATTTCTTGACAATGGAATATCAATAGGAGTATACTCCGATATTAATTTGCTGAAACCCTACTTTTTTAGGGTCATAAAATTGAATCATGTTTGGAGAAATTTATCAATTATATATCAGTGAATTGTCTGGTTTTTATTTGGGTTAATTAATTACGAATCTAAATAAAGTCTACTAGGGGGCAAATCTTAAAAAGATTTTTTTTATTTTTTCGGAGAGATTAAATGACAGATTTAGAACAACACGTTAATGAACCTGGACGCGATAAACTTGTAAAAGAAGTAAAAGCTAAAATCGATGCTTTAGGTGTTACATATGTATATTATCAATTTGTATCAGTTACCGGTCGTATTGTAGGAAAAGGTATTCCTGCACGTCACTGGGAAAGATTAGCTGAGAAAGGATTTCAATTAGTATATGGCTCAACAGCAAACTTATTTGTGGATCGCCACGGAAGCTACATTGGTTACGGTCCAGAATCATCAGAACTGGTCGGAATCCCTGACCCAGATACGTTCTGCCAACTTCCATGGGACAAGAGAGTTGCTAGAGTTTTTTGTAGACTATACAGAAACCGTGAAGAGCGTGATAACCCGGGCGCAGCATTAACCTCTGATTGCAGAGGAAATCTCTACAGACTACATAAAGAATTCCAAGACCAGTATGGTCTTGATATGCGCTGCGGTACTGAGCCCGAAATGATGTGGCTTAAGCGCGGTGAAGATGGAGGTACAAATGGCGGAGTAACTAAGCCAAACTGTTACCATATCGATCAATTTGAAGAGCTTCGTCCAGTCTTCATGAAGGTGATTGAGTACTCTGAGCAGATGGGTCTTGATATTATTCAGGGTGACCACGAAGATGCACCGGGCCAGTTAGAACTTAATACGCAGTTCGATGACGTTTTAAGGAACGCTGATCGTTTAACGACCTATCGTCAAATTTGTGCTCAGGTCGCTCGTGAGTTTGGCTTGATCGCTTGCTTTATGAGTAAACCGTTTATGGGCGTTTCGGCTTCAGGCTGTCACCATAACATGTCTTTGTGGAAGGGTGGTAAAGATGTTTTCCATCCAGAAATTGCTACAGGCGATGGAGAGCTACCTGGAATGCCAGGTGTCTTTACCTATAAAGAGGGCGGTGAAAATACATTTATGCCGGATCCATCTATCGATGAAAAAATGCCGGGTCCAATTGGTCTGAATTCAATTGGTGGTGTGATTAAGCATTTACCAGCACTGACATCCATCGGCTCTTCAACAGTGAACTCATACAGAAGATTATGGGATACAGGATTCTGGGCTCCAATCTTTGCTGACTGGGGTTACCAAAACAGAACTTGTGCGCTTCGCGTTTCTGCACCAGGTCGATTTGAGTATCGCTCTGTTGACTCGATGGTTAACCCATACCTAATGGGATCCGCTCTATTAAAAGCGATGGGTGATGGAATCGATAACAATATCGATGCAGGTGAAGCTGAAGAAAGAAACATTTACGAAGCGATGGAGGCAGGTAAAGATGTTAAGAAGTTACCTATGTCGCTTGGTGATGCAATGACTGAGCTTGCAAATGATGAGGTCATCAAATCGGCTATGCCAGATGAGATGTATAAGGTTTACCACCATTACAAGACTGATGAGTGGGAGCGTTTCAATCACACAGTTACAGATTGGGATATTGAAACTTATTTGGACTGCTTGCCTTAGGCTAGTTTCGTTTAAGTTAATTTAGAGTGCCCGCCTAACGGCGGGCAATTTTCAGGGAAAGGGAGATTATTTTATGTGCGGAATAGCAGGAATTATTCATAAGAATGCCGGCAAAGATGTCAACATTGGTGAGCAAATGACAGCCATGTTGCAGGCTTTGAAGCATAGAGGTCCAGATTCAACTGGGTATGCTATGTATGGCGAGGACAATGGGAACAATGTAGTAAGGTTTAAGGTCGCTGAGGCAGCTGATCTTGAGGGAAGTTTTGATATACACGCTGCAATCGAAGATAGGGTTGCTGCTGTGAATTCTAGAATGGAAGATCTGGGCGCTAAGATTGTCAAGAAAGAAAGCGCGACTGAGTACTCGCATCGCTATGAGATTCAATTCTCAGGGGATATGAAAAAGTTAGCTGACTTCGTTGAAGACATTGAGGGTGTTGAGATTCTATCCATTGGTAACTCACTCGAATTAATTAAGGACCTTGGTGATGCTGCAGTTGTTTCTGAGCAGTATGGACTGAATCAATTTAATGG
>ERZ802830.1959-NODE-1959-length-19033-cov-24.3386_pt1 | contig 19033 bp, 17 predicted proteins | sample MGYA00345654_ERZ802830 | MGnify/ENA primary metagenome ERZ802830 (study PRJEB30503, sample SAMEA104212375) | marine metagenome | biome: Westerlies Biome; feature: [SRF] surface water layer (ENVO:00010504) within the epipelagic zone...; material: water...
AGGACGCTTCAGGAAACCATTTGGTATCAATCATCGATTCGCCTAATCGCACGGGACCTGAAAAATCACCTATCGCACCGCAATAATCCGCAACCAATTGCCAAAAATTATCTGAGTGGTCAATAGAATACTGATGCAAATCCCAATAATTTGAAAAGTCTAGACTTTCTTTCTGGTTTGCATAACTTAATAGCTTTGTGATATTCGCGTTACGAATTTGAGACTCATTTGGTTTCCAGATCGGTGAACTCACTGATTCCTCCTCAAACAATACCGACAATTGTTTTAATTATACTTTTTACCCCAGCGCTCTAGGGATATGGTTGCAATAAAGATAATGAACATACCAACCCATTGACTCGTCCCAAGTGCATCCTGAAGAAGCATTACTCCTAAAAGAATAGTGAATACTGGCTCTAAGTACATCACATTGGATGTTCTAACAGGTCCAATAAGAGAAATCGATTTAAAGAAAAAATAGAATCCTCCACTCATACCCATTGCGGAGAGAATACTCCACATGAGCATCTCTGAAGATACTGACGCGATTGGATCTGAAGTCACAATAAAATAGACAGATACAAATATTAGAGCTGGCAAAACAGTAATGTATTTAACAAGACCCCATCCCGATTCAACGCTTTCATGTCTCGATAAAATGTTGACTGTGACCTGGGCACACGAGGCCACAAGCCCCCAAAAAACACCCCATAAATTCCAATTACTTGAATCACCTTGAACCAAAACCCAAATACCAAATAACGAAACTAGAAGCGCCGCAACAGATAAAAGATCAATGGATCGGCTTTTGATTAAGGAATTTACAAAAAAGGTAATGATAGGAAACGTATAAATCACCACTACGGCAAGACTTAGCGGTATCAACTTGATTGAATACATGTAAGAAGAAATAAAGAGGGCCTGGAACAGACTTATTAAGATGAGTCTAGTATGAGCTGATCTAGTTTTAGCTTTCTTAGGGGACTTATTTAGGATACTGGCAAAAATGAAAGTGCTGACATAGCGTACCGAGAGAAGAAGAAATACAGTTCCACCGACACCATAAAAATACGGGACTACAGTAGCAGCAAGAGAGAAAAAGAATGCTGCTAATATTGCCGTGATAACGCTTGCCGATAGATTATTAGACACAGTCAGTTAAGAATCAAAAATGGTAAGAGCCTGCATTTTAAGTCTCTTGAAGAGAGAACGTCAAGGAATAAATTTAATTTAGCCCTGAATCCTTTTTATTATTGATTCAGGATCGTTGGTGGTAATTGAACTTGACCCCCATTCAATTAACTTTAATGCAACATCAGCATCATCTATCGTCCATGAGTGATACTCTAAGCCTGCCTCAATCACTTTGTCCACAAATAATTTTGAAGATTCATTGTCGGTTGAGATACCATTAGCATTTATCTCTAAAGCCTCGTCAATCAATCCATCAAAATCTCGACCATCCTCGCAAGAATAGAGAAACAAAGCCTTATAAATAGGGTTCATATCCTTTAACTTTTTGATTACATCAGAATTGAAAGAAATAATCACTATGTCATCAGCATTCATTTTAGATTTGGAAAGCTGATTTAATAGTGGTGAGACAATTTCAATGCCGCACTTGATTTCAATGAAAATTTTCTTTCCTTTTGGCGCAGTTTGTAATACCTCAGACAATGTCGGAATTTTTAGATTGAGATTAGATTCTCCTTTATAGCTTAGCTCTAATGCTTTTAAATCTTGAAGAGTGGAGTGATGGATGATTGCCTTAGTGTTGCAGACTCTCTCCGTATCCTCATCATGAATACATACAATTTCACCATCTTTCGTTAAATGGTAGTCGCCTTCGATTCCATCTACACCGAGCTGCCAAGACGCCTCGAAGGCTGGCAGTGAGTTTTCAGGGAATTTAAATGAGACTCCGCGATGCGCAATAATCATAAAGCCATTCTACAGAAAATCTAATAAAAACCTAGCTCACTGAAAACAGTGAAACAGAAAGATTCATCCAGTAGCTAGGCATCAAACCAATGATTAAAATGAGTGCGCCATTAATAGATAACACGACTTTCAGATCTATTGGCGCTGAAACAACTATTTCTTTATCTGCATCATCAAAGTACATTGTTTTAATAATTTGCAAGTAGTAATAAGCACTGATGACTGCAAAAATAACCGCGATGATAGCAAGAATGACGTAACCCTCGGAAACCACTTGCTGAAGAATAAATAGTTTTGAATAAAAACCAATAAATGGAGGTACTCCTGCCATAGAGAGCATTACTGCAAGCATGATTAAAGCAAACCAAGGTGAATGTTTACTGAGTCCTCTGAAGTCTGAAATTTGATCCGCTTCAAAGCCGCTTCGATTTAATACTATTATCGATCCAAACGCAGCTAAACTCATTAATATATAAGCGAATACATAAAAAATTGCTGATCCATAACCCTCTAAAACGCCAGTGACAAAACCAAGAAGCACAAATCCAATGTGGGATATTGTTGAGTATGCTAGCATTCGCTTGATGTTTACTTGGGTCAGTGCAACAAGCGAGCCAACTCCGATTGACAAAACAGCAAGGATCATAAATAGGTCCGCCCAGTAGTGCTGAAAATCACTCAAGCCATCAATCAAGAGTCGAACTAAAAGAGCTACAGCTGCTATCTTTGGAACCGTTGATAGAAACATAGTGACAGAGGTTGGTGAGCCTTGATAGACATCTGGAACCCACATATGAAATGGCACTGCACCAAGCTTGAATGCCACTCCAATGACTAAGAACACAAGCCCAAAATTGAGGATTAGTGTCTCTTGAGGTTCTAGTGTAGCCAGACTTGCAAAACTTGCTATCTGCGCAATATCAAGGTTGCCGGTTATTCCATAAATCATGGACATGCCGTAAAGCAATAGGCCAGATGCTATAGCGCCAAGCACAAAATATTTAAGTGCGGCCTCTATCGCAAAAGCTCTGTCTCTTGCAGTAGCAATAAGGGCATACAGGGAGAGAGACATGATCTCTAACCCAAGATATAAAGTCAGAAGGCTGTGTCCAGATACCATGACAAGCATTCCTAAAATTGACATGAGTGCAAGAATAAAATACTCGTTCCTGAGAAGGCCATGAACACTGAGGTAGTGCCGTGAATAGACCAGCGCAATAATTGAAAAACCAGCTATAAAGACTTTGAAGGTTGACCCTAATGTGTCAAGCACGAAGGTTCCAGAGAATATGGTTGCGCTCTCTCCAATTAAGTTAAATGCCAACAAACCAGTGATTAGTAGTGCTAGTTGCGAGAGATGGTAAGTAAACTTTTTGAGCTCTTCCTTTACATACAAATCGAACAAAAGAATACAAGAGATTGCTGCCAACAAAAATAGCTCTGGCATTACAAATATTAGTTCTGAAACATTAAAGTTAAAATTCATCATAACATGCCCGGTATTTTAGTTGTAAGTGCCTGCTCAAGAAGATTCGCTATACTCACGTGCATCACTTCAATGACTGGCTGGGGATAGACTCCCATCCATAAAACAGCCACTGCAAGCACTGCGAGAATACCAAACTCTCTCGCATTAATATCATTTAGTTTACTAACCTCAGGATTAATGACTGGCCCCCAAAAGACACGTTTGACCATCCACAACGTGTAAGCTGCTCCGACTATCAAAGTCATAGCCGCTAAAAATGCATACCAAAAGTTTGCTTGAAGCGCGCCCAGAATAACCATAAATTCACCCACAAATCCGGATGTCCCTGGAAGCCCAGCATTTGCCATTGCAAAGAGGACAGCAAACCCTGTAAATTTAGGCATTGAATTGACGACGCCTCCGTATGTCGAAATCTCTCTTGAGTGCAGTCGATCGTAAAGCACACCGACCACTAGGAACATGGCTGCAGATATAAAGCCATGTGAAACCATTTGAATCATTGCCCCTTCTAGACCAAGATAGGCACTCTCTATACTTGCACCAGCTATCGATATGAGTTCTCCACTTGAATCCATCTTCATAATTGAAAACAGAGCAAACACGCCTAAAGTCACAAATCCCATATGCGAGATTGAAGAGTAGGCAATCAATTTCTTCATGTCTTTTTGAACTAGAGCAACAAAACCAATATAGACAATCGCAATCAATGAAAGCACAATGACTGCAAAAGCAAAATACGATGATGCGTCAGGAGTAATAGGAAGAGAGAATCTAAAGAATCCATAACCACCCATCTTCAGCATGATAGCAGCCAGGATGACTGAGCCACCTGTAGGTGCCTGAACATGCGCATCCGGGAGCCATGTGTGGACTGGGAACATTGGAACTTTAACAGCAAAGGCAAGAAAAAAGGCCCAGAAAATCCAGCCTTGTTGAACCAGTGTCAATGGCAGAGATTGCATATCAGAAATCGCGAATGAGCCGCCGAGGTTGTACATATAGATCAGGGAAACCAGCATAAATACTGACCCTAGGAACGTATACAAAAAGAATTTAATCGCTGCATACACTCTGTTTTGACCGCCCCAGACTCCGATAATTAACAGCATTGGAATTAGAGATGCTTCCCAAAAAACATAGTAAAGCATTGAGTCCATCGCAGAGAAAACACCGATGATGATGCCTTCCATCATTAAAAATGCAGCCATATAATCAGCCACTCTATTTTGAATGACTTCCCAGCCAGCAATGATGACCAATACAGTCGAAAAGGTTGTTAGGATGATTAAAGGCATTGAGATTCCATCAACACCAAGGTGATAAAAAATATTAAACTGAGATATCCAGCTTGTTTTCTCAACAAACTGCATTGCAGAAGTTGACGTGTCAAAATCTAAAAATAAATTGATAGACAGAATGAACACTAATATTGATATACCAACACTAGTCCATTTTGCAAGCGAAGCTCTATTGTTTCCGATTAATAGGACTGAGCCACCTCCTAAGATAGGCAGCCAAATCAAAATACTTAGTAATGAATCCATACCCCTACCTAACCAAAAAATGAATAATCTGAAGCTATGAGAACCCAGCCTAGAACAAGCATTAGACTTACAATCATAAAGAAAGCATAGTGGTAAACATAGCCCGTTTGAACGGGCCTAATTAAGACACCTAAATAGCGTGCAAGTTTTGCACTCCCATTTACAATAACTTTATCGATAAGAGTCATATCTGAAATCTTCCAGAGCAGATTTCCAAGCTTGACAGAACCTTTGACAAAGACGATATCGTTCAACCTATCAAAGCCATAAAGTGAGTTGAGCACATAATTGGTTCTTTTGAACCTGGATTGAATCTGGTCCGCCCAGTCCGGTCGATAAAGACAAAATACCCACGCCGAAACTGCTCCGCCAACCATCATCCAGAACGGTGGAGTTACAACCGAATGGGTAAGGAGTGCAAAAGCAGAATAAAAATGTCCCTTCAGTTCCGCAACAGCCTGATGAGAAGAATCTATCGTAATAGCGTTATCCAGCCAACCCCCAAAGAGCATTGGCTCTATGGTCAAATAGCCAATGACTACTGATGGAATCGCCAGAAGGATGAGCGGCACTGTAATCGATGAGCCAGTCTCATGGAGGTGCTCCTCAGTGTGACTATCCACCCTAGATTCACCATGAAACACTAAAAACAGAAGTCTTAAGCTATAAAAGGCAGTGATAAATACGCCAATCAACACTGCTACGTAGGCCCATCCAGCGTATGGTAAATCGGAGTAATGAACGGCCTCAATAATCATATCTTTCGAATAAAAACCTGCAAATCCTGGAAAACCAATTAGAGCCAACGTCCCAAGCAAGGAGGTAATGTATGTGATCGGCATTTTTTTTCTGAGTCCACCCATTTTTCGAATATCTTGCTCATGGTGAAGCGCCACAATAACTGAGCCTGCAGCTAAAAACAGCAACGCCTTAAAAAATGCATGAGTCATTAAATGAAATATTGCCACAGAGTAGGCGCTCACACCCAAAGCAACGGTCATGTAGCCAAGCTGCGATAGTGTCGAATAGGCTACCACTCTTTTAATATCGTTTTGAACAATGCCTAGTAAGCCCATAAACAGTGCAGTGATTGCACCAATAATCATGACCACCATTAACGCCGTATCACTTAACTCAAACAGTGGCGACATTCTTGAGACCATAAATATGCCAGCGGTAACCATTGTGGCAGCATGAATTAATGCTGATATTGGTGTTGGTCCTTCCATTGATCCTGGAAGCCAGACATGAAGTGGAACTTGAGCTGATTTTCCCATTGCCCCAACAAATAAAAGAAGACACACAACTGTTATTGCAGAACCTCCAAACAAAGTTTGTCCAATAATTTGATCTTTTTGGCTAAATGCTTCCGCGTAATCTAGAGTTCCAAAAAACATAAGAACTAAAGCTATACCTAAAAGGAATCCAAAATCTCCGACACGGTTAACAAGAAAAGCCTTTAGATTGGCTTCAATAGCTGACTCTTTGTGATGCCAAAAACCAATCAAGAGGTAAGACACTAATCCAACCGCTTCCCAACCAAAAAACAGCTGCATGAAGTTGTTTGATATAACAAGCGTGAACATAGCAAATGTGAATAAAGAGATATAACTAAAAAACTTAGTGTAGCCCTTGTCGTCATGCATATAACCTATCGTATAGATATGAACCATTAGGGAAACAAATGAAACTACAACCAGCATCACTGAGGTTAGGTTGTCCACCAGGAATCCAACACTAATATTTAGGCCTCCAATTTGCATCCATGTGTAAATATTTTGGTTAAAAATATCAGCATCATTTAAAACGTGGTGATTGAATACATATAGAGATAGAACAGTCGAAATAGCAACACCCAGAATGGTAATAGAATGAGATAACGTTCTGCCTAATTGATTGCCTGCTAGGCCAACCACTATTGAACCGATAAGAGGCGCTAGAACAATTGTTAAATAGATATTAAGCATTACTATCCCTTCAGAGTATTAGTGACATCGATGTCAATTGAACCTCGATTTCTATACATCAAAGTCAAAATGGCAAGACCAATAGCCACCTCTGCAGCGGCCACAGTTAGAATGAAGAATACAAAAATTTGTCCCGCAAGGTCAGAGCCATAGAATGAGAAGGCTATAAAGTTTGTATTGACAGCCGCCAAAATAAGCTCAACACACATCAAAATCATGATGATGTTTGTTCGGTTTATAAAAATACCTGCAAGCCCAATACAAAAAACGATAGAGCTAAGAATCAGGTAGTCAGAGAGCGCTATCATTTGGACTCCTTTTTAGATTTTTTGTTGATTGATGCAAACCTCATTCGATCTTTAGCTTGAACATTGATTTGTTCAGTGATGTTTTGTTTTTTGCTGTTCACTTGAGTTCTATGGACCAAAGTAATAGCTGCAATGATTGCAATCAATAGTAGAATCGCTGCTAGCTCAAATGGATAAACATAGACGGTGTATAGTTGCTGAGCGATTGCAGTAATGTTACTATAAGAGGCTCCATGCTGTTCTGGCATACCAACGCTCTCTAGGTCAAATGGACCAGCATTCAAAACCAAAGCCATCTGCACAATCACAACCAACGACACAAAAATACCAAGAGGCAGGTAGCGAGTGAATTGAGCTCTGAGAGTTGATTCCTCGGTATCCAGCATCTTGATTACAAACATAAACAGCACCATCACAGCGCCGACATAAATCAAAATGAGTGTAATGGCTAAAAACTCTGCTTCAAGAAGAAGCCAGAGACTTGCCGCACTAAAGAAAGTTAAGATTAGCCATAGAGCTGCTTTAGCTGTGTTCCTTGAGGTTATCATCACAAAGGAGCTGCCCACAAAAAATAGTGAGAACACATAAAATAAAATTGATGTAAATTCCATAGCTCCCTTTACCTATACTTTGAGTCTTCCTTTCTAGCTTTGCTGATAGCACTTTCGTTTTTATCACCAATTTCTAATAGGCTTTTTTTGTCAATAATGCTTCCTTCTCTGGATTCAAAAGCATAATCAAAAATATGCGTCTCTACAATTGCATCAACAGGGCAAGCCTCCTCACAGAAACCACAAAAAATACACTTAAATAGATCGATATCATATTGCGTTGTTCTGCGGGTGCCATCCTCCCTCATCTCAGAGTCAATGGTTATAGCGTTTGCTGGACAGACAGCTTCACACAACTTACAAGCTATGCAGCGCTCTTCCCCATTTGGGTAGCGACGAAGGGCATGTAGACCTCTAAATCGAGGTGAAATGGGCGTCCTCTCCTCAGGAAATTGAACTGTAATTTTTTTATTAACGAACTCTTTACTCGTAACCTTGAGTCCTGTTCGAAGTTCACCGAGACTAAAATCATTAACTAATTTCTTTAATTTTTTCTTCATATCTCTATCTCCTTAAAACCAGGGTCCGATTCCTAATTGAGTCATCAACGCAACGACAAATATCCAAACAATTGTCAGAGGCAAGAACACTTTCCAACATAATCTCATAATTTGGTCATACCTAAATCTAGGAAATGAGGCACGAATCCAAAAATATAAAAATAAAAAGAAACTCATTTTGACCAAAAGCCAAATTAAGTCAGGCACAAATGCAAATAACCCCTCTAAGAAAGGAATTCCTTCAAAAGGTGAGTGCCATCCCCCAAAAAACATGAGTACTGCCAACATGGCCATGAAAATCATGTTGAAATATTCAGCCATAAAAAATAATGCAAACGGCATTCCTGAGTATTCGACATGGGTTCCGCCAACAATCTCCGACTCACCCTCAACCACATCAAAAGGCGCTCTGTTTGTTTCAACTAAAGCCCCAATCCAGAAGACAATCATCATTGGGAATAGTGGAATCCAGTACCAATTTAAAATTCCGCCAGACTGCCTTTCAACGACAGTATTAAGGTTGACTGAACTCGCTACCATGACTACTGTCACTAGGACAAATCCAATAACTAATTCATAGGAAATCAACAAAGCAGTACTTCTGAGCGCTCCTAATAATGGATATTTAGAGTTGGAGGCCCAGCCTGCCAGAACAATACCGTATACACCAACTGACCCAATAGCCATTACATAGAGAAGGCTGACATCGATATTAGCAATGTAAAAGTCCTCTCCAAGCGGAACGACTGCCCACACTGCAACAGCGGGAACAAAGGCGAGTATAGGAGCAAGCAAAAATAGATAAATATTTGACTTTGATGGAAAAATGATTTCTTTAAATAACATTTTAAAGACATCAGCAAAGGGCTGAAGAAGGCCAAATGGACCGACTCGGTTTGGCCCAATTCTAAGCTGCATAAAGCCAATCACTTTTCTTTCAGCATAGGTCATATAGGCCATCATAATGATCAGAGGAAATATGAGAGCCAATCCTTTGATGACAATAATTAAGATGTCAGCAAGACTGCCATTAAACCAAGGTATCAACTGGTGTGTAAGCTCTACAAATGATTGCCACATAATCAATACCCCCTAGGCCTTTCGAGCTTGATTTGTGTGAACAAAAACATAATCTTCAGCGACACTCTCTTCAATCGAAATCGGCACTCCTAGATAAAGATCATCATCACTAAGACCAATTTTTTGGGCAGTCATTTTTGATAGATAGGCTCTATCAATCATGCCAATATTAGACTCTTGAAGAGCTTTTGCTCTTCGAGTCACATTATCCGTCGCATAAGGTGCATATTGCCAATGAGTTGTTACTTGTGAATCATCAACACTCTCAATCTTAGCTTCATTGAGGCTGTATTGTGCTTTAGAAGATTGCAGTGCCTCATCTTTTACCTGCGAAGAATCAACATAATCAAAACCTTCTAAATCTAGTAAATCAGCCATGACTTTTATAATTTTCCAGCCGGGCTTTGAGTCGCCTGGACTCTTCACAGAAGCGCTGTAGGATTGGACAAGTCCATCAAAATTGATGTGCGTTCCAGAGGACTCATAGAAAGAGGCCATTGGTAAAATCACGTCTGCATTACTTTGTAAAGCATTGCCATCATAACTGCTAAGCGCAACAACAAATACGTCTTCCCTATTAAAGCAATCTGATGCAAGCTTTGAGTTAATAAAGTCAAATTCGCAATCGACATCCATCAATATGAATGCCTTGGAATTGTCATTCAACATAGACATTGCATTCATACCTTTACCAGACGGAATAAAGTTGACCTTTTCAGCGGAATGAGAGTTGCCTGATAAAGTTAAGTTTGCAATCTTTAGGTCAGTGGTCAATGCAATTTTTGCAATGAGGTTTGTAATTGCTAGCGAATTTGGATTACTATTAAGGTGCTCTCCAAAAACAATCACTCCATTTTTTGATGTAATTAAGTCATCTGCAATTGCATTGTGAATTTCACTAGGGCTAACTTTTGATAAGTCATTCGGGATATCTTTTTTAGTTTTTAAAAGGATTGCCTTGAGGATAGATTGAAGCGTTGAGAATAGTTTTTGTGGCGATGTCAATGCGTCACATTTTGTTTTGAAATTAAAATCAAAATTTTTACTATTTATTGAATTGACTGATGCGCCATCCAAAGCAGCTTTTCTAATGCGATGATTGATCATGGGCTGCTCTAGTCGAGTATATGATCCAATAATTAATGCATGATCAATGGATTCAATTTCTTTCAAAGTGATTGATGATTCTAGAGAGCTACCAATACTTAATTGACTTTGATCTAATCTGAAGTCTATATTTTCGGTACCAAACTTACGAGCTAATTTTTGCATCAAATAGAACTCTTCTAGTGAGGAGTGTTTTGATGCCAGAACTCCAAGCTGATCCGGATTTTTTACGTTATTTTTGATTCCATCAACTGCAAACTGAAGGGCTTCTTGCCAATCAGTTTCTTGCCACTGGCCATCAATTTTAACTTTGGGCTTTAGCGCACGGCTTTCATGATTAAGGCCTTCGTATGAAAAGCGATCCCTATCTGAGATCCAGGTTTCGTTTATAGAGTCATTATCTCTAGCAACTACCCTCTTGACTTTACCTCTATAACTCTGAGTAAAAATGTTTGAGCCAACTAAGTCATGACGAGCTACACTCTGGACTGCATTCATTTGCCAAGTTCTAGCTTCATATCTAAATGGCTTAGAGGTCAAAGCACCAACTGGGCATACATCAATCATATTTCCAGACAACTCTGACTGTATTCCTTCAGTGAGGAAAGGTTCAATTTTGACATCTTCACCCCTTCCCGTTCCTCCCATCTCAACAATCCCTGCAACTTCAGCACCAAATCTGACACACCTAGTACAGTGTATACAGCGAGTCATGTCCGTTTGGATAAGGGCTCCAATTCCTTTGTCAGGAACGATTCTTTTGCCTAAATTAAATTTTGAGACATCAGAGCCATACTCCATAGCTACGTCTTGAAGTTCACACTCTCCGCCTTGATCACAAATGGGGCAATCCAAAGGGTGATTAATGAGTAAAAACTCCATGACTGCTTTTTGTGCAAACTTAGCTTTGTCATTTTTAGTATTGATTTTCATACCGTTTGCAGCAGGGGTTGAACATGCTGGCTGGGCCTTAGGAATGCCCTCAACATCAACCAAACACATTCTGCAGTTTGCAGCAACGGATAGCTTTTTATGGTAGCAAAAGCGAGGCACATCTATGCCTTCTCTATCAGCAATACTGATGATTGAGTCACCTTGGCTGGCCTTGACTAAATTACCATCAATTTCAATTTCAATTTCAGACACTTGCTGCTTCCTCAATCAAGTTATGCTCTTCTTCCACCATGCTTTTTCCGTTCTGAATATAGTATTCAAATTCGTCTCTAAAGTGCTTGATAAAACTCTCAACTGGAGTTGCTGCTGCATCTCCAAGAGCACAGATTGTATTTCCCATTATTTTCTCTCCAACGGTGAGAAGCAAATCTAAATCCTCTTCTTTTCCATTCCCGTCAAGAATTCTTTGAAGCATTCTGTAAAGCCATCCCGTGCCCTCTCTGCAGGGCGTGCACTGACCACAAGACTCGTCATAATAAAAGTGTGCTAGACGGGTTAAAGTTTTGACCATGCAAGTTGTATCATCCATCACGATAACGGATCCTGCGCCGAGCATTGATCCAGCATTTGCAATACTGTCATAATCCATAGTCATATTCATTGCAGTCTCAGCAGGCAATAGAGGTGTTGACGATCCGCCAGGAATAACTGCTTTAAGCTTACGTCCCTCTTTCAAGCCACCAGCAAGTTCTAATAACTTCGAAAAAGGAGTGCCCAGAGGAACTTCAAAATTAGAAGGATTTTTTACATTTCCTGTCACCGAAAAGCACTTTGTGCCTCCTGAATTCTCAACCCCTAAATCGGCAAACCATTGCCCACCCCTTGAAAGGATTTCGGGGACTGAGGCAAAGGTCTCTGTATTGTTAATTGTTGTTGGCTTGCCAAATAATCCAACATTGGCTGGAAAAGGTGGCTTAAATCTTGGCTGGCCTTTTTTGCCCTCAAGGGATTCAAGGAGAGCCGTTTCTTCACCGCAAATATAGGCTCCAGCTCCAAGGTGAGTATACAGGTCATACGAAACATGACTGCCTTGAATGTTTTTTCCAAGTAAGCCTGCCTTGTATGCATCTTTTAAGGCTTCCTCAAAGCGATAGTAGGGCTCCATAAATTCACCACGAATATAGTTATAGCCTACGGTTGCATTCATGACAAAACCAGCTATGGCCATTCCCTCAATCACTGAGTGAGGGTTGTATCTGAGTATGTCACGATCATGACAAGTTCCAGGTTCACCTTCGTCAGAGTTACAAACGACGTATTTCTGACCCTCTTGATTTCGTGGCATAAAGCTCCACTTGAGTCCTGTTGGAAAGCCAGCACCGCCACGACCCCTCAATCCAGAGGTTTTTAATTCTGCAATGATGTCATCAGGCGTGAGCTCTCCATTGAGGATTTTTCGCCAAACTTTATATCCGCCATTTGCCTCATACGTTGCAAAACTTGCGGGGTTTTCTTTATCTAGGTTTTTAAAGCAAACTTCATTCATGTTAAATCTTCCAAAATGTTGTCTAATTTTTCTTTAGTTAAATGCTCGTAATATTGGTCACCAATCTGACACATTGGTCCTCCTACACAAGCCCCTAAACATTCAACCTTCTTCACACTGACCAAACCATCTTTACTGACTTGGCCTGTTTTTACTTCTAACTTATCTTCCAAATACGAAATTAACTCATCAGAGCCATTAAGCATGCAGGAGATGTTGTGGCAGAAACGCACGATATGCTTTCCAACTGGTTTATGATTGTAATTTTCATAAAATGTGGCCACCTCTTGAACGCTGATTGCTGGCATCTCTAGGTAATCAGCAACTTCATTAATAAGATCAGGATTTAAGCTTCCGCCATTTTCCTTTTGGACAATGGTCAATGCCTGCATCACAGCCGAACTTTTTCGTCCCTCAGGGTATTTAGAAACCCAGAAATCAATCTCTTTTTTTGCTTCATTTGAAATCATCTATCAACCTCACCAAAAACAATATCTTGAGAACCAATGATGGTTACTACATCAGATAACATATGCCCCTTTGCCATTTCGTCCATTGCCGCAAGATGGGCAAAGCCTGGCGCCCTAATTTTTACTCTATACGGCTTATTTGCCCCATCGGAAACTAGATACACTCCAAACTCACCCTTTGGAGCCTCTACTGCTGTATAGCTCTCTCCCTCAGGCAAACAGTAGCCTTCAGTAAATAATTTAAAGTGATGAATGAGCGATTCCATATCACCCTTCATGTCTTCACGATCTGGAGGAGTCACTTTATGATCATCTGACATGACGGGTCCAGGATTTTCTTTAAGCCAGGCCACACATTGATTAATTATGTGGGTTGATTGACGCATCTCTTCCATGCGAACCAAGTAACGATCATAGCAATCACCAGTCACTCCAACAGGAATCTCAAAATCAAGCTTGTCATAGACTGAATAGGGCTCATTTTTGCGGATATCCCATTCGATTCCAGAGCCTCTGAGCATTGCTCCAGTAAATCCAAGCTGCATGGCTCTTTCTGGAGAGACAATTGCAATATTGACAAGTCTTTGTTTCCAGATTCTGTTGTCAGTTAAAAGATCAGAATACTGTTGGATACTTTTTGGAAAATTTTTTGCGAAATCATCAATAAAGTCAAGAAGTGAACCTTGTCGATTTTCATTAATTTCTTCGAGTTTTTCTTTCGATCTTAATTTAGACTCCAGATACTGAGGCATCTTGTCTGGCAAGTCTCTGTATACTCCTCCTGGCCTATAATAAGTCGCATGCATTCTTGAACCGCTCACCGCCTCATAGCAATCGATTAGGCTTTCTCGTTCACGGAAAGCATACAGAAATACACTCATCGCACCGACATCTAAAGCATGCGTACCGACCCACATCAAATGATTCATGATTCTAGTGATTTCATCAAACATAACTCTGATGTATTCTGCGCGCTCAGGAACTTTAATACCTAACATTTTTTCAATGCCCATAACATAGGCATGCTCATTGCACATCATTGATACATAATCAAGACGGTCCATGTACCCTATCGATTGATTATAGGGCTTTGACTCTGCTAATTTTTCTGTGCCCCTGTGCAGTAATCCAATATGGGGGTCGGCTCTCTCAACTACTTCTCCATCTAGCTCAAGAATGAGTCTGAGAACGCCGTGTGCAGCAGGATGCTGTGGCCCAAAGTTAAGAGTGTAGTTTTTCATTTCAGACATATTTACTTCCTTATCACTCTTGGAACGTTCACGTTAGGTTCGATACTAACTGGCTCATAAACCACTCTTCCTAACTCCTCGTCATAGCGCATTTCAACTTCACCAATCATTGGGAAATCTTTTCTTAGGGGGTGGCCAACAAAACCATAATCTGTCAATATCCTTCTAAGGTCATTGTGGTTTTCAAATAATATTCCGAAAAGGTCAAATGCCTCTCTTTCAAACCAGTCAGCACAGTTCCAAATCTTAGTGACCGATTGAATCATCAAGTTCTCAGACGAAAGAAGAGCCTTTACTCGTAATCTCTGGTTATTTGAAACCGAAAGCAAGTGGTAGACAACGCCAAAACGCTGATCTTTTTGGCTAGTCGATTTTTGTGCTTGTCGGGCTCTGCCAAATCCAGACGAGCTGGCATTACCATTCCAGTCAGACTCACCATAGGTTAAATAATCAATCCCGCACAGATCCATCAATATTTCGAATTGAAACTCATCTTTCAACTTCTGGCAAACCTCAATAACATCTTCACTATTAATAGTGAGTGTGAGCTCATTCAATGATTCACTCACATTTTTTTTGCCAAAGGCTTTGGATAATTTTTGCTTTAGTTCTTTCATGTTTTAGGTTCGAGCAATTGTATTAGTTCTTCGAATTTTGTCCTGTAACTGAAGAATTCCATAAAGAAGTGCTTCAGCTGTTGGCGGACAGCCTGGGACATAAACATCAACTGGAACAATTCGATCACAACCTCTGACCACTGCATAAGAGTAGTGGTAATAACCCCCTCCATTTGCACAAGAGCCCATAGACAAAACATACTTTGGCTCTGGCATCTGGTCATAAACCTTTCTAAGAGCAGGAGCCATTTTGTTTGTTAAGGTGCCGGCAACAATCATCAAGTCGGATTGGCGAGGTGTGGGTCTAAAAACTATACCAAAACGATCGAGGTCGTACCTAGATGATCCAGCCTCCATCATCTCAACAGCGCAGCAAGCAAGGCCAAAAGTCATCGGCCAGAGAGATCCTGTTCTTGCCCAGTTAATAACCTTGTCTAAAGAGGTTGTGACAAAGCCTTCTTTCATTAAGCCTTCAATAGCCATACTGACTCCTTATTATTCCCACTCTAAAGCCCCTTTTTTCCACTCAAAAATAAATCCAACTACCAGAAGTAGTAAAAATATAGACATTGAAATAAAACCAAACCATCCTAGCTCAGCCTGAACGACTGCCCAAGGAATAAAAAAAGCGACTTCAAGATCAAAAAGGACAAACAAAATCGCAACAAGGTAATAGCGAATGTTAAAGTGCATACGTGAATCATCAAAAGCTGGAAATCCACACTCGAATTGTGAGTTTTTTTCATCGCTCGGGTCGCTAGGACCGAGGAGATAGCCAACGACTGTAAGGCCCACTCCAAAGGCAATTCCTAGGAAAATAAATACGATAATTGGTAAATAATTTTCGAGCATTGTTTATCCTCACTTAAACAGCGCAATATTATAACAAGATTATCGGAAAACAGCCAGTTAAAAAGTACTTAATTTAAGGCAAAAGGTAGTAAATTAGAGCTGGGTTCCGCCTACAGTCAAGGTGTCAACTTTGAGGCTTGGTTGTCCAACACCAACAGGCACACTTTGGCCATCTTTACCGCAAACTCCGATACCAGGGTCTAGTTTAAGATCATCGCCCACCATTGAAATCTGATGTAGCACCTCATCGCCAGATCCAATAAGAGTGGCACCCTTGATTGGAGTTGTAATTTTTCCATTTTTGACTAGATACGCTTCATTTGCTGAAAATACAAACTTTCCAGAAGTAATATCAACTTGGCCACCATCAAAATTTTTGGCATAAATTCCATCCTCAACAGATGAAATCATATCCTCAAATTTATCTTCTCCATTGAGCATATAGGTATTAGTCATTCGAGGCATAGGAATATGTGCATAGGATTCACGCCTACCATTTCCAGTGCTTGATTTATTCATAAGCCGACCATTCATTTTGTCCATCATGTAGCCCTTGAGTAATCCATTTTCGATTAGGGTTGTCTCCTGAGTTGGAGTGCCTTCATCATCAATGGTTAAACTACCTCGGCGATTTTCTATAGTTCCGTTATCAACTATGGTGCACTTTTCGCTCGCAACTTTTTCACCAATTCTTCCACTAAAAACAGAGCTTCCTTTTCGATTAAAATCTCCCTCAAGTCCATGTCCAATTGCTTCGTGTAAGAGCACTCCAGGCCATCCAGAGCCAAGTATGACTGGCATTTTCCCAGCAGGTGCATCTTTAGATTCGAGCGCCACCAAAGCTAATCGAATAGCTTCTTTGGTGTAAGTTTCAGCCAGTGAGTTTTTTGCAAAATAACTGTAGTCATATCTTCCTCCACCTCCAGTTGAGGCCTGCTCAATCCTTCCATTATGTTCGACTACAACTGAAACATTGACTCTAACCATGGGTCTACAATCAACTTGATAAACCCCATCGGTAGAAGCTATCAATACTTCTGTATATGCGCCCGAGAGAGAAGCGTTGACTTGAACAACTTTTGGCTCCTTTCTTGCTAAAGAATCAATCTGCCTCAACAAGTCAACTTTTTGTTTAGACTTTAAACTGTCAAGAGGGCTAATTGGAGCATATTTAGCTGAGTAGTTGGTACTTTTCAATATTTTTGGCGGCGTAATTGATTTATTATTTGAAATACCTTTTGCAAAATCAACAGCCCCTTTAATCGCCTTGAGATTAAGATCATCAGAATATGAAAATCCTGTTTGATCTCCAGACACACATCTTGCTCCTACGCCATGCGTAATATTATATGACCCATCTTTAACAATCCCTTCGTCAAGAACCCATGACTCAGCAATTGAGTGTTGGAAAAATAAATCAGAATAATCTGAGCCATTTTCTGACATGGAGCTCAGCAACTTAAAAACTTCAGTTTCATTAATTTTGTGATCATTGAGTAATTGATTAATCATAAAACTTTAACTCCGTCTAATTGTTCAATAATTGGCTCAGACCATGGTCCAGAAATAATAAAGGTAACTTCAATTGCATTATCTAGAAGTCCACTAATCACTTCACCACCAAAAAGCATCTTATCTGCGGCCCAAACACCCAGTCCAGCAAGACCGCCTCCAGCTAAATATGTGGCCAAAGGAATTGTGTCAGCTAGAGCAGGCTGAACGTTTGCTGCTAAATTATAATCTCTTTTTAATACATCAACACTCCCAGTCAACTCAATATCACTCTCCTCACTTTCAACTAAAAAATACTCCACCTTTGCAACTCCTTTATTAAAAAGTAATTTAGCGTTGATATGGTCATAGACGTAACCTTGCTCTCTGAGTTCATTTCTAGAAAGTCTCAGTCTATTGGCAATTGATTCTAGATTAATATATGAGAGTAGTTTGAAAAGGTTAGGGTCTTGATTGGTAAATACCCCTTCTGCGACATCTGCCTGCATATATCCTGTTATTTTTTCTAAAGAGACTTCCCATGGCTGGCAATCACAGTAGAGCCTCAAGTCAACATTAAAACCTCCTCCAATGACAGGCTCATCAACACCAAATTTATCTAAGAAGCTTGACAAGTTATCATTTGATGCTTTGGCCCTTAGTGCCGTTTTCCCATTCAGCCAGCTCCCATTAAACACCAGATCCTCATCACTAAGTCCGATATTTTCAAATACTAGATTTTTAATTTCCATAACATAATCTAGGTTTATCAGATCAGCTTCAAAATTAGGGATGTCTTGGTCATTTACCTTTAGGTTTCTTGCTGTTAAATGAAAACTTGGAAAGATTTTTGGAGATAGCTCCCATTTATCAATGCTATCCAGGCTCGTTAAATTCAGGTCATCAATGGTAACTGTGTATTTCCCATCATCATCTGTCAAAATACCGACTTTAGCATTCAGATTTTCTGAACTAATTTCGCCACTCCATTGATCATTTAAATTTTTACTAATGTAGGCATCAGTTGCAGTTTCTAAATGACTTAATTTGACTCTTAGCCCTGACTTTTCATTAATCCAATCCTTTGGGTTTAGTGAAATTTGAAACAGCTCTTCACCAATAATGCCTCTACCTTTTGTTCTAACTAGTCCTCCACTGTATGAGATCTGGGAATTAAACTCATCTACCTTAAGTTTTCCACCTAAAACACTTAATGAATTATCCGAGGCGAACATGTCAAAACTCAAATTAAGCTTTTGATCATTATCTCTTTGGATAGGAACTACCATGTTGACATTGCCCCATAGCTTGCCTTTCAATTCAAACTCTTCAAGATAAGCTTTAATTTTTTCAGAAACAGAGGATT
>ERZ802830.1960-NODE-1960-length-19025-cov-6.36642_pt1 | contig 19025 bp, 15 predicted proteins | sample MGYA00345654_ERZ802830 | MGnify/ENA primary metagenome ERZ802830 (study PRJEB30503, sample SAMEA104212375) | marine metagenome | biome: Westerlies Biome; feature: [SRF] surface water layer (ENVO:00010504) within the epipelagic zone...; material: water...
GACCACAGGGCGGCAGCGGGTCAAGCCTGCTGGTTGCAAGCAGCTGAGAATACGAATGAGTGTGATTCGTTTTATCTAACAAAAACAATGACTTAGTGTCCTTTTGGTTTTATTTCGACTACACTGCGATTGTCGAAAAAAACTGAGGTAATGGGCATGAAAGGTCACGCTGACGTCATTTTGCATCTCAACAAAATTTTGTATAACGAGCTGGTCGCCATCAACCAGTATTTTTTGCATTCTAAAATGTACAAAGACTGGGGGCTTGTCGAGCTAGCAGAACACGAGTACCACGAGTCTATCGATGAGATGAAACATGCGGATGCGCTAGTAGAACGCATCCTCTTTTTGGAAGGCATCCCCAACCTACAAGATCTGGGGCAGTTGCGCATTGGTGAGACACCGCGAGAAATGCTCGAATGCGACCTGCAGTTGGAGCATATTGCCCACGCTGATCTGATCGCCACCGTTGAGTGCTGCGAACTCAATAAAGACTTCGTCTCACGAGATTTGGCGCGGCATATTTTGGAAGCCGAAGAAGAGCACGTTGATTGGTTAGAGACGCAGCTGTCACTGATGGACCGTGTCGGCGAGCAAAACTACCTGCAAACCGCGATGAAAACGGTCAAGCCATCGGCGTAATCAAGCTTGACCGTCTTAGGTGGAGTTCACACCTGAGACATTCCACACCCCGAGTTGACCTGCCTCGGGGTACTTATTTCGCACGCCTCTGCTGACGGTCTCAAACCAAAACGCAAATCATTGGCGTCGGTGCCCGACATCCAGCTTCCAAACCAACGATCCCAGCAAGACAGATAAGAGCCATAGTTAGGATGGTGATGATCCAGAGAGTGATGCAGTTGGTGCTGCGCGGGACTCACCAACCACTTTTCCGCTGCACCAAAGCGCAGTGGAATGTGGCTGTGACGCAGGTTCGCGCCGAGGGCAGTCAAAAAAAATCCCAGTGCATTGACGCCGAGAATATCCCAGACCTGCAAATGCTGACCGAAACCCCAGATAAACATCCCGGTAATGAAACCCAGTGCCCCTGCGCTGCGACAGTAATTAATGAGGCTTTCAACTGGATGGGTCCTAAAGACCGTGAATGGTGTCAAGGTCGTCGCAGAGTGGTGGACTCGATGATAGCGCCACAACGGACCCCAAGCGTGCATCCCTCGGTGTGTCAGAAATCGCGTGAGGTCATCGAAGGTAAAGGCTGTCACAGTAAAGAGCAGGGAGACTGCAACGGACGAAATAGCGACTTGCGGCGCATCGGCAACAGATTGATTCAGAAATCGCGCTGTCATGATGGCGAACGCGAGCTGCCCGCCGATGAGCGGGATATAAACGCCGACTTTCAGGGTCGCATTGACAAAGAGCAACAGATAATCCTGCCGAGTTGAGCGATTCCACCAGTACGCTCTGGTCAGCAGATTCGCCAGCGTCACCGTTTGATCGGCCTTGTGCCGGCTTGCATAAACCACCCCTAGCGCCAGTAGCCCAGAACTCAGCAGATAGCCCCAAAAGAGTCGTTTTGAAGGATCACTAAAGTAAAAAAACGGGGTCGCTACTGCGAGTATCCAATCGTCCACGGTTACCGCGTCAGAACTCGTAGCGGATGCGACCTATGAGCGATCTGGGTCGATTCGGACGCGCACCGAAGGGCCGGTGAGAAGTGATCGCCACTTCGTCGGTCGCGTTTAATAGCAAGCCCTGCAGTGTTAACTGGTCCGTCAGCGCATAGGACACGCTTAAATCAAGGACGGCGAAACCGTCACTGTGAACGTCCTTGTCGATCGAACCCGCGCCCGGAACTTCTCGCATTTGCGACTGAAAATCGACCGTCCCGTCCACACGCCATCGAGACGCCAATAAACTGGCTCGCACATTACCGATACTTTCTGGAATATAAGGAAGCTCATCCCCCTCTTTCACTAAGCCCCATTGAGGAAATCCCGAAAAGAAAGTGGTCGCAAATTCACCCTGAGTATAGGTATAGGCCGCCGCTAACTCTAGTTGCCATTCTGCGGTGAGCTCCATAGTGTGGGACGCTGAAATTTCTACTCCCGAGACTTCGACTTCCCCGCCATTAAACTCTGAACCGGGCTCGCAAGTGGAGTCGCTGACGCGGCACCGTCCGATCAGGTTGCCGTAGTCACTGTAAAAACCAGCGACTGAAGCGGACGTACGATCATTAGCGTAGCGCGCACCCAGCTCATAATTAGTGCTCTCCTCATGTTCAGCATCAGATCCAGGACCTGCCGGTGAGAAGCCCTCATAAACGCCGCCAAAGAAAGAGAGTTGCTCGTTGAGTATCCAAATACCACTTAACGAAGGTGCCGTTAACGCTTGTGAGCGCGTCGTTTGAGTCCCGGTCAGAAAGTCGGACACGTCACCATCGATGTCCTCATACCGAACCCCTAAGTCGACAGATATAGCCGAAAATGACAGCCGCGACACAATGTAAGCAGCGAACGCTTCAGTCTCCGCTTTATTGCTGGTTTTCAACCCTCTCGCAACGTTATCGGACTCCATCCCAGCATTCACCATCAGATAAGATCGGGGTTGATGGTTTCTCTCCACTTGATCCTGATGGAAGCGCAATCCGACCGTTGTCGACACGCCTAATTGTCCAAAAAAACGCTCGTCATTCAACGACCACTGCGCGCCTTTGCTTTCATAGCTGCGATCATTGTCTGTGACGTCAAGAGTCTCATCGTCGCGATTGGCGGAATCTTTTTGTCCCGTCAACACAAAGTACTGGCGCTGATACTGCTGCGGTGCCTCCAACACTTTCTGCAGCGTTGGCCCAGCCCAGAATCCGTCAAGCTTGTTCCATGATCGGTCAAACTCGTTCCAGTAGAGCTTAATATTGGAGCGCATTGATTCTGACAAGGAAAAGCTATAGTTCAGGAGCGCATTAAAATGATCTGACTGAAATCGCGCCAATTGCGATGCGGCATAACGACGATAGGGATCAGCGATAAAATCCGCATCTGCCAACCCCAAGTAGGTCTCGTCTGCATCCTCGTCGCCACCCTCGACTAATAACGTCACGAGATGGTCCGCCCGCAAATCTGGCCGTTGATAGAGCAGTTTCATGCCAAAGTCGGTGCGTTCAAATCCAGTTGGTTGGTTACTGCCATCAACACTTTTGAAGCCATCAGCACCGTACGTCAGCGCGTCAAAGAAATAACCAAAGTTACCCGACATACCACCATAGGCCGCTTGCGCCTTATAAAAACCATCTGACCCTGCGCTGATATCAAGCATTCCGGCGGTGTCACTGGGAATCGTCAATGACGCCATATTGACCGCGCCACCTACAGTATGAGGCCCGTGCGCCACTGCGGCAGGTCCTTTGAGTACCTCAACGCTCGAAATACGACTCACATTCGGGACATAGTAGGCCGCAGGCGCTGAGTACGGTGCGGGGGTAATCAACACCTCATCGCGCATGATGGTGATTTTCTGGCTGCGCTCCGCTACCGCACCGCGGATGCCGATATTGGGCCGTAACCCATAGCCATCCTCCTCCCTAATATAAACACCGGGCACTTGATTAAGGACCTTGCGGAGATCGATTTGATCAAAGCGATCTAAGTCTTCCTGAGACACGAAATCAGCCGTACCCGACATCGTATTGACGTCGGCCTTACTGCCGATAATCGTGATTTCCTCGAGCAAGAATGGCTCGCCATCACTGCTGACCTGAGCATTCACCAACAAGGCATTGGCCAAGAAAAAAGTCGCTATTGCGGCACTCAATTTCATATTAATACTTCGCATTAATCGTTATCTGACTGGGAACTGCCAGGGATGGAAACATTCACAATGGTGACAAAATCAATCTTGAGATCATCGACGATTGTTTTCACCATGCCGTACAGCGTGCAGAGGGGAAATTGCTCAGAAGGGCTATCCGGATTGGCAAAAGCGTTACTGCACGCCGTTTCTTCTGATTCAGTGGCAATCGCGGCAACCTGCTCCGTGACGCTCTGCTCAATGCTTTCCGCATAAGTAATCGACGCTTCAAGATTGTTAATGAAACGCTCCGCGACTTCTGGGAACCCCTCAGCCGTTAAGTGCGCGTCAAAACCGGTCTTATCATTGGATATAAAAATGCGTCGAAACGCCTTCACATTCGTAATGATATTGTCTAGTGACGTCACACTATATCGGGACTCGATTTGCTCCGGACACGTTAGTGCAGAACAAGCCACAATGATGCCCAGTGGATTACCCAGCTTTGCGTCCTTGGCCCCTTCTTCTAAGTAAAACATCGCGTCAGTGGTGTCTTGCAGACTTTCGCCAACGCGTTCTTCACTCAGAAAAACTGCGCGGTAATCCTGACCAGCAGGCTGCCATTTATCAACAAGCGTCGCTGCGGCCGCCGACATATCGCCCGCAACCATTTGCGCCGCTTGGCAACGCTGGGATGCTCTGGTGTTCTCATCAAGCGAATTCCACTGAGCAGTCGCTGCTGCTTGGGGCGGGCAAGAGTGATCTAAGTTGTCATTGAATAAAAGATATTCCAGTGCGCCGATACCGCGCTGATTCAGTGATCTCGCGTCAATATTAATCCCGTCCTCCACCTGCGCTGCAATACCGTCTACACCACAAGTGCTTAATGGCCCTGCCATATAGGAATTCAATCTAAACTGAAGGCTCCCGCCGTTCTCGATAGCGGGCCCGATGACATGTAACTCTGAAGCCTGCACTTTTTCGGAGATTGCCATCCAATCACTGCGTGCCGCTGCTTGCTGACTCTCTTGATCCGCGGTGCCGATGGCGTCGCAATAGGCACCCAAGGTGCCATCAGACGCGGCAAATTGAGTCGCCAATAGCTCCAAGTCTTGATAGTTTGGCAGCACAATCTCATCAATATAAGCGACCAACATATCGCGGGTAGAGTAGACGTCTGACTCACCGCCACCACCGCTTCCCGTGCCAGAACCGTCGGAAGACAGGTCATCTAGCGAAGGTGATGAAACGACCTCCCTGCTGCTGTCAGTGCAGGCGGCGAGCATAATAAACACCACAGCACTCAACAATATTCTGCTCATCTGAACCATCATAATGATTGAAAACCTCGATTCATAAAAAAACCAAACGCCGCTGATGCGGCGCCTGTAACAAGGCCCGTTCGTCGGGCACTGCAGTGCAATCAAGTCTCGTTAGGTCACCAAACCTTGACCACTTCAGCGTCAAAGCCGTAGGCCTCTTCAAGAATATCTCTGGCGTCTGACACATCGACGAGATACGCCTGCACCGCAACTGCAGCGCTCGCGGCTGTGGTGGCTTGCCCACCCTGTGAGCCATCAGGCAGGACGGGGCCGTCTCCCATCAGCGAGAGCAACAACTTCAAATCAGTGACAGACTTTCCAGTGTCACCTTTACGAAAGGGAGACTCGGGGCTGAACTGCAGGCCCAAGGCAAAGCCTTTCATTTCGCCCCAGTGCTTTGTCAGATCAGTGAAATTCTTAAGGTCTGCAAATTTCCCATCGACAAAGTTCCCCATATCACCCGAGACATCGTTGATATAATGAACCACGGTTGCCGCAATGCACTGCTCCCAGGTCAATGCCGCAACATCAATCTGTGCCTGCAACGCTGCATCAGCATCAGCCGTTAACTCACCCGCTTCTTCAGCATTCTCTAAGATTCGACGACCCACTAAAAAGGCGTCCGTCGCTGCCTTAGAGTAATCCGTGTAAGCAACGCCCTCTGCATTTTTCTTGCGATCGCGCTTGGCACAGTTTTGCGCGTGCCCGAACACAAATTCTGCTCGTATGTCGATCAGGCCATCACCGTTTGAATCGTAATAACCGTTGCCATACTCGGCGCGACCGCCCTTACCCGCTGCCTCATCGTCCGTGTAATCGTTCATATCGCGGGCGGCGCCGTAGTAGCCAAAGGCTTCGTCAAAGTCATGAGCACCTGCCGAATAGCCTTTACCGGGCTTTTCCTCGCCGAGCATCTCTGCGAAATTGGCCTGCAAATAATCATTGGTGCCCTGAGAGAAATTTACCGCGACAGAGAGGAACTTTTGGATCAACTGGCGATAGTGAACGCCTGAAGCGGAGATCATCGGAGAACCAATATTGACCTGCGTGCCATCTGCCACTGAGATCAGCGGATCGTCGCCGTCAGTGGCCTCCACCGCCAACGCGTCCATCCATGAATACACCAGCTCAATCGGCAATGGCGTGGCATCAAGGTCTGTTTCCCAGCCAAAGAACTCACCCTCAATGAGTTTCCCCGTCTCACCAGAACCTGCCAGGTTACCGCCTGCGATTTTTCCGTTGAGGTTTTTTCCGGTGCTAATATCACCATAAGTCGGGCCCGGTATCACAGGATCGCCGCCTTTCGTTGAGAAGTTATGCGCCGTTTCGTCCGCACCCTCTCCGGTCATGTAAAACCGCATACCCGCTGAGATGATGTCAAACTGTCCCGGAGACTCGACGATTGATTCCATATAGTCGACCAATTTCAATTGCAGCACTTGGCGAGCCGTTTGGCCGGTGTAACTGACCCCATCGTCAGTGCCATCGCCTGCATACCCTTTTGCGGAATAGACCAGGGGCATGGGATCGCATGCATCACCCTTACCGTTGGCATCGCTGTCGATTTGATCAGCGTTCGCGTCCTCTGGGCAGTTATCCTCATCATCGATAATCCCGTCCCCATCAGCATCTGGCGGAGGCGGCGGGGGTTCTTCGGCGGGCGGCGGCGCTGGAGGTGGATTGGAGCTACCGCCGCCGCCACAGGCCACGAAGGCGACGCTCATGAGCGAGACAACCGCTATTGCCCTTAATTTAGATACGTATTGATTCATGTTCGCCTCCAAAACAATATTTACTGTGTGACGCGCCGGCTCTCAGCGAAAAGCGAGTAGTCAGCGCCTTATTGCTAATGATGGCGCTAACAATAATCATTCTCATTAACGATTGCAATAGGGTGGAATGCGCTTTGGGTGATAAATATCAACGGAGGAATTTTGGGGGAAAAGTTTAAGGAACCGGACGGTATGCCTCGAATCGCGCTACGCAATGATGCCACTCAGTAGCATTGTTAGCGTCGCTAAAGGCAAGACCGCCGCAGTGCTATGGCAAATTCACTGTGCTGAATTTACCCACCGAGATCACCTAAGCGGCCTACTACATCAACGATTGCGCTAGCGCCGGTGCGCTAAGGCTATACCACCAGCATTGATAGGCTGGGGCAAACAGCAGTCTTTTTAGCCAGCCATGTATCAGGCCCTACTCATCGCTTTGCACTAATGCCGGTGGCTGACAGCCCTCGGCACAACACTGACCCGGCTGCTTTTGCCGCGCTGGCGCGCCAGACGAGCCTGAATCCGCGACGCCCCGATCCAACAGCCGCTCAACCAGCGCCCGACGTTCCTCAATCGGATACTGCCGAAAGATCTCTCGCTTCATCGCCTGCGGTGAACCGCCACCATGCAGGCTGATAACCGAGTACCAACCCGCCGTTGATGATGCAGTGATGTCCTCCATAAACCGTGCCACCTGCATACGCTGATCGTAAGGAATGTCAGCGCGACCTGCGAGTAGCGTCGCTAAATCACCCGATGTCGCGGGGTTATGGTCTTCGTCAGGGCCCGGCAACGCAACAATGAGCCCCCCTGACACCTCGTGGGCAATCCGGTGCATATCATAGATCTGCGTTGCCAATAATAATTTGCCGACGTTAGAGAATATCGGCTCCGGCATCCAAGAGCCGCTGGGATCTTCAATGCCGTAAACAGAAGCAGCCACACCACAGGCAAAAAACCCCTCTACGAGCTTTATCAGCTCCGCCATGCTGTCTCGTAGGTGTGGCACCGTGGCCACATCTAAGCCGTTGGCTTCGGTCATAAGGGCCCCCGCACCAATCAGCAGATCCCCAAAGCCGGCGCGAGCACCGATACAGCTGTGCCGGTGATGATTGGCATAGGAGGTCACCAAGTGCTCGGTATAGTCGTGCTCACCCGCAAAAAACACCTGGTCCCATGGCACCAGCACTTGGTCAAAATGACACACCGCCGTGCTCTGTCCATACTTGGCGCTAAAGTGCGCATCTGCCTCGCCGGGCCGGCCGGCCGGCCGAGAAATAATGGTTAAGCCTTTTGCGTCAATCGGGACTGCACAGCAGACTGCGAAGTCAGCGTCTTCCTTGCGCATGGTGCGGCAGGGCATCACGAGCAGTTCGTGCATGTAAGGCCCGCCCGTCACGATAGCTTTAACACCTGAAATAACGATGCCTTCTGCCCTGCGCTCTTGGATATGCACATAACTGTCCGCTACCACCTGATCAGCCGGTCGCTTACTCCGATCGCCTTTGCCATCCGTCATGGCAACGCCAAGCGTTAAGTCTTCATCTTGAACGCGATGCAAATAGGCTAAGAATCGCTCGTACTGTTCCCCACCTGTGTCTTCAGAAATCTGCCAAGTCGCCTGATGAATGGCATTGAGTGCGTCGTGTGTCAGATAGCGCTGAGCGCACCCACTCTCTCGACAAATCAGACGCACCGCTTCTAGTTTGGACAGCAAATCTTCTGAGTGACGATTGATATGAAGCATGCGATTGACGGTCTTTCCAGACGATGCCTGATCTGCCAGCATCAACCCGCCATACTCAGGTCGTTGGGCAAAATCGTAGGTCACACCGACCGCGCGAATACCGGGCTGTAGCCGCGGTTCATCGACCACCGATTCAATCAGGTCTCCGTCAACGTAGACGGTCGGCTGATAACGACGGAGACTTTCCTCGTACTCCGCCGCACTCATGATCTGGCCACCGGCTTTCATCAACATGTTTTACTCCTATGAGCGACGCGCCGCTCGGTCTTGTCTATTCCGTCCGCAGCAAAGCCGTTAAGCTCGCCACGTCCTCCAATTCATCGAGTCGCATCAGACACTGCCAAATCGACTCCGCTTCTTCGGCAGTGATGCTGAGCGCACAATTTGCCATGAACTTGTCACGCACCTGCTCCGCCGGCAGTAACTGCCCCTCTGCACCGCGATTCACCTGCTCAAACTGCTCTAGCACGGTGCCGTCTTTTAACGTGATCCGAACACCGCCTGAAAACATTTCAGGATAGCGAGATCGCTCATCGTGAGCGCAGTCAATCCGCTGGCACAGGTCAAGCACTGTGGAATCTAGCCTCGCCGAGTCGTGCAACTCTGACAAACCGAAAACGCCTTTGCACAGTGCTGTGGCCACGGCATAGGGCACACTGAATTTGGCATCGTACTCACTCTGGGGGGCCCGTTTCTTCTCCAACGGCTCCACCACAACACCGAACTGTCTCTCGTGTAACAAAATCGTGATCGACGCGATTTGCTCTGGTGCCAACTGGTGCTCAGCGCGCAACGCCAGGGCCGCATCAACCGGGGCATGATTAAAGTGGCAAATCGGATAGGGCTTGATTGCCACTGATTCGAGGGACCACTTAGAAAATAACGACGTGGCGATTGCTGCCGTGTCGACTTTTATCCCCGGTGCATAGAGCGCGTAAAACCCAAAGCGTCCGCCATACGCTTCGCCGGGCCCTTCAAAACCTGACACTCCGAGCGACGCAGCTTGCAGCGCTGCCGATGCGGCCCACCCCGGGTGGAGGCGCTTGGTCCAACTGCCGTCATCTAAAAATGCCATGCTGCCGCTACTAAGACTGAGCGCAATGCCCTGCGTTCTAATCAGCGCGTCGAGATCCCCCCCCATGAGCGTCGCTGCCGCGACTGCTGCGCCAAATACACCCACCACGCCAGTGGGATGAAATCCGACCTGTTGAAACACGCCACCAGCTTGGGTACCCAGCAAGGCGTCAATCTCGATTGCCGTTAAGGTTGCTAGCAATAACGCCTGCCCACCTAATCCTTTGCTCTCAGCCAGCGCCAGCGTGGCCGGCAGGGCACTCGCCGAGCAATGCACGACCGAGGCCAAATGGGTATCGTCATAATCGAGACCATGAATCAGCAGTCCGTTCATCAGCGCCGCGTCTCGCACTGCGACGGTGCTCGACTGACCCAGTATCGTCGCGCTGCCCTGGCTACCTAGAATGTCCAAAGAAGCCAGTGATTTGTGGGCAAAATCATAGTCCCTAGACGCAAAAGCAATACCAATCGCGTCCGCTAGGCACAGCTTCAGGTAACGCCACACGTCGCTCGGTACGTCTGGCGCCTGCAACGCCAGCGCTCGCTCGGCAATGGCGCGGCTCAGCCGCGGCGCTTCATCATTGGTCAATAAAGATGACATCTCGTGCTCTCGCAAATGTCCGGACATAGTACAATAAGATGACGTCAGATCCGACTCATATATGACATGAAAGTATGGCGCTTTACCGCCCGGGCCAACCGTATTTGAGGCGCTTTTAGCGCCGATTACCGGCCTATGCCTGCAGTTTTTCTGCCAGCGCTAAAATACGCTGACTCTTATAAACGATGGGGTAGTCGATAAAATAGCCATCCAGCTGGATTGAGGCCATACCGGCCGCCTCGGCCTCTTCAAAAGCGGCGACAACCGCCCGCGCATGGGCAATTTCCTCAGCTGAAGGCGTGAACACGTCGTGCGTCAGGGGGACCTGGCTAGGATGGATACACAACTTACCCCCGAAACCAAATTGCTTGCCGTAGCGTGCCGACTCAACAAACCGGTCATCATCGCGGATCTGCAACACCACGGTATCGATGGGAGGCTCAAGATTTCCCAATCGCGCGGCATGCGATAACTTCGATCGTGCATAGGCCAAGACCGCCTCATCAGCGTTCCACTCGTAATTGAGATCGAGGGTATAGTCCCCTCCCCCAAAGGCCATGCGGCGGATACGACTGTTTGTGGTGGCAATCTCTTTTGCTGATTCGACTCCCGCTGCGGTCTCAATGATCGGCATCAGATCCAACTGTCCCACAGGCATACCGCACGCCGCCTCGGCAGCGACTAACCACTGCTCTGCTCGATTCAAGCAAGATCCCGACTCTACTTTTGGGAGTACCACACCGTGAAGCCAAGGGCCGACTGTGGCTTTAATATCGTCCTCACAGTAAGGCGTATCAATACTGTTCACTCTCACATAATACTGAGTGCCGCTGTGGGGCCGCGCACTAAAAGCTTCCACAACACACTCTCTCGCTGCGGCTTTCTCACTGATTGCTACCGCATCTTCAAGATCGAGAATGACCGCATCGGCACCCACCTCGAACACTTTTTCCACTCGGCGCGGGTGATTGGCCGGCGTGAATAAGAAACTGCGCAGCGGTATGGCTGTTGAGTCCGTCATTTAAGAGCTCCAAGACCAGTGATCGGCTGTTTGCCAGCCGCGTGTGAATTCGAAGTTATAACTGAAGTTGCTGGCAGGGTGCTCCGAAAAGGACACTTCAAATATGCGTCCACCACCACCCTGATAGGACCGGCAGACACTCAGTGACGCACTCCCAGGCTCAACGCCCAGTACTTCGGCTTTTTTATCAGACAACACGCCCGCAAAGACCCGCACCGTGATTTTTTCGATCTTCTCGTTAAACGTATCCGCGATCATTTCGTAAACCGGTCGCGTGCTCCCGCCCAGTCGTTGGGCGATCGAACTGTATTCGGGAATAACATAGACATCGGCCCAACAAATTGGCATCCCGTCGCTACCGAGTCTCCTTAAACCAGAAATTCGAGCCCATTCCTCCCCTACCGAACACTGCAAATCCTTTGCCAGTGACTTATCGGCAGTGACTCGCTCGTCGGAAAGGAGTCGGAATAGGCTGGTATCCGGATAACTAAACAATTCTGACGGTGAACGGACCATTTGCACGAAGGCAGGGGCAGCATCGGTCGAGAGCACCACCGTGCCTCGTCCTCTTTGTCGGGCCACCATTCCCATGTCTTCGAGCACACGCAGCGCCTCGCGAATGGTATGTCGGCTGGCATCAAAGCGACTGATCAGATCCATCTCTCCGGGCAAAAAGCTGCCCACTGGAAATTTCCCATCGCGAATGCCCGCGAGCAACGTGTCAGAGATTTGGCGATACAAGGGGATACGAGCACCTCCTTTTTTTTCTTCCTCAGCTTGCATGACGAGCGACAACCCCCCAGAATTTAAATGTCCAGACATTTTAAATGGTATTCACCTTGCGGCAACCCGCTGCGTCTGCTTATTAGGTAATAAAAATATGACTAAACCGACCGTCCATGACCGCTATGCACATCAGACCGGACGCCTGTTTGAGGATTTTGGTGTCGGGGATATTTATCACCACTTGCCGGGCAGAACCATTTCTCAAAACGATAATGCGTGGTTTACGCTCCTCACCATGAATACCCATCCACTCCATTTTGACGAAGAATACGCCGCTGCCACGGAGTTTGGTCGCCCCTTAGTGGCCAGCCCACTCACCGTGGCAATTGTGGTGGGCATGAGTGTATCGGATGTGAGCGCAACCGCCATTGCCAATTTGGGGTGGAAAGAAATCAAGCTGCCCGCACCCGTTTTCCCTGGTGACACGCTTTACGCCAACTCAGAAGTACTGGGCAAACGAGAGTCTAAATCGCGGCCCAATGCCGGCATCGTCAGCGTTCTCACTCGCGGCATTAATCAAGATGACGTCGAAGTCTGCGTTTTTGAACGTCAGATTCTGATCCCAAAACGCCATGTCGCTTAACGAGCGAACAGGAGCACTGATATGAGTCACGACGAATCCGTTGAGTTGCAGATCCTTGCAACGATCGACAAATGGGTTGAGCAAGAACTGCGGCCCATTGCCAAAGAGCATGATCAAGCCGATGAGTACCCCAGCGACCTAGTAGAGCAAATGAAAGCACTCGGCCTCTTTGGTGCCACCATCTCTGAGGCCTATGGTGGGCTGGGGCTCAGCGCCTCTACCTATGCCAAAATCGTGTCACGCATTTGCGAAGTCTGGATGGCGCCATCGGGCATCTTCAACTCACACCTCATCATGGCGAATTGCGTTGAGCGCGCGGGTACCGATGCCCAAAAAGAGTATTTCCTACCGAAATTTGCAACTGGAGAATTGCGTGGTGGGATCGGTCTCACTGAACCCGACGCCGGATCTGACCTCCAGAGCCTTCGCTTGGCAGCCAAAAAAGACGGCAGCGACTACCTTCTCAACGGCACAAAAACGTGGATTTCTAACGGTATCTACGGCAACTGCCTCGCGGTATTAACCAAAACAGACCCAACCGTATCGCCCGCTCACCGCGGTATGAGCTTATTTATTTGCGAAAAAGGCGAGGGGTTTACCGTGGGGAAAAAGCTCAAAAAACTGGGTTATCGGGCAATCGATAGCGCTGAACTGATTTTTGATAATTTCCGAGTCTCGGCAGATAACTTGGTTGGCGGCGAGGAAGGGCGAGGCTTTCAGCAGGTCGCAGGCGGGCTAGAGCTCGGCCGCATTAATATCGCCGCACGCGGCGCGGGCATGGCAAAAGGCGCGACTAATATGGCGCTACACTACGCCATGGAGCGCAAGACCTTTGGCAAGACCATTGCCGAGCACCAAGCGATCCAATTGAAACTCGCGGAAATGTCGACTCGTGCGGCCGCCGCCGAACTATTGGTGCATCAAGCCGCCAAAAAATTTGACCAGCAGGAACGTTGCGATCTCGAGGCGGGCCAAGCCAAGTTTTTTGCATCAGAGGCGGCAGTGCAAAATAGCCTCGATGCCATGCGCGTCTTTGGCGGTTATAGCTACTCCCCCGATTACGAGATTGAGCGTTTTTATCGCGATGCGCCGCTCCTGTGTATTGGTGAGGGCACTAACGAAATCCAACGAATGATCATTGCCAAGCAAATGGTGGCGCGCGCCGGCTAATCATTGAGCGCTGCACTCTCACGGCCGAAGGTGTTGCTGGGGGCTAGTGCTTAGAACAGTGCTTAGAACAGTGCTCAGGGCGGTTAACCGAGTCGTGTCCTGAAGACATCGACCGGTAAACGCGATGTTCGGTATTCGTTAATGACCGCGTCGGGATCGGCGTACCCTATCGACATGCCGCAAACCAACATTTGCTCAGAGGGCGCGCCCAAGATAGGCATCACCGAATCGTAGTAAGGGCAAAAGGCCGCCTGTGCACAGGTCTCTAGGCCCTGCTCTCTCGCCGCCAGCATGAGTGACTGCAGAAACATCCCGTAATCGACCCAACTCCCCTGCTCCATATCACGATCGATAGTAAAGAATAATGCCACGGGCGCGCCAAAAAACTGATAGTTCAAAACGCGGTAGGCCTGAACGGCGGGTGCATCGTGACGGTCAATACCCAATAATCCGTATAGCCCAAAGCCGGTCTCTCGGCGACGGCCGATATAGGGCTCACGCCAAGCCTGCGGATAATAAAAGTATTCGGGGCTCCCTTCGTCACCGGCTAAGTAGCGTGCTGAGCAGGCCTCGGTGATACGCGCCTTGTGCTCCCCTCGCACCACATAAACCTGCCAAGGTTGAATATTAGAGCCGGAGGGTGCTCGACCTGCGATCTCCAGTAAGTTGTCTATCAGAGTGTCGGCAACCGGTTTGTCGGGGCAAAAGGCACGCACACTTTGTCGACCTACGATGGCATCGGAAACTCTCATCAATTAGCTTAAGCACATTGCTTTGTCAGCCAGGTGTGAGCCCTACCCCCCTGCGGCGACCCAATCATCTCACCCAATAGCGAGACGGCATCGAGCAACGTGGGCATGTCGACTCCAGTTTCATACCCCATCGATTCACAGAGCATGACGACGTCTTCGGTGGCCACATTGCCCTTTGCGCCCGGCGCAAAGGGACAGCCGCCTAAGCCGCCCGCCGAGGCATCAAATTGCCTGACGCCCGCCTGCAACGCGGCATACACATTGGCCAGACCCATTGCCCGCGTATCGTGAAAGTGGCATCCCAGTCGCTCTGGGCCATACCGATCGATCAGTTGTTGCATCATGGTCTGAACGGCTGCCGGATTCGCGGCGCCAATGGTGTCGGCAATCAGCAAACGGGCTGGGTTATGTCGCATTAATCGCTCAACTTGCGCCAGGACAAGTTCCTCAGCCACTGGACCCTCGTAGGGGCATTCAAAAGCGACCGCCAGATAAACGTGAATATCGACTCCCTCAGCAGCAGCGCGATCGAGTATCTCCTCAGCCATGGTGAACGTGTCATCAAGCCCTTTACGAATATTGTTCTGATTCATCCCTTCAGTCGCAGCAATCGCAATCGCATGAGAACGAACCCCAGCCCGAACCGCCAGTTCGTAACCCTTCATATTCGGCACTAAGGCGCTATAAGCCGCTGTTGTCTCGGGAAGATTCGCGGCAATCTCATCGGTCCCCGCCATTTGTGGGATCGCCTTGGGTGACACGAACGACCCAATTTCTAATTCTGGCACGCCGGTCTTGGCGAGTGCAGCCAACAAATCTAAGCGCTGCGCTACCGTGAGATGCTGAGGTTGTGCTTGCAGTCCATCTCGTGCGGCCACTTCTTTGATCAGCACTGTTTCAGCCATTTTATGCTCCTCTCTTCCCGCGGCACACAGGCCACTGAGTTGTTAGTCGTTGGGCACGAGTGTAGCGCCACTCGCACTTGGGCACCAACTCAACGCGCTCTCTACCACAACTTTAAAACACCTTCAGTGAGCATTTGAGTGAACCAAAGCAAGGCTCTATCAGGAGGGTCCGTCACGGCGAAGGAATCCTCTCAGGCATTGACCAGTGATCGTGCAGCCTCTGCAATGGCCTGGGCGTCGATCCGAAAGTGGGCGCGCAGTGCCTCACGTCGCTCGCTCATCCCAAACCCATCCGTTCCCAATGCCACCATCGGTCCCGGCACCCAGCTTGCAATCATTCTGGGCAAGGTACGGACGTAATCCGATGCCGCAATAATCGGCACACTAGGTTCACTGAAAAGGTGGCTGAGCCATGAGGTCTCGTTTGAATGTGAGGCCCGCTCGGCATCGCGCGCCAACTCGATGTAACTGGTGATACTGTATACCGCGACGGCAAACCCCTCTTCCCGCAATCGCGACGCCGCCTCCATGACCTCAAAGAGGATCGTGCCAGAGCCGAGTAAATTAATGCGCGGTCCCTCACCCACAGCGGCTTCCAAACAATACCCACCGCGAATGACACCTTCCTCAAGATCAGGGAGCTCAGGTCGAGGGGGCATTGGGAGCGCCTCGTTGTACATCATGAGGTAAAACAATTCGTCGTGATCTTCGATAAACATCCGACTAATGCCGTACTGCACCAGAATGGCCAACTCCCAGGCGAATGCAGGGTCATAGGTTCGAACCGAGGGTACGGTACTGGCCAGAATTGGCGAATGCCCATCTTGATGCTGCAGGCCCTCACCGTTGAGCGTCGTCCGACCCGCTGTACCCCCCAGCAAAAAACCGCGCGCCATCATATCGGCAGAAGCCCAAATCATGTCGCCGACACGCTGAAAGCCAAACATGGAATAAAAAATATAAAAAGGGATCGTGGGTACCGCAAACGTCGCATAAGCGGTGCCAGCAGCAATGAAAGAGGCAATCGCGCCGGCTTCACAGATACCCTCTTGCAATATCTGACCGTCAATCGCTTCGCGATAACTGTTGAGCGCCTCCGCATCGACGGGGGTATATCGCTGTCCATCGGGAGAGTAAATGCCCGCAACTTTGAATAACGCATCCATTCCAAATGTCCGCGCCTCATCAGGTACGATGGGAACGACATACTTCCCCACCTCAGGATCTTTCAACAGCTTTGTTAACAACCTCACCATCGCAGTGGTGGTCGACAGTGCCCTGCCATTACTGCCGGTATCAAACGTTTCAAAAATGCCCGCTGCAGGTGGTTTTAAGATCGACGGAGGCACTTCTCTTCGCGGCAGGTAACCGCCTAACGCCTCACGGCGGGTGCGCAAATAAGTCAGCTCATCGCTATCCTCATCCGGTCGATAAAAATCAGCTCGGGCAATGGCTTCATCGTCTAGGGGAATCCCCCAAGCACGCGCGCAGGCAATCCGCTCCTCTCGTGATAAATCTTTCTTTTGGTGGGCGGTATTGCGTCCCTGTAGGGCGGACCCCATGCCATCGCCTTTGACCGTCTTGACCAATAGTACGGTGGGCCGGTCTTCACTGTCACAGGCGCGACGATAGGCGGCATACAATTTTTTAGGATCTTGGCCACCTCGCTTGATCTGAGCAACCTCGGCATCGGTGAGCGTATTCATCAGTTGTTCTAAGCGCAGATCGCCATCAACCCAATGCTCTCGTTGCTCTCCTCCGGGTAAAATAGAATAGCGCTGATAGTCTCCGTCGAGGCATTCCTCCATACGATGACGCAGCACACCGTCGTGATCCGCCGCCAGCAGCGCATCCCAACCACTCCCCCAAATGACCTTAAGCACTTGCCAATCGGCACCGCGGAATGCGCGTTCCAGCTCTTGGATTATTTTTCCATTGCCTCGCACCGGCCCATCGAGTCGCTGTAAATTGCAATTCACCACCAGCACCAAGTTATCTAATCTTTCGCGTGCGGCGATATTAATCGTACCGAGCACCTCTGGCTCATCAGCTTCACCATCGCCTATAAAACACCAAATACGCGCATCATCCGGTGCTTTAAGACCCCGATGCTGCAGATACTTAGCAAACCGAGCCAAGTAAATAGACATCGGCACCGACAACCCCATCGACGCATTCGGGACCTGCCAGAAGTCAGGCATGGAGCGGGGGTGAGGATAAGACGATAGCCCACCCCCTTCTCCCAGCTCACGACGAAAATTTCGCAGTTGTTGCTCGCTGAGACGACCTTCAAGAAAGGCGCGCGCATAAATACCCGGCGCGGCATGAGGTTGCGGCAACACTAAATCACCTCGTCCCTCGGCGGAAAAAACATGATGAAAGGCCGTCTCGAGCGCAGTAGCCGCTGAGGCATAGGTTGCGATATGCCCGCCCAAACCGGCGCCTTCATCTTGGGCGCGGAGTATCATTGCTGCGGCATTCCAACGAATGATGTTTTCGATCCGTTTTTCCAACGCCAAATCACCCGGATAAGCGGGCTGCTCTTGGGGTAGCAGGGTGTTGGTGTAGGGGGTATTGAGGAGCGCGTCTGCGGGGGTCACGCCTTGATCAATGCTGTACTCCTGCAGCCTCCGCAGCAGCGCTCGAACCCCCTCATCACCGTATTCGCGGCGAATATCCTCTAGTGCAGCGCGCCATTCCGGCCAATCCGCATCGATCAAGGCACTGACATCAACTGAGGGAGAAATCGGATCCGTCATATAAGTGCACAATCCTCTGAGGGCACTAGCGCGTCTCATTGAGATCCCTCATCATACCGCGTACCGAGCAAAAAAGTGGCGCAACTGCGATGGGCGACAGTATTGGATCTGGGAACGAAACAAGTCGGCAGGCGCTGGCGCGTGTCGACGGCGGGATGGGGACCCATCCCGCCCTGATTGTAGTGGACGTCGTGGTGGGCTTTACCGACCCGGCCTGTCCGTTGGGCTCCGACGCAGAATCGGTCGTCAGCGCTAATGTTCAGCTCATGAACGCCTTTCACCAAGCACAATTACCCGTGGTGTTGACCACCGTCATCTATCGAAATGATCATGAAGCGTCGGTTTTTCGAGCGCGCATACCCGCCCTCAACCTGCTGACCCCAGAGTCTCACTGGGTCAAATTTGATCCGCGGCTGCCCATCGCAGACGATGATCTGCAACTTGAGAAACGTCACGCGAGCAGCTTCCACGGCACTGCGCTAGATCAATGGCTGACAGACAGAAACGTCGATTCGGTGGTTGTCACGGGGCTTACGACCAGCGGCTGCGTTCGAGCCACCGCTGTCGACGGGCTTCAGAACAATTACCGCGTGGTTGTGCCACGAGAGGCCTGTGGCGACCGGGACCCCAAGGCACACGAGGCCAACCTTTATGACCTCAATGCCAAATATGCCGATGTGGTGTCTTTGGACTCTGTATTGGCCGCACTAGCTTCTTGACGCCGCGTTCTGCTCCGCAAACGCCTGCTGCTGTGCCTCTCGGTAAGTCTGGTCCCAATACAAGTCCATC
>ERZ802830.1961-NODE-1961-length-18999-cov-6.24715_pt1 | contig 18999 bp, 15 predicted proteins | sample MGYA00345654_ERZ802830 | MGnify/ENA primary metagenome ERZ802830 (study PRJEB30503, sample SAMEA104212375) | marine metagenome | biome: Westerlies Biome; feature: [SRF] surface water layer (ENVO:00010504) within the epipelagic zone...; material: water...
CATGGTGAGAACCTCTTGATCACTAGGACGGGCTTCTCTTTTAAAGAACCCTCCTGGGAATCTTCCGGCAGCGGCAAATTTTTCGCGGTAATCTACTGTCAGGGGTAGAAAGTCTACTGGACTAGCAGTTCTAGCGGAAACTACTGTAGCTAGGAGCATACAGTTGCCCATACGAACCACTACAGAACCATCGGCTTGTTTGGCTAGTTTCCCCGTTTCTAGGGTAATGGTTCTTCCGTCTTCAAGACGGATTTCTTGGGTAAATGTTTTTGGAATCATTTTTCATTTTTTGGTTAAAACTTCTGTTGTGTGTTGTCGCAACCAATGAAAAACTAAGATTCAGTATAACTTTAGGGTTTTCTGGATTACTTACGTAAACCTAATTCTTTTACAATACTTCTATAACGCTCAATGTCTTTGGATTTTAAATAATCCAGGAGACTTCTGCGTTTTCCTACCAAACGAACCAAGGAACGTTCCGTGTTAAAATCTTTACGATTTGATTTTAGGTGATCCGATAAATGTTGAATTCGGTGGGTAAAGAGGGCGATTTGTCCCTCAGGAGAGCCTGTGTCTTTTTCAGACTTTCCGTGCTTTTTAAAGATACTTTCTGTAACTTCTTTTGAATTGTACATGCCAATATTAATTTTAATGATTTTTATGTATTCGTTATTTTAACGAGCGGCAAAGATACAATTAAAGAAATGTAAACCAATTAATTTCAATCAAATAAGGATGAAATTATTTTCGAACAGGCTGATTTAGAATTAAATCGATATACAAATTGATTTTATCTTTGAGGTCATTTCGATGTGAGATAAAGTCTAAAAAGCCTTTTTCCAATTGAAATTCACTGGTTTGGAAGCCCTCGGGCAATTCTTTTCCCGTGGTGTCTTTCACCACTCGGGGTCCTGCAAACGCGATCAAGGCTTTTGGTTCTGCGATATTGATGTCCCCCAACATCGCGTAGGATGCGGTAGTTCCTCCTGTGGTGGGATCCGTACAGAGAGAAATGTAGGGTAATTTTGCTTCGGCGAGCTGCGCTAATTTTGCTGAAGTTTTGGCCATTTGCATCAAGGAGGTTGCCGATTCCATCATCCGTGCCCCTCCGGATTTGGAAATAATGATCAAAGGGAGTTTGTGTTTGATCGCATAGTCCGCGGCACGAGCAATTTTCTCTCCCACTACAGACCCCATAGAACCTCCGATAAAACGAAAGTCCATACAGGCAAGGACTAGTTTTTTACTTTTGGAAGGGCCTACTGCTGTTCGTATGGCGTCATGAAGACCCGTTTTTTGATAAGCGTCCTTGAGACGGTTGCTGTATTTTTTGGAGTCTTCGAACTTTAAAAAATCCTTGGATTTTAGTTTCTCATTGAGTTCCACAAATTCATTGTCATCAAAAAGAATTTCAAAGTACTCCTTGCTGCCTATGTGAACGTGGTAGTCGTCTTCTGGACTGACATATTTATTTTCAGCGAGTTCTTTGGCTTCAATAATTTTACCCGTAGGGGTTTGATACCATAGTCCTTTGGGAATGTCCTTTTTTTCTTCCGTCTTGGTATGAATCCCTTTTTCGCTTCTTTTAAACCAACTCATATGTCCCTTTTAATCAAAGATAAAAATAAATGAAAATTAGAGCGTATTTACATTATTTAAGTCTTCAAACGCCTTTTTTAAACGCGTTTTAAACGTTTCTTCACCCAGGCGAAGCCACTTTCTGGGATCGTAGTGTTTTTTGTTGGGTTGGTCAGCGCCTTCGGGATTTCCGATTTGGTTTCTAAGGTACTCTACCTGGTCATTCATATAATCTCGAATTCCTTCTGTAAAGGCAAATTGAAGGTCGGTATCAATGTTCATTTTGATTACGCCATAGCCTATAGATTCCTCAATTTCTGCTTGGGTAGATCCAGAACCGCCGTGGAAAACAAAGTCAACCGTGTTTTTTGGAAGTTGGTATTTATCTGAAATATACTCTTGAGAATTCTTCAGAATTTTAGGCGTTAGTTTAACATTCCCAGGTTTGTAAACTCCGTGAACATTTCCAAAGGCTGCCGCTACAGTAAATTGAGAACTCACCTTGCTCAATTCTTCAAAAGCGTAAGCTACTTCTTCGGGTTGGGTGTAAAGTTTAGAAGCATCTACATCGCTATTGTCCACACCGTCTTCTTCTCCACCAGTAATTCCCAATTCGATTTCTAAAGTCATTTCCATTTTGGACATGCGCTCTAGATAGCTTTTACAAATGCTGATATTTTCTTCTATGGGTTCTTCGGAAAGATCAATCATGTGCGAGCTGAACAAAGACTTACCGTGTTGTTGGTAGTATGTTTCGCTAGCGTCTAACAATCCATCAATCCACGGGAGAAGGTTTTTCGCACAATGGTCAGTATGTAAAATAACGGTAGCTCCGTAGGCTTCTGCCAGTTCGTGGACGTGTTTTGCTCCAGCAATGGCTCCTGCAATAGCTGCTTTTTGGTCTTCGTTTGAAAGGCCTTTTCCAGCATTGAATTGAGCCCCTCCATTAGAAAATTGAATAATTACTGGGCTGTTTAAAGTAGCAGCGGTTTCCAACACAGCATTGATGCTGTTACTGCCAATTACATTTACTGCGGGAAGGGCAAAAGCTTTTGCTTTGGCAAGTTTAAAGACTTCTTGCACTTGGGTTCCAGTGAGTACACCAGAAGGGATAGAATGATTCATCAATTTTGGTTTGATGCAAAAATAGAAACTATTTTGATTTTAGAATGGATAATTGATTCCGATATTAAAAACGGCGTTTTTAAAATTGTATTCCGTCCACCAGCGTTGCTCTAAGGGAAGCGCTGGATTATAGGTTTTGAAACCCGTATCAAAGCGGAAGACAAAAAAATCAAAATCATAACGCAGTCCAAATCCTGAGCCAATAGCAATTTCAGAGAGGTCTTCCAAACCTTCAAATTTCATTTTTGGATCTTCGATATCATCCCATAGGTTCCACACATTTCCCAAATCGATAAAGAGCCCTCCTTTCAAAGGACCTGTAATGGGAAAACGGTATTCCAGATTAAAGGCCAACTTAAAATTAGCTTCGTTAAATTCATTGATGTTACTACTGCTACCGGGACCTAGTTTATACGCTTTCCAAGCCCTATTGTCATTCGCTCCCCCTGAGAAATACGATCGGGCAAAAGGGATGTTCGTAGCATTTCCAAAAGGCAAAGCGATTCCTGTAAAGGCGTGAAATGCGAAGACCCGCTCCCTGCCTAACGACCAGTGTTTGATGTAGTCTAACTCCGTCTTAATGTATTGGGAGGGGCTCACTCCGCCTAGAATATTTTGACCCAACTCATTTTGATTGGAATTAATAGTTTTTAAAAATTGGTTTAAAAGGGTACCTACCCAATCCAATTTCCATCGCAGTTGATAAAAGGTATTGTCGAAAATACTTTCTTGACTATTAAAGTTTATACTGAACGAGGAGCCTAAGATTAGGTTGTTCGCCGTAAGTCGGTCCAGGCGTTCTTTGACGGTGTTAACCGTTTTAAAAGCTTCATCCTCTATGTCTAGGGGTGTTTCGTTATTTAGTACAGCGGCAATAAATTGGCTTGTCCCCTCTGGAATTACCAAATTTCCTGAAGAATCTAAGCTGTTTGGATCTGTATTGTAATCTAGTGCAATTCGATTTAGGCGGTCGTAGGAGTTTCGATAGACATTGAAGTAATTGGATAAATTTCTGTTGTTTACAAATTCGAGATCGATCCATTTGAACTGTATTCTTTTTCTCACTGTGGGTTGCCAATCAAACTGATAGGTCCCTTTAAAAAATTGCTTGTCCAAACCAATATTTTCTTGAAGGCTGGTTCCCAATATAAGCTCAGTTTTTGGTGCCATGGTGGGAGGTATCCAGTCTTTTTTACTAAAAGGGAGAAGCAGTCGGGGAACACTTAATTTAACATCTGCTCCAAGTTCAAAAAGATTAAAAAATTGATCCCCACTCTGGGCAATGTCTCTAGAGGCTCCCAGGGTATTTTTTAGATTTATTTCCAAAAGTTCTGCCCCTCGGAATACATTTCGTATTCCCAAACCTCCACCCAAACCAATACCAAAATCTTGAATATTCGAATGCGATAAATCCAGATCAAACCCCAATGAAAATCGCTCCCTTGGAGTCAATAAAATGGTAGCCTTCAATGCCTCTTTTTCTCCAGGTATTGAGGCGTAATTGATACTGGGGTATTTAAAATTTTTCAGATTGGTAAAATAACGGTAAGTTAAATTCCGATCTTCATCACTGTACAAATCCTCAAGTTGAATTGAAATCCCAGAGTGGATCGCCTTGGGACGATATTTTAGAGCTCCTTTGCTGTAAAGTGTGATATCTTTAAAAGCCAATGAATCGGTAAATTGAGAAAGGCTAGTTTCAGAATCCAAATTGTCAATATATACGTCAATATCCTTGATTTTGAATTGAGTATAGGGAATTTTTACAAGTGTATCATTGATCCGTTGTTGGATGTCTTCGATTCGAATCGTAACAGGTATCTTTAAATCTTTTCCCGTACTGTCTATGGCTGCGGTAAACTGGATACTGTTTTGTTGAAAATTATAAATCCCATTGTTTCTAAAAAGTAAAAACAAGCGTTCTCTTTCCTCTTCAAATTTGTTGATTTCAAAAGGGGCACCTTCTTGAATGATTTGATCTTCTCGGTTTTCTACATACAAGCGTTCAAGTTGGGAGGATTCTATTGCAGCGGTGATGGAATCAATAAGGTATTTTTTATTCGGCTGAATCTGGTATTTTAAAATGAGTTTTTGGCTGTCTATTTCCTTGGTATTGGTATTGACTTCGACATCGTAATATCCCAAATTTTTATAATACTGAACGATTCTTTTTTTAGAAACTTCGACTGCCGTACTGTCCAAAACTGCTGGAGGTTCTCCTGTTTTTTTTAGCCATGCATTAAATTTTTCTCCGTACGTGCTCAAAGCATCAATTTGCTTTTGTGAAATCCACTTTTCCAAGTGTTTTTGTCTGTTTTCCTTTTTCTTGAGCCACATTTCAAACTGGCCTTTGGGGTTTGGGTGTGCTGTTTCATAAAGAATTTTCCCTATGGGAATTCCTAGAAACTTTTTATTTGAAGGAGTGGTGATAATAAAATTTACCGGATTATTTTTTGACAAACGCGCGGCTTCATAGACTTCGTTGCGTTCGATAGTAGGGCTTTGATTTTTAAATGCACGTGTACCAGAACAAGCACCCAAAATTAGGCTGATGACAAGGAGAATGATTAATTTTGTAAGGAGGCGATACACGAAACTTGTTTATAGCTTCAAAAATAAGTCATTTTTATGGTCAGTAAGAGTCAACAGAAACAAATCCTCCAATTAAAACAAAAAAAATACCGACAGAAGTTTGGTCTTTTTGTCGCTGAGGGGACTAAAGTTGTAGAAGAATTGCTCGCCTCAAATTGGAAATGTAGTTCTTTATTTTCCCAGAAAGACCACTTTCATCCCCAAGCCGTTCCCGTGGATTTGAAAACCATGAAGCAGATTACTCATTTTAAAACTCCGAGTCCTTTTTTAGGTGTTTTTGAGATTCCTGAATCTACTATTGTTCCACCATCACCCATCACCCTTGCTGTGGACGGAGTAGGAGATCCTGGAAATTTAGGTACCATCCTCCGCCTTTGTGATTGGTTTGGAGTGGATGAATTGATTTGTAGTGCAGAAACCGTAGATTGTTTCAATCCCAAAGTTGTGCAGGCTTCCATGGGTTCTATTGCACGAGTTTCTTGTCGCTACGAAACGAGTCTCGCATCCTGTCTCACAGCTTTAGAAAAACCTATATTTGGTGCTGATGGCGCGGGGAAGTCCTTGTATCAGACCCAACTTCCTAAAGCAGCAACCTATGTTTTTGGAAGCGAATCGCATGGCCTTTCAGAGGCAGTAAATGAACTACTAGTGGCCAAAATAGCAATACCTAACTTACGTTCAGGTCAGGGGGCTGAGAGTTTAAATGTTGCAACGGCTACAGCTATTTTTTTAAGTGAAATTTTTAGAGGAGTACAATCATTCAAAGGTGATGATTAGCGATATGCCTCGGCTAAACATGTTTACAATATTCCCGGTCCATGGACTGTCTGGGGCTGCATCGGGAATCAATTCGTTCTGAAACGAAAAAATACTGCGTAGTGACGGGGAAAATTTAAAGTAATACAAATAAAATTCAAAGCCGAGTCCTAACTCATAGTTTAAATTTTGGGATGTAGTTCTGAAGACATTACTTGCATTGTCATCAGAATTTTTTTCATTGCTAGAAAGATTAAAATCAGTAGAAATTCCAACCAAAAAAAAAGGACGGAAGTTATTGATCCTCTTGGTATTTATTTTTAAGTATAGCGGAAGGTGGATGTAGGTTGATTTGATTTCTCGAAAACGATCCGATTCCCTTGTAAACTCGGGAAATTCAGGATAAACCAATTCTCTCTGGTTGTAATAAAGTCCAGGTTCAAACCGCAAGTTGAAATAAGTATTGAGGCGTAAATCTCCAATAAGACCTACATTAAAACCATTTTTTTTTGTTACTGCAATGTCCTTGTACATCAGTTCTTTGTAATAATTTGTGATGTATTCAAATTTAAAATCATATTGATTGGTTCCCAGGAAATAACCATAGTGTACGGGTCTTTTGTCAAAAGTGGGAAGATTTATAATTCGCTCTTTGACCACAGGGTATTGAGCCTTAATTTTGTTTATTGACAAACAAAAAACAAGGCAAACGATCACACTAAAAAAGCTACGGTTTCTTCGCAAAATAGATAGAAGCCACCCCTAAGGTTTGTGGGAAATCTTCCACTGCTATAAACCCATTTTTCTTTAAAATATTGTTGAATGCTTTACCACAGGGAAAAGCCGCTGCGGAGTCCGATAAATATTGATAAGCAGTTCTATTTTTAGAAAAAAGCTTTCCGATAAAAGGCATCACTTTTTGGGTGTATAAAGAATACAAAGATTTTAGGATTGGATTTTGGGGAACCGCTGTTTCCAGAATCACCAAGGCACCTTGGGGTTTGAGAACTCTATATATTTCTTGAAGGCCGAGATCCAGGTGCTCAAAATTTCGTACACCAAAAGCAATGGTGACTCCATCAAAGGTGTCGTTTTCAAAAGATAAGGCTTCCGAATCTCCGAGCTGCATTTCGATTCGCCGGTCTAGCCCCTGTGCTTTTACCTTTTGTTTGCCAATCTCCAACATTCCTGGAGAAATGTCCAAACCAATGATTTTTTTAGTTTTCAATTTGGAAAGAGCTAGAACTAAATCTCCCGTACCAGTGGCGATGTCTAAGAGCACCTGGTGTTTGTTTTTTTTAATCAAACGCACCACACGCTTTCTCCAGATCACATCCACTCCCAATGTAATGACTCGATTTAAGAGGTCGTAACTTCTTGAAATCCCATTAAACATTTGGGTTACCTGCTTTTTTTTAGTTTCAGGATTGTTTTGGTTGGGTTTTACAGATTGTTTCATAGCGGCTCCAAAGATAATGATTTGAAGGGCATCTTATTCTTGTTTTTAGATCCCGATGGTGAATATTCGTATATTTGTAGTGTATTTCAATTTCTTTTATGAAATCAGTCATGATAAGCAAGGCGTTAACAAACGAAATGACAAGTCCTGCATTCCATCTTAACGGTTTAAAAGTAACTCGTAACAGATGAAGATAATTATTGCAGGGGGGGGAGAAGTAGGATTCCATCTGGCAAAGCTCCTTTCCTATGAGTCGCTCGATATCACTTTAATAGATACTGATAAAGACCGGCTCAATTATGCCGAATCCCATCTTGATATTAGAGCGATGCGAGGCGATGCGATGTCCCTGACCCTAATGGAAGAAGCACAGGTGGCCAGTTCTGATCTTTTCATAGCGGTCACAGCTGAAGAATCGGTTAATATTACAATTTGTGCCCTAGCAAAACAATTGGGAAGTAAGCGAACCATAGCGCGTATCTCCAATATAGAACTGATCAAAGCACAAGACTCGATTAGTTTTCAAAGTATTGGCGTAGACGAAGTAATATCCCCTGAAGAGTTGGCTGCTGAGGAAATTCAGCAATTGTTAGATCAGTCGGCTTTTTCGAACAGTTACGAGTTTGAGGGAGGGGCTTTGACCTTAATAGGTACTCGTTTGGAAGAAGATGTTCCCTTCGTGGGTAAGTCTGTAAAAGAAGCAGCCTCTATTTTTCCTGACGTCCATTTTATGCCCGTCGCCGTACAAAGGAAAGGTACTCAGATTACACTGGTTCCCCGTGGCGATACGTGTTTTGAAGAGGGCGATACGGTTTTTTTCATCACCCTGAAAGAGGGTGTAGAAGAGTTGTATAAATTGACTGGTAAAACCAAGGCCTCCATCAAAAATGTGATGATCTTAGGAGGAGGTCGTATTGGGTACAACACCGCTCGTGAGTTGTGCGAGAAAAAATTTAATGTAACCCTCGTTGAAAAAAATAAGAAAAAAGCTTTTGAGATTGCGGATTTACTTCCCAATACTTTGGTGATTCATGGAGATGGTCGAAATGCAGAATTGCTAGATGAAGAAAACCTTACAGGCATGGATGCCTTTATTTCGGTGACAGAAAACTCGGAGACTAACATTATGAGTTGTTTGATGGCACACTCCAAGAAAGTCAAAAAAACCATTGCTCTGGTTGAGAATATGGATTATTTTCAACTCTCACACTCCATAGGAATCGATACGTTAATCAACAAAAAACTATTGACCGCAAATACGATCTTTCGCTATGTCCGAAAAGGAGAAGTGGTGGACATGACAACCCTGAACAACCTCAATGTTGAAATTTTAGAGTTTGTAGTCAATGCCAATTCTAAAGTAGCGAATTACAAAATCAAAGACATAGATTTTCCTAGAACCGCCATAATTGGCGGGGTGATCAAAGAGGGTAGGGGAGTCATCGCTTTAGGAGATTATACGATTCTTCCAGGAGATCGAATTGTAGTCTGCTGTTTGCCTCGATCGTTAAAGCGGATTGAGCGATTGTTTTTATAAACATTATGCATTCATTTAATTATAAAATTGTAGTCTTTTTGATGGGGGTTTTATTACTCTTCAACGGAGGGTTGATGCTCTTTTCGGCTTTGATTAGTTTTTTGTATGAAGATGGGGTCACTTTTGAGATTACGCTAGCATCGTTTGTGGTATTATCCTTTGGTGCGTTGTTGATGCTTTTCGGAAGACAATACGACAAACAAATCCAAAAGCGTGAAGGCTATATGATTGTGAGTCTGGGCTGGATTTTGATGGCACTATCTGGAACAACTCCGTATCTTTTTTCGGGTGTCATTCCTGACTTTACAGCTAGTTTTTTTGAAACCATGTCGGGTTATACCACTACGGGAGCCACAATAGTAAATGATATAGAAGCTTTGCCCAAAGGAATTTTATTTTGGCGCAGTACGACGCATTGGATCGGGGGGATGGGAATCATTGTCTTGGCTATAGCGATTTTACCTTTTTTAGGGATTGGGGGAATTCAACTTTTTTCTGCTGAAGCTCCTGGTCCTGCAGGAGACAAATTGCACCCCAGAATTACGGATACAGCAAAACGTTTGTGGCTTATTTACGTGGCTTATACGTTTATCGAAACCCTTTTGCTCTATGTGGCTGGGATGTCTTTCTTTGATGCGATTAATCATGCGATGAGTACCGTTTCTACAGGGGGATTTTCCACAAAAAACGACAGCATTGCCTTTTGGAATGACCAACCCCTGATTCAATACATCATTCTCTTTTTTATGTTTTTGGCGGGGACCAATTTTGTATTAAGCTATTTCGCCTTTACCCGAAAATTCAAAAAAATTATCCTCGATGAAGAATTCCGGCTTTATCTCCAATTTTTACTTTTCTTTTCTGTTTTAGTAGTTGTTGTTCTTCTGTTGAAATCGTATCTACATCCTTCTTTTTCCATTGATGGCATAGAACCTACTGTACGTGCAGCAGTTTTCCAAGTCGTATCGATCATTACCACCACAGGCTTTATTACCGCAGATTATACCCACTGGGTTCCCTTTGTGACGGTTGTTTTCTTTGGACTTATGTTTTTGGGGGGGTCGTCGGGCTCTACTTCGGGAGGAGTCAAAGTGGTCCGACACCTGCTGATGATTAAAAGTGGGCTTTTGGAGTTTAAACGCGCTTTACATCCCAATGCAATTATTCAAGCCCGCTATAATGAAAGAACAGTAAGCGATTCGATTTCTTACAATATATTGGGTTTTTTCATTTTGTATATGTTAAGTTTTATAATAGGAGCTCTGGGGTTTAGCCTGATGGGATTCGATTTTGAATCTTCAATTGGTATAGCAGCATCAACTTTGGGAAATGTGGGTCCTGCCCTTGGAGAATTTGGACCCAGTAACACCTATGCTGCATTGCCTAATTTCGGGCAATGGTGGGCCAGTTTTTTAATGCTTCTAGGACGGCTGGAGCTTTTTACTGTTTTGATTTTATTTACTCCGTTCTTTTGGAAAAGAAATTAGTAGCCATACTTGTCCTTCCAACGTATTTTTAAAAAATCTCGGATGTTTTTTTCCTTTGGATTTCCCCCCGGCTCATACAATTTTGTTCCTTTTAATTCTTCGGGTAAAAACTCTTGTTCTGCAAACTGGTTTTCATAGTCGTGGGCATATTTATAGCCCGTTCCATAGCCCATTTCTTTCATCAATTGGGTTGGGGCATTTCTCAGAGGTAGGGGAACTTGAAGATTTCCGGTAGCTTTCACTTTTTCTAAAGCGGTATCGATGGCCCTGTAAGCGGCATTGCTTTTGGGAGAAGTGGCTAAATAGATAGCGCATTCACTAAGTAGAATTCTCCCTTCCGGATAGCCTATGGTAGCCACAGCCTGGAAGGTGCTGTTTGCCAACACCAGTGCCGTTGGATTGGCAATTCCAATGTCTTCCGCTGCGAGAATGAGCATTCTACGGGCGATGAATTTGATGTCTTCTCCAGCTTCGATCATTCGGGCGAGCCAATAAACTGCTGCGTTGGGGTCACTACCCCGTATGGATTTGATAAAGGCAGACACAATATCGTAATGAAAGTCTCCATTTTTATCGAAAAGGACGGTTTGGGTTTGTACGGTTTCAAAAACCAGAGCATTGTTGAGTTCAATAGTTTTTGTTTGCTGTGCTTGGAGGACCAACTCCAAAAGAGAAAGTAACTTTCGGGCGTCTCCCCCTGAAAGTTCGAGTAAGGCATCTGTTTCAACGATCTTCAAGTCATAGCCTTTTAGCAGCGTGTCCTTGTTTAAAGCGTGTTTTAAAATCTTTTCAAGCTCCTCTTTTGCCAGTACGTTGAGCGTATATACTTGACAACGGGAGAGTAAGGCGTTGATGACTTCAAAGCTGGGGTTTTCTGTGGTGGCCCCAATTAGTGTTACGATTCCTTTTTCTACTGCGTTGAGCAGAGAGTCTTGTTGTGATTTGCTGAAACGGTGAATTTCATCGATAAAAAGGATGGGACTTTTACCGCTAAATAAGCCTCCCGAATTCTCGGCTTTTTGAATGATTTCTCTAATTTCTTTGACTCCCGCATTGATCGCAGAAAGTTGATAAAAAGGGCGTTCTTTTTCTAATGCGAGGAGTTGCGCAAGTGTTGTTTTTCCTGTTCCTGGAGGCCCCCAAAAAATCAGGGAGGGAAAGACTCCATTTTTAATCATTTGGGTAAGGCTTCCTTGAGGTCCTACAAGGTGCTCTTGACCGTAATAATCGGCGAGGGTTTTGGGGCGCATTCGTTCTGCCAGGGGAGTATTCATAACCTAAAGATAGCTCTTTTTTGAACTAGCCGCGTTGTCTTATGATTTCGTAAAAAAGAACACCACAGGCAACAGATACATTAAGCGAATCCATGTTGTTTTGCATTGGGAGTTTGGCTTGGTCGTCCAGTACTTTTAAAAGTCCAAAAGAAATACCGACATCTTCCGATCCAAAAACTACCGCCAAAGGGCCTTTTAGGTTTTTTTGATAAACCGTTTCCGATGCTTTTTCGGTAAGGGCAAGGGTAGGGATCTCGTGGGCATTTAAATGGTACACCACATCTTTGAGATGTTGAACTTTGGAAATCGGAACCTGAAAGGCTCCACCTGCAGAAGTCTTAACCACATCTCCATTTAAAGGAGCACTACCACTACTAGGGATAAAAATCGCATCTACTCCCACAGCGGCGGCTGAGCGCAAAATTGCGCCGAAGTTTCGCGTGTCGGTAATACCGTCCAAAAGCACAAAAAGAGGGTTTTCTTTTTGGTTTAAAATGGTTTCAATAAGCGGTTCCATTTCTTGGGTTGCCAATGCGGCGATCCGTGCTACCGCTCCTTGATGATTTTTCGAAGAAAAGCGCTCCAGACGTTCTACAGGGACGAAACTAAAGGCAATATTCTTTGTACGAAGGGTGTGTAATAAGTGTTCGAAAAGTGTACTCTGTGACCCTTTAAGCAGCCAAACTTTATCAATGGGCTTTTCACTTTGTATGGCCTCTAAAATGGCGCGTATTCCAAAAATGGTTATGGTATCCATTTATCAAAAATACTTTAATTCGATTTGCTTATTCACAGATCACTTGTTTATTTGAGTTAATTTTAGGTAAAAAATAGATTATTAGATCCATTTTGTATCAATATCAGTATTTAATTCAAGCTTAATATGTTTAACTTGAAACTAAGTTGTATTGAATTAATATATTTGAAGTTATAAACTATATAAATTTAAATTTTGAATAGATTCTTAACTTTCATTTTTGTTTTCTATTTGATTCCCTCTTTAGCTCAAGAAGTTTTTTCGGATAACTATTTAAATTCAAAAACTTTATCAGTTGTAGATCAGAAAAAAATCACCAAGTTCTTGAAAACTGCCGATAAAGAATTAGTAAGTATATTACTCTTATCCACAGACTGCCCCATATCTAAAAATTACATTAATAAGATTAAAGGATTCATCAATTCCTATGGAGAGGCCGTTTCTTTTTTCTTTTATTTAACAAAGAATACTTCCGGCTTTGAAAAATCTCTTTTTGCAAAAGAGTACGAAATTGACTTTGAACTTAGAATAGACAGGAAAAATAAACTTGCGACTCTGTTAGGAGCTACTGTTACACCCGAAATACTTCTAATTAAAAAGGAAGAGGGTAAAATACTTTACCAGGGGGCAATAGACAATTGGTATTACTCTTTAGGCAAAAAACGAAATGTAATAACATCAAATTATTTTGAGGAGGCTGTGAAGTTGTCATTGAATAATAAAAAAGTAAGCATACCATATGTACAACCCGTTGGGTGTTATATTGAATAATTTATGAAAACAAATTTTTATTTTATACTCCTGCTTTTAGGAGTAGACTTAGGATACAGTCAAAATATACCCACCTATTATAAAGATATTGCTCCAATCATTAATGAAAATTGTGTGGAATGTCACAGCTATGGTGGATTAGGCCCCTTTTCATTAACAAATCTAGAAGAGGTTAAATCTAAAATCAAGACTATTATCGCAGTAACCAAGTCGGGTTATATGCCACCCTGGCAAGCTGATCCTTCTTTTAGATCATTTGAAAATGAGCGATTTTTAGACAGTACCTCGATTAAAAGAATTGAAAACTGGTATCAGACTGGAATGAAAAAAGGAAAGAAAAAAGATTTTTTGAATTCAAATAAGTTAGATCGGGTAAAGGCAAAGGAAGATTTAACTCTTTTCATGAATGAGGCTTATGTATTGTCAAATAAAAGCGAAGAGGATTATCGGTTTTTTAATATACCCACAAACCTTCCCGAAGATACTTATATTAGATCGATAGAATTGATACCTGGGAACAAGGGGGTTGTTCATCACAGTAGGATTATGGTCGATACAACAAACCAGATAAGGGGAATAGATGGTCTGTCTGAATATGATCCTAAATCCCTTGAGTATCAAAAACTCCCGTTAGCAGACGAGTTTTTATATGGTTGGGTTCCTGGCAACCTGCCCGTTTCATATCCTCAAGGAACTGGTAAGAAGCTATTTAAAAATTCAGATCTCATTTTAAATATTCACTACGCACCCACTTCAAAAAGTGAAACGGATTTATCTCAAATAAAGTTATATTTCGCTAAAGAAAAGGTAGAGAAAGAAATAAAAGTTCTTACCATACGGGAGGGCGATATAGCAAATCAACCCTTTTTTATTCGGGCAGACACCAAACCCACTTTTTACGTAAGCTATAGTTTAAAAGAGTCAATTAATATGGTTTCTATAATGCCACATATGCATTTTATAGGAGCTAGTTTTAAAGCCTTAGCCGTAACACCCAGTGGTGATGCTGTACCCATAATTAAAATTGACAAATGGGACTTTAACTGGCAATCAACATACCTCTTCAAAAAGCCACAATATCTCCCAAAAGATACTGTAATACTGATTACAGCTACCTATGACAATACCATTTCTAATCCTGAAAATCCAAACATACCTCCAAAAGATATTGCATATGGCTGGGATTCAACAGATGAAATGATGAATTTCATTATCTATTACTATTAAAAAAACCAATACCTCGGCATTGGTTTTTTTAATAATTTAAATAAAGTCTTTGCTTAAATTATTCTTTACAAAGATCTAATTTAATTGATCCAACAGCAGGCGAAGGCCCAGCGTCAGCAATAATATTATTTTTTGGTGATTTGATTTGGAAAGTTACCTCACTATCCCAGTCACCCGAAACATAATCAAATGTTATTGATGAAGATCCGTCAGGGACTGAGATGGTCTGAGTTCCACTGGCACCATCATCAATAGTTACATTGGTCACAACACCGTCAATCGTTACTGCAACTGCAGCTCCATTCCAACCATCACCGTAACTATCCTGCATTGTGATTACATAATCACCAGAAGGATTTTCGATAGTTTCAGCACATACTACGCTCCAAGCTTTTTTACAATTAGCTTCTGGAAATTCAGTACAAACTGAAGGAGACCAGGAGTCAAATACTCGACCATCCTCTGTAGTTAACACCCAATTTACAGAAAATGAATCACCGGGTATAAACTTTTTATTGGTAGTATTTCTGGTAGTAAATGAGTTACCAAAAACACTTTCTGTACCACTACCATAGTCGTAGCTTTTGTTTTGATACAATTGATAAACATCCTCCTGCGTGATGGTAAATGAAGTGTACTCATTTTCAGCAGGTGGGTTAGCAATAGTTTTGAACAAAACGCCGTCTGCACCTCCATGGGCTACACTTTTATTATTCCCATCCGAATCCTCAAAGGTTTCGCTGAAAGTAACATACAAGTCAATATTGGTCACAATATTTTCTTTATCAATCGACTTCCATTTTAATTCAAAAGATAGATCAATCGACGGGTCTCCGTTTTTAAAATTATCCTTAGATCCTGCTTTTAACTGAGCATATCCATGTACTGCACTTTCCCAATCAGGTAAAGAAATCAGTGACTCATCTTGACATGAATTGAACAGAAAAGTAAAACTTAGGATTGTGTAAAAATATATTTTAAACTTTTTCATGTTTAAGTGTTTTTAAAATTGAAATTTAAGTGTATCCCAAAAAACTGCTGATGAGGGGCTATCATAAGCTTTTTGTGGAGTGTTTGGGTTCAAATTAATCTCATCTTGAGCATAGGGTAATGACAATGCATACTGGCGGATAAGCTGAAGAGGAGCTTGAATATCAGAAGGGTATCCTGTTCTTCTGAACGAGTTGTATCCTTCAAAGCCGTTTCCAAAATTAGCAAACCAAGCTTGTTTCAGTGCAAAGTTTAATCTAAGGTTATCACTACCGTCAGCGGGATAATCACTAGATATATTGTCGATATAGTCTGTTTTTGTATTAAACACGATAGGCCAATTATATTCAGTAGGCCACGAAGCTATATCTGAACTAGCCTGCGGATCAGCAGCTGTACCAACCGAGATTACTTTGTCTATTTGATCTCCAATAGCCTCAGCCATGAGATCTGCTTCGGTATAACCTGTGTTAACGTCTAGAGCAATCTGAGCTTCAAGCATCCAGAACTTTACCATCCAAGAGGATATGATAGGGAAAATACCATCTCCTGTACCAAATTTGTTTCCTCCTGTTTGACTAGCCGATACGTCAAACAAGCCTGCAGCTGGATATGCACCTACAGTTGTTCGTATTGGGTTGTCATTTGGAATACCAGACGGGTCAGATCGGTCTCTTCCAAAAAACCCTGCTAGGTAACTTTGTTGCGAGTCGGACAATGCGTCAGGATCGACACCAAAAACTCCGTTGGTGACTTTCGGGCTTGTGACGAAGTAGTTGTAAACACAGTCATCTCTCTGCGAACAAGGTATTGTTTGTTTAGCAGTAGGGTCCTCAGGGTCTAAGACAATAGAAGTTTGTCTTTTGAAATAAAAAGGTGTTCTGGGATCCTTCGACGAAAGCATTTCATACATAAGCTGATGTCCAAAGTAGCTGTAACCTGCTTCTCCACCCGCATAACCAGATTGATACATTGGATGTCTGTTGTCTGGATTTTTTAGAGCCGAAAAACGAAGTTGAAAGTCATCTGAGGAAGATAGAATTAAATCTCCTTCAGAAATCAATGATTGAATTGCACCAGCATTACTGTCTACATTTCGTGTATTGATTAATAACTTTAATTTTAGCGATTTTGCAGCTTTTCTCCATTTTGTGGTATTGCCTCCATAAAGAATATCTCCTTTAATAGAAACTCCCTGAGACTTAGCCAAATTTGTAATCGCCTGATCAATTAAAACAAAAGCATCTGCATAAATTGAGGCACCACTGTCATACGCAGGCTCTGTGTTTGGTTCTTCACCATTCCCTTGAAATGCTTCCGAGTAGGGTACATCCCCCCAAAGGTCAACCATAGTAGTAAAATAATAGGCCTTCATGATCTGAGCAATTCCTAAATAATGAGGATTTACTTCTGGATCAGCAGCTACAATAATTTCTTCTAAATCTTTAAGAGGTCCTGAGTAAAGGAAATTCCAAGTACCATTCCAACTCGAATTTGTAAAATTGAAATCATCACTAGAAGTGTTGATTGCCTGAAATCCCATTGTGGTATCGTTCAAGCCAGAAGCAAAAGTATCTAATCCGTCATACAAAGAGCCTGTCAATAACAAGTTGAGCGAGGCTTCAGAAGCATTGTTTGGATCTGTATTAATGTCTAAATCAGTAATCTCACAAGAACTTACCAAAACCATGATAAAAGCGAGAACTAAAGAATAATGTTTTTGAATTTTAAATTTCATGATTATTTATTTTAAAATGTTAGAGATATATTTAAACTATAACTCCTTGTCGTTGGCGTAGCCCCATATTCAAAACCTTGAACATTTGATCCAGCACCTTCAGCCAAAACTTCAGGGTCTAAATTAAGCCCCTCCAATACATTTGGTGCTTTCCAAAATATATTTCTACCGTTGACAGAAATCGCTGCAGAACCAAAAAAGGTTTTATCTAAAACTGTGTCTGGAACGTTGTATACTAGACCAACATCTCTCAAACGGATTGTTGTTCCATCGTAAACGTTAACTTCATCCTGACCATAGGCACCCCATCCATCACTAAAGTGTGAATCAAATGAAGTTATACCAGTAGTATTCTGAATTTTATTTCCATTTGCATCAAGGATTGCTTCGAAGGTTTGATTACTTCCATAAACTCCAGGAACTACTCGAATGTCTTCTCTTTCAACTGAATTGGCCAACTGACCTCTTAACATCAGAGAAGCTGCTGTAAATGAGTAAAAATCTCCTCCTTGTCTCCAATCGATAAGTGCTCTTAAAGTAAAGTTCTTATAAGAAAACTCATTGTTAATACCCAATGTAAAGTCTGGATTTGGATCTCCTATGATATCCGATTGAGCAGCAGCAAAGGGTAAACCAGTTGCCTTGTTAATTAACAAGTTGCCTTCATCGTCTTTGGCGTTATAGGAACCAAATATTTGTCCATAGGGAAAGCCGTTTCTGTGAATGGTTCCAAGCGATGAACCTGGACCTCCTACGAAGATTTCTCCGTTAGGACCCGCATCAACAACTAGAGATTCAATGGCTGTAAAAGCGAAATAGGTATTCCAAGTAAAATCGTCTGTAGCTATAGGATAAGTATCCAAGCCAATTTCCCATCCTTTATTACTCAATTCACCAATATTAACTACGCTCTGAGAAAAACCAGAAGATCTTGAGACTGCGGCTGTTGCAATCTGTTCCGTAGAGACTCTTGAAAAATAGGTGACATCAAAACTAAGTCTGTTGTTGAGTAAAACAGCAGAAACACCAGCTTCGACTTCAGAAGTAAATTCAGGTTTTAAACTTGAATTACCCAATGTGTTTTGAAGAGTGGCAATATTGTTTAGTCCATAAACAGGAGAAGTAAATGGAGTGCCTATAGAAAAACTAGTTGCTGTTCTGTAGGGATCGGCGTCATTACCCACCTTTGTATTCGCTACCCTAACTTTTAGGGAATCGAAAAAGTCTGGAAGTGTTACAAGTTCATTTACCATTAGAGATAAACTTACACCAGGGTAGAAATAACTGTTTGCATCAGTGGGAAGTGTTGAGGATACATCATTACGACCTACTAGGTTTAAAAATAGGTAATCATTGTATCCAAAAGAAAGATCTGCAAAATATCCATAGATTCTTCTCTTACGTCTAAAATCACCGTCTACAATCTGAGTAGCTGTAGCACCAGTTAAATTTAAACCTGTAGAAATAATCTGATTTCCTGTTACAGCTCTGTAAGTTGTTTTTCTTTCATTGGCATTAAAACCGAAAGTCCCTTTCAGATTGATCGATGTAGTCAAATCTTGATCCAATGAAAGAAGCGCAGTGAAATCTTTTTCTGTATTGTTTATATCTACTGTGCTAACATAACCGTCCGGATTTGAAATACCTCCGGATCGAACGTTATTTCTTCGGGCGTCGTGATAAGTATTGACACCACCTTTAACCAAAA
>ERZ802830.1962-NODE-1962-length-18994-cov-20.4428_pt1 | contig 18994 bp, 21 predicted proteins | sample MGYA00345654_ERZ802830 | MGnify/ENA primary metagenome ERZ802830 (study PRJEB30503, sample SAMEA104212375) | marine metagenome | biome: Westerlies Biome; feature: [SRF] surface water layer (ENVO:00010504) within the epipelagic zone...; material: water...
GATTTTGATGAAATGGCTCGCCTTGGAGTCGATTATCAATCTGTCTACAGGCATCTTAGAACTGCTTTTTCAGGATCATATGTAACTGATGCCACAATTGCAGGCAAAGAAGAGGCTGTCAGGATCTATATTGGTGAGAATGATTACACTGAAAACTTTATTCAAAATACTGCAGTGAAAAATCGTCAAGGCAACTTAATACCAATGAGTCAGTTCTCAACCTTGCGAGAAATTGAAGGCGAGCCAGATTACAACCACTTGGACGGTGATCGCTCTATTAAAGTTACAGCAAGTATTGCTGATGGGCGTCCTCGAGGGCGACCTACTAAAGTTGAGGATAATTCTAAAACTGCTGACAGTGACTCAGTGAGTGTCACTCCAAATGAGTCAGATTCAAGTGCAGCTCAGCCAGCAAGAAGAGGTCCGCCACCATCAAAGACTATCATTTTAGCTAAGGCATTAAAAGAACTAAACGCATCAGTTGATTATCCGCAAGTGTCTATCGTTACGGCTGGAGGGGCACAAGAATCGATTGAATCACTTCAAGACTTCCTAAGGGCTTTTGTCGTAGCAATTATTGGAATTTTCTTGCTTCTTGCTATACTCTTTAATTCTTATTCACAGCCTATGCTTGTCTTAGCAGCCGTTCCATTTTCACTGATTGGAGTTATTTGGGCTTTCTATTTCCATGGTGAGCCGCTCAGCTTTTTTGCATTGACTGGATCATTGGCATTAATGGGCGTTATTGTGAATGACTCTTTAGTTATGGTTAGTCACCTAAATTACATAAGGGATAAGAGTGCTCAATTAGAAGATAAGACGGTATGGATCGCTAGAGGTTCAAGAGATCGTTTGAGGGCTGTCGTATTAACTACACTGACGACAATGGCTGGTGTATTGCCTCTAGCTTATGGTATTGGAGGTACTGATGTATTCTTGCAGCCAATGGTTCTTGCGCTTGGCTATGGACTTATATTTGGAACATTTCTGACTTTGATTCTTTTGCCTTGTATGTATCTTATGAACTATGACTTTATTAATATGCTTGGTAGGATTGGTGCAAGATTTTCAAGGAAAAAAGCCCCAGCTTAATTACTTGTTTTGAAGTGCTAGTCGAATTAGTTGCTCGGTACTAAGTTCTTGGTCTTCAATTTTTGAAACCATCCTATTAGCTTCTTTGGCTTTGAAGCCAAGAGATTGAAGCGCTTCAATGGCCTGCTTAGAATTTGGATTTGAGTTCTGCTTTATTTCAATTGAATTGGCTAAGCTGCCCACTAGATCAAGTTTGCTAAGACGATCTTGCAGCTCTACTATGAGTTTGAGAGCGGTTTTTTTGCCAATTCCAGGAGTTTTTGCAAGTAAGTCGGCATCCTCTGTGGAAATGCACTCAACAAGAGAGTGAACACTTAAGTTTGAAAGTATCGCGAGAGCTACCTTAGGGCCTACGCCATTAACTCTGATTAATTCTCTAAAAACGTTCTTTTCATCTTTTGTAATGAAGCCGAATAAAGTGTGCGCGTCCTCTTTAATGCTAAGATGGGTGAATAATAGAACATCATCAGACAAGTTATCTAATTCATAGATGGTTGACATTGGGCAGAGTACTTCGTACCCAATTCCTTGAACTTCAAGCAGAACTTCAGGCGGGCTCTTGCTAATAATTTTGCCTTTAAGATGACCAATCATAGCCAGGTAAACTTAGCAAAGTGCTCTTTTTCAAATGAACGAATCTTACTCTCATGTTGCAATGTTAAACCAATATCATCCAAACCATTTATGAGTCTTCTCTTTCTTTCAGGATCAACCTCAAAATTATAGGATTGATCATTTGTTTCAACCGTCTGTTTATCTAAATCTATAGATATTTCTCCACTATAGTTAAATAAATTATCTACAATTTCACTACTCAGGGTAATTGGAAGTAGGCCATTCTTAAAACAATTGTTGTAGAATATATCAGCAAAACTTGGAGCAATGATTGCCCTAAAGCCATAATCATCAAGCGCCCATGGTGCATGCTCTCTTGAAGAGCCACATCCAAAATTTCTTCGCGTGAGAAGAATCTGAGCTTCTGAATATTTTGGGTCATTTAAAACAAATTCAGGATTGATTGGGCGCTTTGAATTATCCATACCTGGTTCACCATGGTCTAGATAGCGCCACTCATCAAATAAGTTTGGTCCAAAGCCACTTCTTTTGATTGACTTTAAGAATTGCTTTGGAATGATAGCATCTGTATCTATATTGGCGCGGTCAAGTGGCATTGCAATAGAGCTGAGAGAGGTAAATTTTTTCATGACTCTACTCCTGAAAAACGACCTGCTATTGCTGTTGCAGCAGCAATGGTTGGGCTTACAAGATGAGTAAACGAGCCTTGACCTTGGCGACCCTCAAAGTTTCGATTAGAGGTACTCGCACACCTTTCCCCTACTTCTAGCTTGTCTGCGTTCATTGCAAGGCACATCGAGCAACCAGGCTCTCTCCACTCAAAACCAGCAGCTTTAAAAATCTGATCAAGGCCCTCTTCTTCAGCTTGCTTTTTTACAAGCCCAGAGCCAGGAACAACAAGCGCTAATTTAACATTTTTAGCAATTTTCTTACCTTTTGCAACTAAAGCTGCGGCTCTCAAATCTTCAATTCTTGAGTTTGTGCAGGATCCAATAAAAACCTTATCAATTTCAACTGAACTCATTAAAGTATTAGGCTCTAAATGAATATACTTGAGTGCATTGCGAATACTTTCAGCCTTGACTTCATCTTTTTCAAGTTTTGGATCAGGTGTAGAGCCATGAATATCAACAACCATTTCTGGTGAAGTTCCCCAAGTGACCTGAGGCTTAATTAGATTTGCATCAATTAAGATCGAATCATCAAAATGAGATTCTGGGTCGCTATGAAGAGTATGCCAATATTCAAGTGCTGAGTCCCAAGTGTCTCCTGTTGGAGAAAAAGGTCTCCCTTTGACGTATTCAATTGTTTTATTATCAACTGCGACAAGTCCTACTTTGGCTCCAGCCTCGATTGACATATTGCAAAGCGTCATTCTTCCCTCAATACTCATCTCTTGGATTGTATCTCCACAAAACTCAATTGCGTATCCTGTTCCACCAGCAGTTCCAATTTTCCCAATAATGTATAGTGCAAGATCTTTTGCGCTGACATTACTAGCCAACTCCCCACTAATTTCAATTTTCATATTTTTGGCTTTATTTTGCCAAAGGCATCCTGTTGCAAGCACATGCTCTACTTCGGAGGTTCCTATTCCAAATGCTAGCGCTCCAAGGGCGCCATGAGTTGTTGTGTGGGAGTCACCGCAAACTATACTCATTCCAGGTAAAGTCGCACCTTGCTCTGGTCCAATGACATGAACAATGCCTTGGCGCACATCATTCATTTGGATTTCATTGATACCAAATGTCTCGCAGTTCTTATCTAAAGTTTCAACTTGAAGTCTAGAAACAGGATCAGAAATACTGCTAACACCACTTGACCTGTCAGTAGTTGGGACATTGTGATCTGGTACGGCTAGATTAGATTTATTGCGCCAAATTTTTCTATCTGCTAAAGAAAGGCCTTCAAAGGCTTGTGGAGATGTGACCTCATGAATCAATTGACGGTCAATATAAATGAGCGTTGAGCCATCTTGCTCTAAAACCTTGTGTGCACTCATTAGTTTGTCGTATAGTGTTTGAGGCATTTTGAATAGTAATACTTGATAAAATGACTATTTTACATTTTTTAAAATAACCCACATTACAGAAATAGTTATCAAATATCTATATTTTGAGTAATGCATTTATTTTAAATTTAAACTTTAGGACTTAAATTTTATGTGCGGTATCTGTGGTCAGTTACGCTTTGATGGAAAAGATGTCACATCAGAGTCACTAGATAATATGATGTTAAAGCTAGCTAAACGAGGTCCTGACTCTAGTGGTCAATGGACTGCTGAGCGGATTGGGTTTGGGCATCAACGACTGAGCATTATTGATTTATCTAGCTATGGCTCTCAGCCGATGGTCGATAATAAGCTTGAACTAACTTTAGTTTTTAACGGAACAATATATAACTATAAATCACTTAGGTCCCAACTATTAAAGAAAGGCTATCATTTTTTCTCGAATTCAGATACTGAAGTTATTATTAAAGCTTACCATTTCTGGGGTGAAAACTGCCTAGAGCATTTAGATGGTATGTTTGCGTTTGCTATTTGGGATCACTCAACTAAAAAGTTATTTGTTGCCAGGGATAGAATGGGAATTAAACCACTCTACTTTAACTCTACTTCTAAAGCGTTTACTTTTGCATCAAATTCACAGGCACTTCTCACCCAAGAAATTGATAGGAGCATTAATCCTGTTGCTCTGCAACAGCAATTATCTCTGCATGGAGTTGTTCCAGCACCAAACACAATTATTAATGGCATTCAAAAGCTAAAGCCTGGTAGCTATATGATTCTGAACTCAGGGGGTCAAATCGAAGAAAAAACATACTGGATACCAACTGCTAAAAGACCAGATCGTGAGGTTACTAATGAAGAATATATCGAGAGGACTCATGAGCTGCTGACTGCTGCAGTTACAAAAAGAATGAATGCTTCTGATGTTCCCATTGGGGTTCTGCTTTCTGGCGGCCTTGATTCGTCTTTAATTGTCGCACTCCTCAAGGAGGCCGGTCATGAGAGGATCAGAACCTTCTCGATTGGTTTTGAAGATATTGATGATGAGGTTGGCAGTGAGTTTGAGTTCTCCGATCAAATTGTCTCTAGATTTGAAACGGATCATAAAAAGTACAAAGTGAGCAATCAAGAGGTCCTGCCAAGACTATCTGAGGCTGTATTAAATATGGCTGAACCAATGGTTGGTCAAGATGCAGTTGCATTTTATTTACTCTCAGAGCAGGTCTCAAAGCACACCAAAGTTGTTCTTTCTGGGCAAGGTGCCGATGAAGCTTTTGCAGGCTACTTTTGGTATCCAAGAATGGCAGATGAGCATGGGGATGAGATAGATCGTTTTTCAAAACACTATGTTGATAGGCCTCATAAAGAGTATTTACAAACTGTAGCATCTAAATACCACGGAGATAATCATACGCATAATTGGCTCAACAAAGAATTTACCAAGCCTGGTGCTGACTCTTTTATTGATAAGGTGTTTAGGACCGATATGACTCGACTGATTGTTGATGATCCAGTGAAGCGAGTTGACAATATGACTATGGCATGGGGCCTTGAGGCTAGAGTGCCATTCATGGATACTGAGCTAGTTGAGTGGGCATTAAGCATTCCACCATCATTAAAAATGAGAGAGGAGGGCAAGTACCCACTGAAGAAAATATCAAGAGGACTTCTACCTGCTTCTGTCATTGATCGAAGAAAAGGGTATTTCCCAATGCCTGCACTCAAGTATATTCAAGGAGAATTTTTAGAATTTATGTCTGATATACTTTTGTCAAGTGCTTGCAAAGGCAGAGGTGTCTTTGATGAGCACTATGTTAATAAAGTGATTGATTCGCCGAGAGAATATATGACCGCTCTAAATGGATCAAGATTGTGGCACTTAGCTCTACTCGAATACTGGTTTCAGATTAACGTAGATAATTAACTTATGGATAAGATTGTAATTTATACGGATGGTGGTTGCCGAGGAAATCCTGGAGTCGGTGGATGGGGTGTGTGGCTTCGATACAAAGATCATGATAAAAAGCTAAAAGGCTCAGAGCATAACACGACAAATAATAAAATGGAGCTGACAGCAGCTATTAGAGCCTTGGAGGCTCTTAAATCAATTGATATTTCTGTAGACTTATATACAGATTCGAAATATGTCATTCAAGGAATCAATGAATGGATTGAGGGCTGGAAATCAAAAGACTGGAAGACTGCAAATAAAAAGCCAGTGAAAAATGTTGAGCTCTGGAAGCAACTAGATGTTCTCAATAAAAAATATAGTGTCAATTGGCACTGGGTTAAAGGCCATAGTGATGACCCAGGAAATGACATGGCAGATCTTCTAGCGAATCAAGCTATGGATGAAATCGGTTAAGTTAAACTCGCTCAGGGTTCTCTAAATATTTTAATTCATCTCGACTAAAATCCGAAAGCAGTCTTGCCTCTGTATTGAATGGGCCCCTCAAACTTGAACCAATATGTTTTTTTATGAGCTCATCAAACGTTTGAACCAAATCAATACCCCTTTTGTTGCATAAATACCTGTACCAATAATTACCAATCTTTACATGTCCAATCTCATCCTCAAAAATAATATCTAATATCTCAACCATTCTAGGGAACTTTGAGCCACTAAATTTTTTTCTAATGCTTGGGGTTACATCCAACCCCCTTGCTTCTAAGACTCTTGGAACAAGAGCCATTCTGGCTAAAACATCATAGTCAGTATCTACAGACATTTGCCATAAACCATTGTGCGCATCAAAGTCCCCATAATGATAGCCGAGCTCCTCTAGATACTTTTTAAGTAGCGAAAAATGGTAGGACTCTTCAGTTGCAACCTTAACCCAATCCAGATAGTATTGATGAGGCATTTCTTGAAATCTATAAATCGCATCAAGCGCTAAATTTATAGCATTAAATTCAATATGACAGATTGCATGAATATTTTTAATCATACCAAGGTCTGACTTGTCTCTTTTTGGAGCGCCACTGAAACTAACTAATTTTGGTTTTATTGGACGCCCAGGAGATGGCATTTTTTTAACTTCACACAAAGGCCCCATATCTTTTTTTTGGTATTTGATAAGCTGGTTAGTTCGATAGACCTTTTCATCTGCATCATTACAGATTAGAGCAGAATATGAATCTTTAAAGAGAGACATAGGACCCCACTTTAATATTACCTAGCTTCCATTGATCAATTTGTATTCTTATTAACCTCAAAGTTGGAAATCCAACGTTTGCTGTCATTCTGCGGACCTGTCTATTCCTTCCTTCAGTGATAGAGATTTCAGCCCAGGAAGTTGGGATGAGTTTCCTTTTTCGAACTGGAGGAGTTCTATCCCAGAGCCACTCTGGCTTTTGTATTTTTTTAATCGAGGCAGGTTTTGTTAATCCATCTTTTAGTTCAACTCCAGCTCTAAGGTCATTAATTGCCTGTTGGGTTATTTCCCCCTCAACTTGCACAACATAGATTTTTGATTTATTATTTTTTGGATTCGTGATTTTATTTTGAAGTTTTCCATCATCAGTCAATATGACAAGGCCTTCAGAGTCTTTGTCCAATCTTCCAGCTGCGTAAATGCTCGGAATATTAATGTAATTCGCTAAAGTATCTCCCTCGCCACTAAACTGACAGATAACACCAAAAGGCTTATTGAAGGCTATGATTTTAGCCATAAATTTGTTTAGCTCTTTCAACGAATGCATCTAATTGTGAATTTGCAATGCTTTTAAATAATGGAGACATTGTCATATCAGCGATTCTAGATTTGAAACTAAACTCAAGATCTAAATAAACCTTTGCTGCGCTATCCCCAAGAGCTTCAAAGCGCCACTCTCCAGAGAGCTCATCAAATGGCCCATCAAGAAGTTGCATCTTGATCGATTCAAAAGGCATTGAAGTATTATTCGTTGTAAAGCTTTGTTTAAATCCATTTTTATTTATCTGGACCGAGGCAGTAATTTGATTCCCAGTTTCATTTAAAATAGATGAAGAGTCACACCAGTTAAGAAAATTCGAGTAGTCATTAATGTTATTGACCAGCTCAAACATTTGCTGGGGTGAGTATGGAACTATTGCACTTTTTGAAATACGATGCATGGCAAAAAATAAAAAAGATAATTCAAATACTATTGCCTTGAATAAAAAAGCAAGGCATGACTATTTTATCGAACAAAGTCTCGAGGCTGGTCTTAGTTTGCTTGGCTGGGAAGTTAAAAGCTTGAGGGAGAATAAAGTTCAGATAAAAGAGAGTTATGTGATTTATAAAAATAATGAGCTCTTTCTATTTGGAGCGCACATATCGCCATTAAGGTCTGCATCAAGTCATGTTGATTGTGATCCAATTAGGAGCAGAAAACTCCTTCTTAATAAGCTAGAAATCAATAGACTTCGGGAAAAAATTACGCAAAAAGGAGCTACTGTTGTTCCTTTAAAATTGTATTGGGCTAGAGGTAAGGTCAAGTTAGAAATTGGAGTTGCTAAGGGTAAAAAATCTCATGACAAGAGACAAGATATTAAGGAAAGGGATTGGAAATTAGACAAAGCTAGAGCTCTCAAGGAAAGTAATCGATAAAATATTTTATTTTTTTTAAATTATTTTTCAAATAGTATTATTTTGATAGTACAATAACCACTAGGTACAGCGTTGGAGGCAGATGGTTTCTTTTGATTCTTTCCTCCTGAAATAGGTGTAAAAGTTACCTCTTCCGCTCTATCTTTTTTTTTAACAAACTTTTATTGGAGAGAATTAAAATGAATAAATCAGAATTAATTGATGCAATCGCTTCAGGTGCAAACTTATCTAAAGCAGACGCTGCTAGAGCATTAAACGCTACTACAGGCGCAATCACTTCAGCAATGGCTAGTGGTGATGGCGTTCAGCTAACTGGATTCGGTAGCTTTGTAGTTAGAAGCCGTGCAGCTCGTACTGGCCGTAACCCACAAACTGGAGCAACTATTCAGATTAAAGCTTCTAATGTGGCAGCCTTTAAAGCTGGTAAAGCATTGAAAGATGCATGTAACTAATTAAGTTATTTTGTTTCTTTTAAAAAGGCGCTTTTTGCGCCTTTTTTTTTGATCAATTAAAAATGATTCATCAAAAAAATATTTACTACCAAAATTTATTTTTCTAAATCTCCATAAAAATTTTGATGACCAGAACTAGTTTCGGAAAGATCACTGATTGCAGTCTCAACATCCTTAATTGCATTTTTAAGTTCACCAATAATTAGGTTTTTGTCATCAGTGAAAGGGAGCTCTTCAATAAGGCGATTTAATTTACCCTGGGATAACCAGGCTTTGTGACGTGCCCATTCAGGAAACAGAACATGATGAGGATCAATACTCTTGACATCAGAAAATCTTGATGGATCACTTGAGTCTAATTCCAATGGAACATAACCATTAACCATTGTTACTCTATCATAAGGCTCTTTCAGTTTAGCTCCTCTATGAACTACCATATTTCCTTGCATTACAATAATATAGCCGGGCCCAGGGAAGTGCGGACTAATAATCCTATCTTCTGGCATAAATTGATTATTGTCTTTAATCTCTTGAGCTCCTTTCTTTGTGCCAAGAAAATACTGAAATTGACCACCTACCTGTTTATTCGGATCTGAAACCATCATGACATAATCAAGTCCAATTGTATCTGTATGCCACTTATCTACGGCTTTATTTAGATCGTCTGGAGCAAAGTTAAAGTGCCCAAGATGAAGGGGTACAGAGTGTGGCGCGACTGGGATTCCATAAATCTCAGATAAGAATTCACTCACTTTCGGACACAAGCATAAGTCCCTTAAAAATCTAGATCGATATACACAACCACGAAGTAAATATTGAATCCTCTCTCCGCCACTTGAAGTAAATTTTCTGAGTGATTGAGCAGATTGCATTAGAATCCTAACCCCTTCATCAGATAAAAGTTTTGCTGGTCCAGAAACACCAAAATTTGTAGGACACTTGTCTATCTCATCTTTGGTATATCCTAAGTCAGAAAGAGAGAGAGATTTTTTAGGGAGTTCAAGTTCTAGATGAATATTTGAATCATAAGTCGGCTCATCTTTAATATAGTAATAGCCATCAGGGAGGGTCTTTGGAAAGGTGATTGGAGAATTTAATAATTTATTTTGCATAGCATTAGATATTTGAAATTCTAGTAAGATGATACTATCAAATAAAAAAAATTAAAATTAATAAATTTCAAATTAAAACTTGAATTTATATCAATTGGAAATCTTATTAATAGCTCCTTACTTAAAAAAGCTTGATATACTTTTTTGAATGAATATATATTTCTTAATATGACCAAATACACTCCTTATTGGTGGGAAGGGCAACCAAACTACTCAGAGAGTAATAGAGCATCAAAGAATGCAGATGTAGTAATTGTTGGGGCAGGTTTTACTGGCTTAAGTGCGGCAATTACTTTAGCAAAATCTGGAGTTTCGGTTGTTGTTTTTGATTCAGAAGAGTTAGGTTATGGAGCAAGTACGAGGAATGGCGGGATGTTGGGCTCTGGCCATAAAGTATCGCCCCAACAAGCTGAAGAAAAATATGGTGAAGATATTGCTGGACAAATCCATAAAGAAGCAAATGCCTCACTCGCTTTTACTACGAACTTAATTAAAGAAAATAATATTGATTGTGATCTCCAGATTTGTGGTCGATTAAGGACCTCATGGGTACCTCAGGACCAACTGAGTATGTCTGAGAATCTAAAAAAATTAAAAACTATTGATGATTTTAATTCTAGAATGATTGAATCTTCCAAAATGTCTGAGTCAATTAATACTGAGTTATATTTTGGAGGACAGTACTATGAAGATCATGGCTCAGTCCAGCCTAGAAAATTTCATTATGGTCTTCATCAACTTGCTATAAATGCTGGTGCAAAGATTTTTGGAAATATGCCAGTAAGGCAAATCAATCCATTGTCAGGTGATGAAGAAGCGGGCTTTGTTGTTTCCGTCGCTAATGAATTCATACATTGTAAGGATGTTTTGATTGCGACCAATGGATACACTCGATCATCCCTTTCAAAGTATTTATCTAGACGAATTTTGCCTGTTCCTAGTTTCATAATAACTACTGATGAAATTGGAGCTGAAAGAGTAAATTCATTAATACCAGGTGGTCATTGCATAGTTGAAACAAGAAAGCGTTATTGTTATTACCGACCAACGCCCTGTGGAAAAAGAATAATGATTGGAACAAGGGCTGCTATGCATGCCATGTCAGCAGAAAAAGCACTTCCGGTTCTTAAAAAGACGTTAACTGAAATTTTTCCTGAGCTGGATGGAGTTAATATAAGTCATTGTTGGACTGGTTTCACTGGCTTTAGTTTTAGTATGCTTCCTAATTTGGGGTGTCATGATGGAATATATTCTGCAATGGGCTATTGTGGTAATGGAGTAGCTATGGCACCTTACCTGGGACACATGGCTGCATTAAAGATTCTAGAGCCAGATAAAAAAATAACTGTATTCGAAGACACATCATTACAGATTCGCCCATATTATTATGGTTCTCCTTGGTTTCTTCCAATTGCAAGTGTTTACTTCAAGGTTTATGATAAGTATGATAACTATCGCAGGAGAAAAAATTTATAAAACATTTTGAGTTTGACTTTTGTCGACTTACCTCTCCATAATCCCTTGAAATAACTTACTGCATGGTAAAATAGCCGCTTTTTAAATAAATGGAGATTGTCCATGGAGCAAACGTTATCAATAATTAAGCCAGATGCAGTAGCTAAAAATGTCATTGGTCAAATTTACTCAAGATTTGAAAATGCTGGATTTAGAATTGTGGCATCTAAAATGATACATTTAGATCAAGAAATGGCTGGAGGTTTTTATGCTGTTCATAAAGACAGACCTTTCTTCAATGACCTAATGAAATTTATGACTTCAGGTCCTGTAATGGTTCAAGTTCTAGAAGGTGAAAACGCTGTTGCTAAGCATCGTGAGATCATGGGCGCAACAAATCCAAAAGAAGCTGATGAAGGAACTATCAGAGCAGATTTTGCAGAGTCTTTAGATGAAAATGCTGTTCATGGCTCAGATTCATTGGAAAATGCAGCCATTGAGATTGCCTATTTCTTTGGTGATAAGGGTGTCTGCCCTAGAACACGATAGACAATAGATCAGCATCCTCATGTTAGAAAAACAAAACTTACTCGGACTAACTCAAAGTAAGTTCAAGGATTTTTTTTCTGACTTAAGTGAGAAGCCCTTTCGTACAAAACAAATTATGCAATGGATCTATCACCAGGGTGTTCATGACTTTGGTGATATGCATAATTTTTCAAAGGACCTTAGAGATAAACTTGGGTCAATAGCCTCTCTTGAGTTGCCTGAAGTTGTTTCAATGAATAATTCAAAGGATGGGGTCGTCAAGTGGGTCATTAAGCTTGGTAAAGATAATCATATTGAGACTGTTTATATCCCTCAAAAAGATAGAGGAACTCTTTGTATCTCCTCACAAGTTGGCTGCTCACTGGCGTGTACTTTTTGTTCAACTGGCTATCAAGGCTTTAACAGGAACTTAAAAGCTCATGAGATTATTGGCCAGGTTTTAGTTGCTAAAAATCATTTAGTTCAAGAAAACAAACGCATCTCTAATGTAGTTTTTATGGGAATGGGCGAGCCCTTGCTGAATGAATCCCCTGTATATGATGCTTGTGAGATTCTTTTAGATGATTGGGCTTTTGGACTATCAAGAAGGCGCGTTACTGTCTCATCTTCAGGAATTGTTCCTGCACTATTAAGAATGTCGGACAAAGTTCCAGTTAGCCTAGCTATTTCTTTACATGCTCCTGAAGATGAATTAAGAGATATACTAGTTCCAATAAATAAGAAATACCCAATAAAAGAATTAATGAAAGCGTGCCATTATTATCTGAATGCTGGGACTCAAGAGAGACATATTCTATTTGAATATGTGATGTTAGAAAATGTAAATGATTCTATAGAAAATGCTAAATCATTGTCAAAGCTGCTGAACTTTTGGTTTGATCGTGAGTCAGCTAAAGTTAATTTGATTCCTTTTAATCCATTTCCAGAAACTCAATATAAAACTTCAAGTAATAAGACTATAGATAAATTTCAAGATATCTTACATCGTTCAGGTATTCGAACAACAACAAGAAGAACAAGGGGTGATGACGTGGATGCTGCATGCGGCCAACTGGCAGGAAAAGTATTAGATAAGAGTAGAAGAAATGTTGGACGGAATTGATTACTATCCGAAAAAGAAAAAAAGATCTTATGGAAAATTAATTGGGTTCTTGTTGTTTTTATTGGCTTTAATTGGTATGTGGTATTATCTTCAAGACTTAGATTTAAGTCAAAGTAAATCAAGCACAATTATCATTAGTCAGCCCTCTGAATATGTTGAAGAAGAAAAAACTGTTAAAGATACTAGTGAGTCAATTGCTCCCAAATTAATAGAGAGTAATGAAGAAAGTCTTGATGAGGTTGTAAGCAATTATGAAGCAAATACACAAAATTAAAAGAAGGGTTTCTAGACAAATATTTGTTGGTGATGTTGCTATAGGAGGTGATGCTCCGATTAGTGTTCAAAGTATGACGAATACAGATACTTGTGATGTTGACTCTACTATATCTCAAATACTTTCTCTTGAAAAGGCGGGCGCTGACATGGTTAGGGTGTCAATTCCAACAATGGAGGCTGCTGAAGCCTTTAAAAAAATTAAAAAATCTGTTAGCTTACCATTGATTACTGACATTCATTTTGATTATAAAATAGCTTTAAAAGTGGCAGAATATGGCTCTGATTGTCTCAGGATTAATCCTGGGAATATTGGGAAAGAGGATCGAGTAAGAGAAGTTGTTGCTTCTGCAAAAGATAATGGAATTCCTATCCGAGTAGGAGTTAACGCAGGATCTCTAGAGAAAGATTTGCAGAAGAAATACACTGAACCGACTCCTGAGGCAATGGTGGAATCGGCTTTTAGACATATTGATATTTTAAATAGATTAAATTTTGATAATTTCAAAGTTTCTTTGAAGGCATCTGAAGTTTTTATGACAGTTTTTGCTTATCGTCAACTTGCTTCTCAGATTGATAATCCACTTCATCTAGGTATTACTGAGGCCGGTTCTTTTCGTTCGGGTACTGTTAAATCTTCAATTGGAATGGGTATGTTATTAAGTGAGGGTATAGGAGATACTATTCGCGTATCACTAGCATCAGATCCAGTGAATGAGGTTAAAGTTGGTTTTGATATTTTGAAATCACTCCACTTAAGAAAAAAAGGCGTGAACTTAATTGCATGTCCATCATGTTCCAGACAAAAATTTGATGTCATTTCTGTAGTTAATGAACTAGAATCTCGTCTTGAAGATATTACTGAATCAATTGATGTGGCTGTGATTGGTTGCGTAGTCAATGGCCCAGGGGAGGCTAAAGAGGTTAGTGTAGGCCTTACAGGAGGGTCTCCAAACTTATTGTATATCGATGGTAAAACTCACAGTAAAGTGGATAACGAATCTTTGGTTGATACTCTCGAGATGCAGATTAGAAGGCGAATACCTATTTCCAACGTCTAACTCTTTTCACTGCTTTATATTTGTAGATCGCTATAATGGAGTAATAGCCTATAACGGCTGTAATGACAGAGGTAATTAATCCACCAACCCAAAACGCTAAGGTTGCATTACCAAAATTTTCTATTAGGTATGAGAAGGTAAACTCAAATTCTGGGTCCATTTCAATGCCCATAATAGAGGCACCTAATTTATAAGTAAAGAAATAAAAAGGAACCATTGTAATTGGGTTATTGATCCAAACCACAAGAATTGAGAGTAGTATATTTGCAGAAAAAACTACCGCAAAGATTGCAACCAGTAAGGTGTGCATGGGAAGAGGAATAAATGCAAAAAAGAGTCCAATAGCAAAAGCCCTAGAAATCGTTCTTTTGTTCCACTTCCAAATTTCAGGATTTGTTAAATGTTTATTAAACCAGCCAAGATTAATATTTTCAGGCTTAGGGCTATATTTTTTAAGGGTCTCTTTCATTAATTTTTCGAGACCTCAATTATTTTTTCTGGAGTTAAGCCATAAAGTTCATAAAGCTCAGATTGTGTACCATGTTCTGTGACATTATCTGGAACACCTAACATATGAAGATTTGTTTTAATATTGTTTTTTTGAAGTAGTTCATTTATGGCACTTCCTGCACCACCGTTTAGAGTGTTGTCCTCGATAGAGATAAGGGTTTTAGAGTCATTTGCTATTTTTAGTATTAAATCTTCATCTAAAGGTTTTACAAACCTCATGTCCACAACAGTTGCGTTTATCTTTTCTGAGGCTGACATTGCAGCATCGAGCATATTTCCAAACGCAAATATGGATATGTCTATACCAGTTCTAACAATGTTGCCTTTTCCAATTTCAAACTCAGAGTTTGTGACATAGTCTTCAATACTAGATTTTCCTCTTGGAAATCTTACGCAAACTGGACCTTCAAAATGATTTGCAAAATTGAGTGCTTTGTACATCTCTAGCGATGAGCTTGGAGCGATGATAGTAATATTAGGTATACATCTTAAGAAGCTCAAGTCAAAAATCCCTGCATGAGTTGCACCATCAGCACCTACAAGGCCAGCCCTATCTATAGCAAAAGTAACATTTAAATTCTGCAGAGCTATATCGTGAATGAATTGATCATAACCTCGTTGCAAAAAAGTTGAATAGATTGCAACTATAGGCTTTAACCCTTTGGTAGCCATTCCACCAGCCAGAGTTACTGCATGTTGTTCAGCTATCGCTACATCGACAAAACGTTCAGGAAATTGATTAGCAAACTCAACCATTCCTGAGCCTTCAGACATTGCTGGCGTTATACCTATAACCTTTTCATCAACAATGGCAGAATTACAAAGCCATTTTCCAAAAACACTGCTATAGCTCGGAAAGTTATTGGTTGATGTGGAGGGAGGAGAAATACCATGAAATTTAAGTGGATTCTCTTCAGCCTCTTCTAAGCCGTGACCTTTTTTTGTAATAATATGAAGAATTCTAGGTTGTTTAAGGTTTTTTAAATTCTCTAAAGTTTTAATCAATATCGATATATCATGTCCATCAATTGGCCCAAAGTAGTCTACACCTAATTCTTCAAATAGGGTTCCAGGAAGAATCATTCCTTTTAAATGCTCCTCTGATCGTTTTGCAAATTTTTGAATACGGGGTAAACGCTCTAAAAATTTAAGTGATTTAGATTTCATAGTTGAGTATATCTTTCCTGAAATCAGTCTGGTTAGATACTTACTGAGAGCGCCAACATTCTTTGATATTGACATATCATTATCATTAAGAATGATTAATAGATTAGCATCAGTATCTCCTGCATGATTTAGTGCTTCAAAAGACATGCCGCCAGTAAGTGCACCGTCACCAATTACTGCAATAGAGGTATCAGAGTTCTGATTGAGTTTATTTGCAAAAGCTATTCCTAATGCCGCACTTATTGAGGTTGATGAGTGACCTGCGCCAAAGACATCGTGTTCACTCTCGCTTCTTTTTGTAAAGCCTGATAAACCATCCTTTTGCCTAAGTGTAGACATCATATTCTTTCTTCCAGTTAAAACTTTATGAGTATAGGCTTGGTGGCCCACATCCCATACGAAAGTATCATCTGGACTATCAAACACGAAATGCATAGCCAAGGTTAATTCAATTGTTCCTAGATTGGAGCTTAGATGTCCACCAGTTTTTTCAATGCTTTCAATTAAAAAAACTTTAATTTCATCTGCAAGAGTATTTAGCTCTTCGATACTCAGATTTTTAATATCAGCTGGACTGTGGATTTGATCTAATATCATTACAGAAGAAGAAATAGTTATTATAGAATCTCGAGAAAGAGTCGAATTATACACTTCTCAGTACAAATTAAAGTGAAGCCCTAATGGAGTTTTTATGTTTAATAGAAGTCCAATTAAGCTTCAATTATTTGATATGGCAAGTAAAATTATAAATTTTAAGTCAATATATCTGAAGAATGCATGCTATCTGTGCTTTATATAAGTTTACTAGACTTGACGATTTCGAGACTATCCAGTTACCTCTAAAAGGATTTCTAGATTCTTTATCTGTGAAAGGTACTCTACTGTTAGCTCGAGAGGGAATTAATGGCACTATTTCAGGTAATCAAGCTAGTCTTGAAAAAGTTCTTGAGTATTTGCAATCTGATTCAAGATTTCTTGGGCTTGAATATAAATTTTCATACAGTAAAAAAACTCCATTTAAAAGGCTTAAAGTCAAATTAAAAAAAGAAATAGTAACTATGGGCTTAACAGAAATTGACCCAACTCATTCTGTTGGGACTTATGTGAAGCCAAAAGACTGGAACAAATTAATCAATGATCCTGATGTCGTGTTGATTGATACTAGAAATAACTATGAATATGAAATTGGAAGCTTTAAGGGTGCTGTCAATCCAAAAACTGAGACATTTAGAGAGTTTCCAAGTTTTACAAAAAATAGCCTAGAGAAGTATCGAAATAAGAAAATTGCCATGTTTTGTACTGGAGGTATTCGTTGCGAAAAATCAACAGCGTATCTCAAGTCTCAGGGCTATAAAGATGTTTTTCATTTGCAAGGTGGAATTCTTAAATACCTAGAAGAGGTTAATGAAGATGAAAGTTTATGGGAGGGAGAGTGCTTTGTTTTTGATGACAGAGTTGCGGTTAAGCATAATTTAGAGCAAGGTCAATATGATCAGTGCCATGCTTGCCGGTTCCCAATTACAAAAGAGGATACAATGCATCCTCATTATGAGAAAGGAGCCTCATGTCCAAGATGTTTTGGAACTAAAAATTCAAATCAAATGAGTCGCTATAGAGAAAGAGAAAAACAGGTTCAGCTAGCTAAAAAAAGAGGTGAAGAGCATATTGGAGATGAAGCTATCGTAGTAAAAAATAAAGACAAGTAATTTTTATAAGAAAAGGTTATTAATGTTTGAAAGAAAAGATATTTCAAAGCTTAAAAAAGACACAATTTTAGATGTTGAGTTATTGGGCTCTAAATTTAATTTACACACTCGATGGGGTGTCTTTAGTCCTAGGTCAATTGATGACGGTACTCTTTTATTGATGAAATATATAAGCGCTGATGAAAGTGATGTGTGTTTAGACTTGGGTTGTGGCTATGGCCCTATTGGGCTTGCTTTAGCTAGACAGTGTCATAAAGGTCAAGTGCATATGGTCGATAAGGATTTTGTTGCTGTAGAGCTTGCAAATGACAATGCAAAAAGAAACGGTATTACGAATGCAAAAGCTTATCTATCAGATGCATTCATTCATGTTCCGAGTGAGATAAAGTTTAATCAAGTAATTTCAAATATTCCAGCCAAGGTTGGTAGAGAGCAGCTCTCAATCATACTTTATGATGCCTATGATGCCCTTGATTCTGGAGGCAAAATTACTGTTGTTACAATCAATGGGCTTAAAGACTTCATTAAGAGTAACTTTAAGTCAGTTTTTGGAAATTATAAAAAAATTAAACAGGGGCAGAAATATATTATTTCGCAAGCTGTAAAACAATAATTCTTGAATGATTCTTTACAGTGATTTAAATACTAGATTAAAATATTGGAAAAAAATGGAGAAATAAATTGGAAGTATTAGAAAAAATTCAAAAGCAAGTCGATAGTGCGGCAATTGTCATTTATATGAAAGGTACACCGCAATTTCCTCAGTGTGGTTTCTCCGCTAGAGCTTCTCAAACCCTTGCTTCGACTGGTGTCGAGTTTGCTTATGTCAATGTTTTTGAAGACCAAGAGGTTTTTCAGAGTCTACCTGACTTTGCTGATTGGCCTACTTTTCCGCAAATATATTTCAATTCTGAGCTTGTTGGTGGGGGAGATATTATCATAGAAATGGCAGAGCAAGATACCCTTAAGGATGCTATGCAAGAGGCTGTAGAAAAGTTTAATAATTAATTTACAGCTATACCCTTCTTAGTTTGTAACCATTTGTTTTCAGCCAAAGCTTATGCTCTTTATAGTCAGGCATTATTGATTCTACTGAACTCCAGAAATCAAGAGAGTGATTCCTATGAATTGTGTGAACTAATTCATGAATTATGACATAGTCAATAACCTTCATTGGGGCCATAAGTAAAAGGTAGTTAAGGTTAATGTTGTTTTTAGAAGAGCACGAGCCCCACATAGTTTTTTGGTTTTTTATTCGTATCTGATTGACCATCAAATTGTGTTGTTCGGCAAAATATGTAACCCTTGGAATTGCTATCTCTCTGAATTTCTTTTTGTACCATTTCTTTATTGATAG
>ERZ802830.1964-NODE-1964-length-18979-cov-14.6756_pt1 | contig 18979 bp, 18 predicted proteins | sample MGYA00345654_ERZ802830 | MGnify/ENA primary metagenome ERZ802830 (study PRJEB30503, sample SAMEA104212375) | marine metagenome | biome: Westerlies Biome; feature: [SRF] surface water layer (ENVO:00010504) within the epipelagic zone...; material: water...
CCAATCAGAAGAAAACCTATTAATGCAAAGGCCTGCCCTAGACCGGTCCCAATTAAGGCTAAAAGACCAGAAAACCCAAGCAAAATCATACCAAGAATTGCAATGCCACGGATCCGCTTAGCACTAGCGATAGCCCAGGCTCGTGGCTGGACTGCAGAAAGCAAAGGCATCTGCATAATCTGCCAAATACGCACAGCAAGTGCCATCCCTGCTCCCAAAAAGGCAAGTCCAATTCCAGATAACCACCACTCTGGTCGCAAGCTTAAAGTTCCCGATACACGTGCACCATAAAGTCCTTCAACCGTCGCCGCGACATCAGGAAGTAGCAGGGCCGCTATGGTATACCCCATTAAGATACCCAAAACGGCTCCAACCAATACCAGCAAACCCATCTCAACTATTATTAATGAAAGTAAATTGCTTAACGGAACTCCGAGGGATCGAAGGGTCCGTATCATTCCACGCCTTTGTTCGAAGGCCAAACCAATTGTCGAGTGTACAATAAAAAGACCGACAGCAAAGCTCAGAAAGCCAAAAGCTGTGAGGTTTAAATGAAAACTATCCGTCAAAGCGGCCACATCTGCAATTTGCTGACTTGGTTGCACCACCAATTCAGGGGCTATCTCCAATAGATCAGGTCGCCGGATTGGCTGCTCTGGTAAAATCATCAGACGGCTCAAATCACTACGTTTGAACAATCGTTGGACGACACCTATATCGGCAATCGCAATGCCGGGGGGAATGGACTTATCTATAGTAACATCAACAAAGCCTTCCAATACTGAAGCTACTTTGGCATTCCCCAAAATTAGATCCGTGTCTTCAAGAGAAAAACCGGCATCGGAGGAAAAACTCATCTGAGTAGGTGTGGTTAGCGGGTCAATCCCTACAAACCGTACCCCTTTATATGTAACATCAAGTACCGGCGAAACTAACCAAGCAGCCCGGCGCAGATCAATATAAACAGACTGAGGTATACGATCCCCAGCCCGTGGCACGAGCTGATCAAATTGTCCTTCCCCTAGCGTAGCCGCTGCCGCATCGTAACTTGCACGGGCCTCAGAATTTATAGCTTGCACCCCTGACCACAGCCCAGTAGCCAACGCCAATCCCATTAAAAAGGTGAATAATTGTAATGGACTACGCCACCAGTAGCTCAACAGAGCCCGCAAGATCGTATTTGTCACAGAAGAACACCACCCTTCAATCGTACGCGCCGATCCATTTTCTCGGCCAAAGAAGCAGAATGCGTCACGACCATAAGGGCTGCTCCAGTGCGACCAACTAAGTCCAGCATAGCAGTTAGAACTGCAGACGATGTGCTTTCGTCGAGGTTGCCAGTTGGCTCATCCGCTAAAAGTAACTTTGGGCGCACCGCAAGTGCCCGTGCAATTGCAACTCTTTGTTGCTGACCACCAGACAAGGACTCAGGGTATTTTTTAAGTTGATCAGCAAGCCCTAAAGCTTCTACCAACTCACTTTCAAATATCTTATCGCGCCGTCCAGCTAAAGCCGCCTGAAACCCAATATTTGCTTCCACCGTAAGTGACGGTATGAGATTGAATTGCTGAAAAACAATCCCTATCTCGGACCGGCGTAAGTTAGCTCTTTCAGCCTCGCCAAGCCCATTAATCTCAATCCCCTCTAGGTGTAGGCTACCGCCATTAGGAACTTCAAGCCCGGCGGATATATGTAAAATTGTACTTTTTCCACTTCCACTCTCACCAGTTAAAGCTAAAGTCTGACCCGCTTCTAGTTGAAGTGACACGCCGCGCAGAACTTCTACGTCTCCATCTACACCGGAAAAGGACTTCGTTATATCTTTTAACTCCAGCAGCAATTATGTGCCTCCACTAAGATGGATATAGCGCAGTCTCAATACGGCACAAGGTCGGAAACTTCCTCACGAAGTGTAGTTTAATTCTTGAGCACTTATTTAGTTTTTTTAAGAAAATTACTATTACTTTATCTTATTGATGAGTGGGGCTCCATTTATCGAGAGCTTCTAAAAACTTATCCTTCTCTCCATCATGCATTGAGATGTTCGTCTGGGGATATGGAAAGTTCCCCTTAGTGACTTCGCTGTGAAACTTTCCTAAGGCAGCTACGCGCTCTTCGTGGATTTGTTTGTGCAAACGCCCAACGTTACCAAAAGCATAAGCGTGTTTAGGTGGTTTTTCTTCTTCACTTTCTTCTCCACATATATCAGCAACAAAAGACATAATTACATCACCTGCCATTCCTGACCCTAGTGAGAAGGTTACAATTGATGTTTTTTTATTGACGGCTTCCAGTACTTCTTCAGCAATACATTCTGCTTCCACCGCGACAACACCAACGTCTTCCATCCTTTTAAGGTTTTCATATATTTTTATTGCTTCATCAGCTTTGCGGCCCCACCCTCGAAGTCCCCCACAATATTGACTGAAAGTAGGTATAAGTCCGATATGGCTCTGTACCGGTATGCCTTCACGTGTCATCTTCTCAACCGCATCAAGTGATCGCAGAGTATAATACATATCTGCTCCACGGCGCATGGCTTCAAAGGCATCGGCCATAAGTTCTTCATTTGAGTCAAACTGTGCCCATTTTGAGCCTACACGGCAGAAATGAGTTGGTGCAATTGAACGAACATCGTCTATCTGATCCATGCCACAAACAAATAAATCAATACCTCCATCTCTACAGGCCCTGATTTCACTAGCATTAAGAGGATTTGCCATCGATAGTTTTTGGCCTGTTATCTTTAGATCCTGGAGGTCCGAAATTGTGTAGTTTCGTTTTGCTGGTTTTCGTGAAAAATCATATATGCGTTTCATTCTTAGATCACTCCTTTTGGCAATTTTAATAGGGCTTCTTCTAATTGACGCGTAGGCGCAGGGATTCTACTCTTTCCTAAAATCCAATCACATAAACGCGCTTTTTGCTCCACCAGACTTTTGCGTCTTAAATATGGATGATGCATCTTTTGCAGGCGGCAACGGCATACGTACAGGCACATTTTCAACGCGCGGTTCAACGCATGGCTCCCCAATAATAGTGCGATCTTGCAAATCATCCCAAAATTTACTTTGCCCTAAACCATGATAATAAGAAGTCGCTCCCAAAATTGGCCAAGCATCTGCTTTGGCAATTTCATAGAATAGAATTAATCGAGGGCGATCACTTTGGTTTGGCGCTGATCCATGCAGAGTACGTGCATGATGCACCGTCATGCTCCCCGCTTTGCCCGTGAGCGTAACTATTTTTTCACGTTGAAAATTTGGATCGTCGGGGTTAATCGCACCACAGAAAATGCCATCATGATGATGACTTAAAACTGGACCCTTATGCGATCCTGGTATCACTTGAAGAGGTCCATTTTCTAGATTTACATCTTCCAACATTAGACCGAACGCCAACAAGCTATCGTTTGTGTGAGGGTAAAATGCCCAGTCTTGGTGCCACTCAACGGCCATACCGCCACCTGGTGCTTTGGTATTTAATTTAGATGTTAATAGCGTAGCATGATCACCTAATAGATCCCTTAAAACTTCTGTAACTCCAGAATTTTTAAGAATTTCATCAAAATATTTATCTTGTTTGTGAGGCAACTTAATGCGCGTAAGACGAGGAGTTTCCGCACTGTGTCCTTCATCTAAATCAAAAACATCATCGTTCTCTGTAACTTGCCGAGAACTTTCAATGAAATCATAAGTGATTTCCTGAAGTTTATTTAGCTCGTCTTTGGTAATAACATCTTCTACCATCAGATAGCCATTCTGTTCATAAAAATCCGTCTGTTCTACCGTCAGCATGACAATTCTCCTGAAATATATATTATGATATCGATACCATCATTGCATGATATCGATATCATACCCATAATAATTGTGTCAATAAAGTTAGTAACCAAAATGAATAATACAAAAAAAGCAGTAACGATGATTGATGTCGCAAAGGATGCCGGTGTAGGAACAATGACTGTTTCACGAGCACTGAGAGAACCCTCAAAAGTCAGTCCCGAAACACGACAGGCTGTGATGGCTTCAGTAATGAAGCTAGGATATGTAATAGATGCAACTGCGGCGGCTCTCTCATCAAAAAGAACTCGCATTGTTGGCGCTGTAGTTTCGACACTGGATCAATCGATTTTTGCTGAAACAATAAGGGGCCTAACAAATGGTCTGCAAGCTAGTGGGCAACAACTGCTAGTCGCGACAACTGACTATGATAAAGATAAAGAGTCTGAATTAATATCCGCGATGATTGGACGAAAACCCGAGGCAATTGTATTAACGAACTCTGAACATTCTGAAAGTACTATTAGTCAAATAAAAGCCGCTAATATTTTAACTATTGAGACATGGGAAATTCCAAGAGAACCAATATGTGCAGCAGTTGGGTTTTCAAACCGTGAAGCTGGACAATCAATTACAAAACACCTCCTTGAGGCAGGAAGAAAGAAAATTGCATTTTTGGGAATAGATAGAGATGGTGACTCTCGTGGAAGGCTGCGATATCAAGGATATTGTGATGTGATCGAAAACAAACATCAAAATTTGAGTGAACTTCAAAGTCCAAATATAGGATATCTTGGTCCAGATTACGGTGCTTCAGGATTAAATATGATTTTGAAACGATGGCCCAATGTTGATGCGATTGTTTGTGCCAGTGATGCAATTGCGTTTGGGGTATATTGTGAAGCGAACCGCAAAGGAATTCAGGTTCCCACTGATTTAGCAATAACAGGTTTTGGTGATTTTGATTATGCCAGAGACAGTGGCGTTGGGTTAACTACTGTGCGCATAAATGGTGAAAAAATAGGTCAAATAACTTCAGAATTAATATCCGAAAGTAACAATGGAGTTGATATTTCTGGAAGAGTTGTTGATTTAGGTTTTGAAGTTGTAAGACGTTTAACCAGCTAAACAACATAGACGTTAATTTTAGTTTCCGAGTATGCCAGGCAATCTCAGCCCGTGGTCCTTAGCACAACGCACGGCGTCTTCATAACCAGCATCCGCATGGCGCCAGACGCCCGAAGCTGGATCATTCCACAGCACACGCTCGAGCCGTTTTGCTGCTTCCGGCGTGCCATCGGCCACTATCACCAAGCCAGCGTGTTGGGAAAAGCCCATTCCAACGCCACCCCCGTGATGTAGACTTACCCATGTCGCACCGCTCGCAGTATTGATCAAGGCATTGAGCAAAGGCCAATCACTGACCGCATCAGAGCCATCCTTCATTGCCTCAGTTTCACGGTTGGGGCTGGCTACCGATCCACTATCCAAATGGTCCCGGCCTATAACCACTGGAGCTTTTAATTCACCACTAGCAACCATCTCGTTGAACTTCAGTCCAGCACGATGGCGATCTCCTAGCCCGATCCAGCATATGCGTGCGGGCAGGCCTTGGAAGCTAATGCGTTCACGGGCCATATCTAACCATTTGTGCAGGTGAGTATTTTCTGGGAAAAGCTCCTTCATCGCTGCATCAGTTTTGTAGATATCTTCAGGATCGCCTGACAAAGCACACCAACGGAATGGTCCAATTCCCCTACAAAATAGTGGTCGTATGTAGGCAGGTACGAAACCAGGGAAGGCAAAGGCGTTTTCTAACCCTTCGTCCAAAGCCACCTGGCGGATATTGTTGCCATAGTCCAGAGTTGGTACTCCATCATTCCAGAAATCAACCATTGCTTGGACGTGCACTTTCATGCTGGCGCGTGCTGCCTTTTCGACAGCCTTGGGGTCACTCTCACGCTTTTCACGCCACTCTGCCAGTTTCCAACCCTGAGGCAAATAACCATTAGTCGGATCGTGAGCGCTAGTCTGGTCAGTAACGATGTCAGGGCGTACGCCTCTGCGGTAAATTTCAGGAAAGACGTCGGCAGCGTTGCCAAGAAGCCCTACTGACTTTGCTTCGCCCGCCTTGGTCCATCGGTCGATCATATCGAGCGCCTCATCAAGACTGTCGGTCTTTTCATCAAGATATTTGGTGCGTAGGCGGAAGTCGATGCTATCAGAATTGCATTCAACCGCTAGGCAGCAAGCCCCAGCAAATACTGCAGCCAAAGGTTGCGCTCCACCCATACCGCCCAGGCCACCAGTTAGAATCCACCTGCCATTTAAATTACCACCAAAATGCTGACGCCCTGCCTCGACAAAGGTTTCATAAGTGCCCTGCACTATGCCCTGGGTGCCGATATAAATCCATGATCCAGCGGTCATCTGACCATACATCATCAAACCCTTCTTATCGAGTTCGTTGAAGTGATCCCAATGGGCCCAATGAGGCACAATATTTGAATTAGCAATCAGCACTCGTGGGGCATCCACATGAGTTCGGATAATAGCCACCGGTTTGCCTGACTGAACAACCAGAGTTTCATCAGCCTCGAGGTCTTTTAGGCCCGCAATGATGCGATCAAAATCCTCCCACGTACGGGCAGCACGGCCAATACCTCCATAGACGACAAGTTCATGCGGGTTTTCCGCCACATCTGGATGCAGATTGTTCATCAACATGCGCATGGGGGCCTCGGTCAGCCAGCTCTTAGTGGTAATCTCCGTCCCAGTAGGCGGATAAATGTCGCGAAGGTTGTGGCGTGTATTGGTCATGACTATTCCTTTAAGTCGAATGCAATTTTCTGTACTGATGCAAGAGCCTGGCGTAGATGGCGTTGCAGATTTTCAGCTTTTTCAACGTCATAAGAAAACGGCGGTTTTTCCATTTTTAGATGCGTGCTCTGGGCCAATTCCATCTGTATTGCGTGCAAGCCCTTAGACGGATGACCATAGTTGCGGGTGCTCCAGCCACCCTTAAAACGGCCATTAATAATACTGGTGTATCCTTCCGCACCGTGACAAATTTCAAACACCGCGGTCTCAATGGCTGGATCGCAAGTTATTCCTATATTCGTTCCAATGTTGAAATCTGGCAAAACCCCTTCAAACAGAAATGGAATTTCGGATCTAATTGAATGACAGTCATAAAGAATTGCCACACCATGGAGCGCACGAATACGTTCTAGTTCGACCGAAAGAGCTTCGTGGTACGGAACGTGATAATCCCGTCGGCGCGCTTCGATTTCAACATCATCTGGTGGCTCATACCACAGCGCCTCTCCGTCAAAATTCGTCATAGGCACTAGCCCCGTCGTATTTTGGCCTGGATAAAGAGAAGTGCCCTTAGGATCTCTATTTGCATCGATTACATATCTGTGGAACTTAGCCCTTACGACAGTGGCACCTGGCAATAGCCCGTCGTATAGCCTTTGAATATGCCAGTCCGTATCGCCCAGTGTCTGGCCTGTTGGTGTTAGTTGGTCAAAGATTCTAACGGGCATATCGGTGCCTGTATGAGGCATTCCAAGAACAACTGGGCTGTCCCCCCTCGTGACTTCGACCGGCACTATCCCACACTCTCAAGCAGTGTTCCAACAATCCCACAAACATCGACAATCTGACCGGATTTAACTAGTTCTGCGGCGCTTGTGAGATCCCCAGACAAGAACCTATCATCGGCAAGGGCGGGGATGCGATCGCGAAGCACAGCAATAGCGTTTTGTAGGGTCGGACTTGTGCGCAATGGCGCACGGAATTCCACACCCTGAACTGCACATAACATCTCAACTCCCAGAATGACATTAAGGTTATCATTCATACGGATCAAACGAAGCGCGCCATGCGCAGCCATCGAAACATGATCTTCCTGATTGGCCGAAGTGGGGGTCGAATCCGTTGAGCACGGATTTGCGAGATGTTTGTTCTCGCTCATTAGTGCGGCTGTAGTGACTTCAGCAATCATCAATCCCGAATTGATACCTGGTTCAGGAGTTAAAAATGGCGGCAAATCAAAGCTAAGTGTCGGGTCAACCATAAGAGCAACGCGACGTTGGGCAATGGCGCCTATCTCAGAAATCGCCAGCGCAATTTGGTCTGCCGCAAAGGCCACAGGTTCAGCATGGAAATTTCCGCCTGAGACAATCTTGTCTTCTTTGACCAGCACCAATGGATTATCTGAAACTGCGTTTGCTTCAATCTCTAATGTCCGTCCAGCAAAACGTAGAAGGTCCAACGCCGCGCCAGTGACTTGCGGCTGACATCGTATGCAGTAGGGATCTTGTACGCGAGTATCGCCATCGCGGTGACTTTCACGGATTTCCGACCCCGTCATTATACTGCGCATAGCACTGGCAACGTCAATCTGCCCGGCATGACCCCTTAATTTATGCATGGCAGGTTCAAGGGGTGCTGTAGACCCCATGATTGCATCCGTAGACAGGCAGGAAATTACTACCGCATTTTCTGCATTGCGGATCGCTTCGAATAATCCCACTAACGCACAAGCTGTAGAAAACTGGGTACCGTTTATAAGACCTAGTCCTTCCTTTGGGCCTAGCACCACCGGTTGCAGCCCAGCCAACTCAAGCGCTTTTGCCGATTTCATGCGCTGGCCTTCAAATAACGCCTCTCCTTCCCCAATCAGGGTCGCTGCCATATGGGCAAGCGGCGCTAGATCACCAGAGGCTCCAACTGAACCTTGGGTTGGTATCAATGGAGTAATTCCGCTAGCCAAAAGGTTCTGCAACAACTCGATAGTTTCCCAACGTATACCAGATGCGCCACGCCCGACAGATAATAGCTTCAATACTATCATGAGCCGCGCTGTTTTTACCTCCATAGGGTCGCCCACACCACAACAGTGGCTTAGAATTAGATTTCGTTGAAGCTTAGCGGTATCTTCTGGCTTGATCCGGACCGAGGCGAGCTTTCCAAAGCCAGTATTTACGCCATAGACTGCAGCATCGCCAGCAGCTGCCTTTGCCACTGCATGCGCGGCCGCATCAATAGCGGTGCGGGCATTTTCTCCAAGACAGACTGCCAGCCCTTCCCGCCAAATGCGCTCCAATTGTTCTAAAGTTGCTGAACCTGGAGTGAGTTGAAATGTCAAAGTCTACCTCCAAAAATACGCCTATGTAATGGATTTACGCCAAAACGATAACTAAGTTCTGCAGGTTCAACCACATCCCATATTGCCAGATCGGCACGTTTCCCTGGGGCGATAATGCCACAATCCTTAAGTCCAAGCGCTCTTGCGGCATTGCGGGTTGTTCCCGCAAGGGCTTCGACCGGGGTCAAGCCAAACAGCGTGCAGGACATGTTCATTGCCAGAAGTAAGGATCCCATTGGGGAAGACCCCGGGTTCCAGTCAGTGGCGACAGCCATTGGCACGCTCTCCGAGCGAAAAGCCTCAACTAAGGGTTTTTGCGTTTCGTGCAAGGTATAGAATGCGCCAGGCAATAAAACTGCCACGCTATCCGCCTTTGCCATGGCCGCAATATCCGTTTTGTCGGCATACTCAACGTGATCTACAGATAGCGCATTGTAACTTGCCGCCAGCTTGGTCCCGCCAATATTGGAAAGTTGCTCAGCGTGTAGTTTGACTGGGATATCAAGCTGCCGCGCTCTCTCAAAAAGACGCCCCATTTGGACAGTATCGAAAGCTATACCTTCACAGAAACCGTCCACCGCATCTACTAGACCTTCTTTATGAGCGGCCTCCAATGCAGGAATACAAATTTTATCCATATAGAAATCAGCATCTGCGCCCTTGGGCACGGCATGTGCACCGAGAAATGAAGTTACAACCCGCACCGAGCGTTCCCGTTCGATGGCCCGCGCCACGCGCAGCATTTTAAGTTCTGTTTCCACATCGAGCCCATAACCAGACTTGATTTCGATCAAACCAACACCTTCGGCAATCAGCGCATCTGCACGTTTAAGCGCATGTTGGAGCAATGCGGATTCATCGGTTTCACGCGTTGCAGTGACCGTTGAGATAATACCACCCCCAGCGCGTGCGATTTCCTCATAGCTGGCACCCTCAAGTCGCATCTCAAATTCTCGTGCGCGGTTGCCACCGTGAACGATGTGGGTATGGCAGTCAATCAAGGCTGGGGTCAGCAAACGCCCGCCAGCATCCAGTTGTTCGGAATCCCTCAGGCCAGCAGGAATATCCGAAACAGAGCCAAGCCATTCAATTTTATCACCCTGAATCAAGAGAGCTGCATGCGTCATGAGTCCGTATCCGTCATCCGGTTCATCCATTTTAGCAATAGATACATTTGTGATGAGCAGACGGTTCGGCATTCACTCCTCCTTGTGAATTAACCTACTTAACGGTAATATGTAGCTACTTAAAATGTCAATGGAGAAGACCCGTGCAAAAAATCCATGCGCATCTTGCCCTTACACCCAAAGGTTGGGTCAGAGATCTCTGTATAGAAATCAAAGACAGTCGCATAGCCCAGGTTTCTAACGGATTGCCAAAGGATCACTACTCTGTAGATTTACTTCTACCTGCCCCAGTCAACCTGCACAGTCATGCCTTCCAGCGTGCTCTGGCAGGGCTAACCGAAACCCGCGGTCCCGATCCGCAAGACAGTTTCTGGACATGGCGAAAGCTTATGTTCCGATTTCTGGACCGCCTTACGCCAGATCAGGTGCAGGCAATAGCGGAATTAGTTTTTATGGAGATGCTCGAGGCGGGCTACGGTGCGGTTGCAGAGTTTCACTACCTGCACCATGATATTGGTGGACAAAGATATTCCAATCTACCCGAGATGGCCGAAAGGATCACAGCAGCAGCTCAAAACACAGGTCTTGGGCTAACACTACTTCCAGTCTTGTACATGCAAGGTGGTTGCGACGGTCGGGCTTTAAAGGGTGGGCAAAAGCGGTTCGGCTGCGATCTAGACCTGTTTGCAAGGCTTCACGATGAAAGTGCCCAACTCATGATGGAAGCCCCTAAAGATTATGCCATCGGGATCGCACCACATTCGCTGCGCGCCATCAAACCAGAAGCACTTACTCGCATTCTTGAAATCTGTCCTCATGGCCCAATTCACATGCACCTTGCCGAGCAATTAGCCGAGGTTGACGAAATCAAAGCGCATTTAGGAGCACGGCCCGCAGAGTGGCTACTAAATAACGCTGACGTTAACAGTGCCTGGTCCCTCATCCATTGCACACAAATGACAGAAAAGGAAACCAGGGATCTAGCCTCCACAAACGCCGTGGTTGGGCTTTGTCCCATCACCGAGTCAAGTCTAGGTGATGGGATCTTTAATGGAACGGATTTCCACGAAGCAGGCGGGCAGTTTGGTATCGGATCAGATAGCAACATCCATATTGCACTTTGGGAAGAACTGGCTACGCTTGAATATTCGCAACGCCTGCGCGACCGGAGCCGAGCCACCATAGCAACACAAGATCGCTCGACTGGTCGTATTCTGTTCGAAGCGGCAACCCAGGCAGGGGCACAAGCGGCTGACCGTCAGTCGGGTTGCATAAGTGAGGGACAATTTGCCGACCTCATCGCTATTTCAACCGACAATGAATTTTTGTGCAATCGCTCGGGTGACAAACTTCTGGATAGTCTCATATTTTCTGGACGGGGGCGCACGTGTATCAGCGACGTGTGGAGTGCGGGGCGTCATATGGTGCAAGATGGGTTGCATATTGAACGCGAACGGATCGCTAAACAATTTGTCAAAGTATCTAAACAACTCGGGCAAGAGATATGAAGACAACCAACCGCTTGTCATGGAAGTATGTGCGAGATGAGATCCATCATGAGATCCTAAGCGGGCGCTATGGACCTGGTGACCGTCTCCCACGTGACGCCGATATTGCCGACCAGCTGAATTGCGCAAGGTCGACTGTACAGCGCGCAATGCAGGACCTATCCGACATTGGCCTCGTAGAACGTCGCCGCAAGGGTGGAACCCGAGTGCACCCCGAACCAGTCACTCGCGCTACCCTCGATATACCAATCACTCGCCATGAAGTGGAAAAAAAAGGTGCTCGATATGGTTATCAACTGATTATGCAAGAAGAAATGTCTGCGCCGCGTACTGTACTTGCCGCGTTTGAATTAACCTCACCAGTTTCAATGTTAAGGATCGAGGCACTACATTTATCGGATAACCGTCCCTACATGCTCGAAGATAGGTGGGTTTGCCTTGATACCGTACCAGAAATTCGTGATGTAGACCTGGAAATACACAGTGCGAATGAATGGTTGGTTCTAAACAGACCTTACACCAGATGCGACCTTCGGTTTTATGCCATATCAGCCGACCAAAAAATGTCTGAAATGCTTGGAGCAAAGATTGGTGATGCCCTGCTGTTAATTGAACGGTCAACTTGGATAGATGGTGCCCCTATAACAACAGTGAAGACCATAACAACGCCAGGATATCAACTTTTGACAAGCAGTTAAGAAGAAGAATAAGTTATGAAATGAAAAGGCCGGTAAAACCGGCCTTTTAAACTTTCAACGCTTCAAGAGATTAATTAAAGACCCCACTCCGAAGCCGTTGCTTCAAAAAATCCTTTGGCTTTCTTTAATTCAATCCAGCTATTCACGTAGTTTATCCAAACTTGGTCTCGCTGCGGAAGTAGCATTGCAATAGGCGTCGGCGCTCTGGCTTCACCCACTGGAATCTGACGCACATTCGGAAACTTTTCAACAAGGGTAGAACCTTCAATATTTGATGTGATAAAAACATCAGCACGGCCTGCCAGCACTTCTTGATATCCACGTGCAGGAGCCTCGACTACATTTATAGTAGCGTTAGGAAACCACTGACGGACAAGTTTTTCAAATGTTGTTCCTAAAGTCGTAGAAACTTTCACTGAACTTTTATTAACAGAATCCCAGCTATCAAATTGACCAATTTTATCGGCTGTAGTGAAAGGAAGAATTTCGACTGATATGTAGCTATCAGAATATCCAGCGGCTTTCAGCCGTGGTGGACTGATCGATGCAGATCCTGTCATATGGTACTTCCCAGCGACAACACCATTCACAAGCGTTTTCCAATCGGTAGGCACCAATTCAAGCTCTACACCCAAATCCTTCGCTAACTCTGTCATGATATCAATATCATAGCCAACATACTTATTCGTAGCGGGATCTCGCACGCTCATGGGGTTCCAGTCACCCGTGGTACCAACTTTGAGAACCCCATCACTCAATATTTCATCAAGTGCGGATTGAGCGATAGCCTGACCAGCAATCAACGAAGTGGCTAAAGCAGCGGCAAGGCCAAGTTTTTTAAATAATTTCATCTGTGTTCCTCTCTGAGTAGATATCTTTGGTTGTCAACGTACTCTAGATGTTGTTATGGCAAGCATCTTTCAGTCTATCTCGCACAAAAGCAAGCTTAATTATTAGAGTTGACAAACCTCAAAAATAATCACGACACTGAGTTTGGTAGCAAGATTAATTGAAGCAAAATATGGCAAAAGCAATTGAAATAAAGCGCCTTAACAAGTGGTTTGGGTCTTACCAGGCACTCAAAGATATAGACCTGAATGTTTCCCACGGGGAGCGAATTGTGATCTGTGGCCCATCTGGGTCAGGAAAGTCAACTTTGATTCGCTGTATAAACTCACTGGAACACCATGATTCGGGTCAGATAACGGTTGACGACATAGAGCTTGATCAAAACAAGGAATCCATCGCAGCGATTGGTGCTGAAGTGGGCATGGTATTTCAGCAATTTAATCTCTTTCCTCACCTAAGTGTTTTGAAGAACCTAACGTTAGGCCCAATTAAAGTTAGGGGATTATCAAGGTCTGAAGCTGAAGAACGTGCAATGCGGATTTTAGAACGTGTTCAAATTCCTGAGCAAGCGCATAAGCAACCCAGTGAGTTATCCGGGGGCCAACAGCAGCGTGTCGCGATTGCCCGCTCGTTGTGCATGGAACCCAAGATTATGTTATTTGACGAACCGACATCAGCATTAGACCCTGAAATGATTGCCGAAGTTCTAGATGTAATTGTTGATTTAGCTGAAGACGGAATGACCATGATTGTCGTGACTCATGAGATGGGCTTTGCCCGGCGTGCAGCAGATCGTATGGTTTTTATGGATAAAGGAGAAATCATTGAGATGGGTGCGCCAAAAGATTTCTTTGAGGCCCCTAAGACAAAACGCTGCAAAACCTTTCTTAATCAGATTCTACAACATTAGGAGTTTGATTATGACCCTGCGCACCTTTTCAATTCTTTTTTTATGCCTACTTCTGGCAGGATGCTCCTCTAGCGGAACATGGGGTTGGTACGTGATCGATCCAACAACCAAGCAAGGCTACAATAATATTCGGTTTTTATTAAATGGCTTTGGTGCAACAATTTTGCTGTCAATCATTGCTGCTATTCTATCCATGTGCATTGGGTTAATCGTTGCTTTGCCTGGTATGTCACACAACCGATGGCTCCGTCTGCCCTCACGTATTTACATCGAATTTATTAGGGCCATTCCTTTACTACCAATGTTATTTTGGGTCTTTTATGGATTGCCAGTCGTTTTAAAATCAATGGGTATAAATGCAAATATTGATGCATTCTGGGGGGCAATTATCACGCTGGCTATTTCAGATAGCGCCTTTACTGCTGAGATTTATCGTTCGGGGATTCAGTCGATAAATAAAGGGCAGACCGAAGCGGCTAAAACAATTGGATTAAACTATTCACAAACAATGCGATACGTAATCCTCCCCCAAGCTATCAAACGAATTCTCCCGCCACTTGCCAATCAATTTATATACATCGTGAAAATGTCTGCATTTGCTTCCGTTATAGGAATGCAAGAACTCACGAGACGTGCGAACGAATTAGTTGTTACAGAATACCGACCATTGGAAATATATACGCTCCTTATTCTTGAGTATCTGGTTTTAGTGTTGATCATTAGTTTTGGTGTGCGGCGGTTGGAACGCAAAATGGGCGCTGATGAAAGCAAATGATTACTCGAAGAAACTTAGATAATCCTCTGCAACAGCATGGGCCGCCGCTTTCAAAAGTTTTTCGCCATGTTCAGCCTTGGCAAGACCTGAATGTGATCCAACACGCCCATCGGGAAAGCTCTTGCGATGAACGTCAGGCGGACCATGTTTATCGCCAGCATGAGCAGCTATGTAGTCTGGAGAAAGTTTTTCTGGTGGAGCAAGATCATCTATTTTTACGACGCGATGCGTGTCTTGTGTAATAGAAATTTCAGATGGGGTTGCGTGCATGCCCTCCCAATCACCATAGAATTGGTCACGCAATATGTTGACCGCTTTAAAATCCCACCAGCTTTTTACACGTACCATTTGTTGAAAACTTTCTTCCAAATCTCTCAGAATGCTAAGGTTTGCACCATGACCGTTAAGAATATAAATGCGCTCAAACCCATGATGGGCCAAGCTCGTCAAAACGCTTCTGACTACACTCTCGTAAACCGCAGGTGTAAGCGACACAGTTCCTGGAAAGCTCATATTAAAAGGTGCTGGAGAATAGCTAATTTCTGGAGCGACAATTGCACCGCAGCGCTCAGCCGCAGCCCAAGCAATTTCCCGCGCACAAATAGAATCTGTTCCAATCAATCCCAGTGGCCCATGCTGCTCAACGGATCCGGTTGGCAGTATTATACCTCTAGACTCCTGGAGATATGTTTGCACTTCATACCACGTCATTTCTTCAAGTTTCATGAAAATGTTATGACGCTCAAATTAAAGAAAAGGAAGGTACAATATGAACTGGCATGCATTGCTTAATGAAGCGATAGAAACTACTGGCAAATATCAGAGCGTCGCGCCTGACGTTTTTGCAGGCTTTGGCCTAATGGGGAAGGCTGCAAAAAAAAATGGGGCACTTAGTGAAAAAACCAAGGAGCTTATTGCGCTTGGAATTGCTATTTCAACTCGTTGCGAAATTTGTATAGCTTATCATGTAAACTCACTTGTTCGACTCAAAACAAGCCGAGATGAATTTTGTGAAGCCCTGGAAATGATAAGTTATATGGGGGGCGGGCCCTCTATTTCATACGGGGCAAAAGCACTTGAAGCTTTCGATCAATTCTCTGCTTAGGCCTATAATTTACTAAATTTTATCTTGTTAATGAAAAGGCAAATTTACAAGCTTAGCAAAACACAACTTATTAAATTTTTAAACATAGGTTAACAATTGAAGCTAGAACTAGAGGACAAATTTCGTGGATCAGTTTGACAAAAAAGCAAGAGCAGCTGTTGAAAACCTACTATTTCAATGTGCTGAGGGTACGCCTGGTGATACTCTTCTAATCGTTCACGAAAACTTGGGCCACGATTATTATGACGCGAACCTACACCGGCTGATTTCAAACCACGCCACAGCACTTGGATTTTTAGTTGAGTTATTCCCAATTGAGTTTGATCCAGACGTCAAAGCTCCAAGCGCGGAATTAATTAAGGCTACTTCATCAGCAGATCATACTCTTTTTGTAGCGCGGTTGGGGGACCAAATTAGGTTTCGCACCGATACACAAAATAATAATAAAATCATAAGCTACGCTATAGACAGCGATACGCTTGCATCCGAATTTGGGATAGCTGATTACAAAGGCTTTGAGGCACTAAAGGTCACAATCAATAATTTGATGATGAAGGCCGATGCTATTCATGTGACCTGCCCCGCAGGAAGCGATTTTGCAGGATACGTTAAAAATTTCGACAAAGAACCTGTTGATGTGACAATGAAGCGTTTTCCAATGTCAATTTTTTCTCCTTTGCCAGCTGTGAATTTTGATGGATGCATCGCTCAGAATGGATTTCTAGTAGGAACTGGTTCACAGTATTACGCACCTTATGCTTGTGAATTTAAAAAAACTTTGTTTGTTGAATTTTCTGGAAATAAAATAACAGATTTTCGCGGTGATACAGCAGATATAGTTACCGCAAAAAATCATTATGATTTTGTCGCTAAAAAATATGGAATTAACCCCAATTATGTGCACTCTTGGCATGCTGGAATGCACCCATCTTGCTCATTTAAATTTCCAGCATCAAAGAGTTTCGAGAGGTGGAGTGGTGCAGCTTTTGGCAATCCAAGGCTTTTACATTTTCATACATGCGGTGAAAATCCACCCGGTGAAATTTCACTCAACATTGTTGACCCCACCATTTCTGTGGATGGCGAAAAGATTTGGGATGCTGGCCAGTTGCACCCTGAACGCTTACCAAACGGGAAAGACCTACTCGCCGAGTATCCATCACTTGCTCGTGCTTTTGCTAATCCTGCAAAGGATATAGGGCTGGGTGAAAACGGGCTTTTGTCCTTCACTTGACACTTTATTTGGGGATGAAAAATATTCTTTTTGGAGTTAAGCCCACTCACATAAAACTGTCTTGCATCTGACCGTTCAGCATCACTATCCGGGTATAGACTAAAACTAACTGTCGTATTAGTGTTTGATATATTGCCTTGGGAATGACTGTACACGACATAAATGGAATTAAGCGATGTTTTTAAAGAATTGCTGGTACGTGGCTGGCTGGAGTGACAACTATAAGAATGAATTAAAGCCGCAAAAAATCTTGGGTGAAAATATTGTTTTCTATCGCCAAAAAGATGGCCAAGCTGTTGCACTAGAAGACGCGTGCCCACATCGAAAGCTTCCTTTATCTTTAGGGCAGTTAAACGATGACAAAGTCATTTGTGGCTACCATGGTCTAACTTTTGATGGCTCCGGTTCCTGCGTTGCAGCACCAACGCAACAAAAAAATATCCCAAAGCGCGCAGTAGTGAAATCCTACCCAGTTATTGATCGCTATCGCCTTCTTTGGATTTGGATGGGGGACCCAGATAAAGCAAACCCAAATGATATATTTAACATTGAGAATTTTGATAATCCTGATTGGGGCTACACAGATGGTGGAATACTCCCCATAGAGTGTAATTATCTCTGGGTTGTTGATAACCTATTAGATCCTAGCCATGTTGCATGGGTTCATGTAACCTCATTCGCTGGAGGAGGGACTGACGACCAGCCGCTTGATTTAGAAAAGACAGACGACGGTGTTATTGTTTCCAGATGGATTTATGATCAACCCCCATCGCCCTACTATAAAGATTTACTTAAATTCAAAGGCAACTGTGATCGCAAACAACACTATGAAATGTGTATTCCCGGTATAGCCTTAAATAAGTCAGTTTACACGCCTCCTGGCACCGGAGGTCCGGATAAACCTGAGGTGGATAAAACCTATGTAAATATTTCATACAATTTCATGACCCCAGTCGATGAACACAATACACTATATATCTGGTTCCAACATCGCAATACAGATCCTGGAGATAAATCAATATCAGAGAAGATGAATGCTGGCGCTCGGATGGCATTTTTGGAGGATAAAACTATCCTGGAAGCTGTCCAAAAAGGTATGGCTGAGATGGAAACACCTAATATTGATCTTGGGCTAGACGCGGGCGCTAAGCTGTTTCGCTTGAAATTACAGCGATTGATCGACGAAGAGAATAGTAATTAGTTCAGTAACTGGATACTGCGCTAAAGTCAGACCATTTAATCGACGAGGAGAGTATCATGTCTGCATGGATAAAAATGATTTCAGATGAGGATGCGGATGAAACGCTAACAAAAGCACTAGACTTTGCAAGAACACCACACGGAACCGTTGATAATGTCATGCGAGTGCATTCTTTACGACCTAGCACCATGAACGGTCATGTTGTTCTATACCGTGCCTGCCTTCATGATGATCAAAATACTATTCCAATGTGGTTTCAAGAAGTCATCAGTTCTTATGTATCGACACTAAATAATTGTCCCTATTCTTATGCAAACCATTGGGCGAATGCCTGTCACCTTATGGCAGATCCCCAAAAAGCCAAACAAGTTGAAGCCGCATTTAAAATTCGGGCTCCAGAGAAAGTTTTTAGTGGATCACAACTTGCCTTCCTACGTTATGCAGAAAAACTGACCCTTTCGCCTAACGAGATGTGTAGGGCAGATGTGGATATGCTTAAAGAAGAAGGAATTAGTGACGGAGAAATTTTAGAAGCTAATCAGATCATTGGTTATTTCAATTATGTAAACAGACTGCTGAATGGCCTAGGCGTATCAACAGACGGCGACGTCGTAGGGTATTACAAGTCTGACTAA